>Ga0129307_1002185_pt1 | contig 16645 bp, 11 predicted proteins | sample P1105metagenome_FD_94437 | JGI IMG/M metagenome (GOLD analysis project Ga0129307, IMG submission 94437) | Capybara group fecal microbial communities from Wisconsin, USA - P1105 metagenome | ecosystem: Host-associated > Mammals > Digestive system > Large intestine > Fecal | place: USA: Wisconsin... | reverse complement strand
GAAACCAAATAACCAACAAGAAAAGCAATGAAGATGAAACACGATAATCCTACATTCATCCGCAGAAGGCCCGGCTTCTTCTCTGCCGGTTGCCACATGCTCATAGCCATGGGGCTGCTGCTGGCCTTCCCCGCCAGCCTGTCAGCACAGGACGAGGAGGAGGAAGCCACTCAGCAGAACACCGTTCGCAAGGTGGTGGATAAGAAGAAGACCTATCCCACCCGTATCGTCAGCGGCAAAGTGTTCGACGCGACGACCCATCAACCTATCAGCGGCAGCATCGTCTCCGCCGATGGCGTGGAGGGGTACAGTATGTTGACGGGCGACGACGGCTCCTATCAGTTGAAGGTTCCTGAGTTCTCCACCTCCCTCTATGTGGTGTCCCCCGACTACAACCCGCTGCGAATAGGTTTGGTGGAGGGCGAGGCTCAGCGCGACGCACTACTCTACCCCACTACGTTCCAAGCCGATTACGGCAAGGAGACCAACCTTCGCAACGAGCATAGTGCGAGCGACTTCCAGTATTCCAACGAGGTGAACATCAAGAGCGAGATACAGAAGCAGTTGGGTGGCCAGGCCTATACCATCACGCGTAGCGGCCTCCAAGGCGTTGGCAGCGTGATGTTCGTCCAAGGCCTCAACTCACTCAACGTGAATGCCCAGCCACTGATTGTTATCGACGACGTGATCATCGACCAACAATATGGTCGCACGATGCTCCACGACGGCTTCTTCAACGACATCCTGTCCAACCTCAACACAGCCGACATCGAGAAGGTGACCGTGCTGCGCAACGGCACCGCCCTCTACGGTGCGAAGGGGGCCAACGGTGTCATCCTCATCCAGACACGCCGCAACAAGTCGATGGCCACCCGCATCACCGCCAACGTCTCCGCCGGCGTGGTGTTCGAGCCGAAATACATCGACGTGATGGGTGCCGAGCAATACCGCAGCTACACCTCCGAATTGCTCAAGACCACCAACACCACCAACCGCGAGTTCAAGTTCCTCAACGAGGACCCCAACTATTACTACTACACGCAGTATCACCAGAACACCGACTGGAAGGACTTGGTTTACAAGACCGCCTTCACCCAGAACTACGGCATCAACGTGGAAGGTGGCGACAACATCGCCAACTATAACCTCTCCGTAGGCTACGTGAAGCAGGACAGTCCGATGAAATACAACGACATGGGCCGCATCAACGTGCGCTTCAACACCGACATCCACCTGCTCAAGCGATTGGACATCCGTTTCGACGCCTCCTTCGCCAACACCACGCGCAACATCCGCGACGACGGTGCCCCGGAGACCTACGACGAAGGCACGCCCTCCAGCCCCTCCTTCCTTGCCTACGTGAAGAGCCCGTTCCTCAGCCCTTACAGCTACGGTCGCGGCATCCTGAGCAAGAACCACTACGACATCGACGAGGAGAGCTATCTCAACGAGGCCCTGTCCAAGTATCCCAACTACAACTGGAAGCTTGGCAACCCCGCGGCCATCAACGAATATGGCGATGCTGAGAACAAGAACCACTTTGAGAACTCGATGCTCAACCTTTCAGTGACTCCGAAATGGACCTTCAGCCCCCATTTGTGGCTGTCGGAACATTTCAGCTACAACCTCGTGAACACCAATGAGATGTATTACATCCCCATCAACGGTACTCCCAAATACTACGTGAGCAGCATCGGCGATCGTCGCGACAATGAGGTCCGCTCCCTCGCCTCGAAGCAGAACTCCGTGATGAGCGACACCCGCTTGGACTGGCACAACCGTTTCAACGCCCACTACCTCCACTTCTTCGGCGGCGCCCGCATCAACTGGGAGAGCTACACGATGAACTCACAGTTGGGCTATGACACGGGCAACGACAAGACGCCGTTCATGAGCAACAGTTTGAAGAACACGCAGGACGTGGGTGTGAACGATGCCTGGAACTCGCTTGCGTGGTACCTGCAGGGAGAGTACAACTACCGCAACCGCTATTTCCTTCAGGCCAACCTGACACTGGAGGGTTCCTCCCGCTTCGGCCAAGACGGCGGCGACCTCAACCTGTTTGACGCCGCATGGGGTCTCTTCCCCGGCGTCCAAGCTTCCTGGGTGCTGAGCAACGAGCCATGGCTTGCGAAGGTGAAATTCGTCAACTACCTCCGTCTGACCGCCGGCTACGACATCAGCGGCAACGACGACATCGACTACTATGTAGCCCGCAGCTTCTTCCGTGCCAAGCAATTCCTCCACGCCATCTCCGGCCTGACGCTCGACGGCATCGGCAACACAGAGATTGAGTGGGAGAAGACCGGTCGCTTCAACGTGGGCTTCGAGGCCAGTTTGCTGAACAACCGCATCACCCTCGGCGCCAACTATTACAACAGCACGACGAGCAACCTGCTGACCCGCCAGTCGCTCGGTTTCCTCTCTGGCCTGGACCAGAACTGGAACAACGGCGGCAAACTGAGCAACACCGGCTACGACTTGAACGCAACCGTGAAGGTGTTGGCCCTGAAAGACTGGCAATGGCAGTTGGGTGGCAGCATCGGACACTACAAGAATGAAATCAAGGAGTTGAGCGACGGCAACAAGTACATGGACACCGAGGTGTATGGCGCCACCATCCGCACGAAAGTGGGCGACGCCGCCAACCTGTTCTATGGCTACAAGACCCTCGGCGTCTTCTCCACGAGCGAGGAGGCCGCTGCTGCCAACCTCTACATCCTTGGCGACAACGGCGTTGACCGCAACTATTTCGGTGCCGGTGACATCCATTTCGCCGACTTGAACAACGACGGGCGCATCGACGAGAACGACCGGAAGGTGATAGGCGACCCGAATCCCGACTTCTATGGCAACATCTTCACCACGCTGAACTGGAAGCGCCTACGCCTCGACGTTCGCTTCACTTACTCCATGGGCAACGATGTTTACAACTACATGCGCCAACAGTTGGAGAGCGGCAGCCGCTTCATGAACCAGACCACAGCCATGACGCGCCGCTGGCAGGTGGAAGGGCAGCAGACCGACATCCCCCGCTTAACCTTCCAGGACCCGATGGGCAACGCCCGCTTCAGCGACCGCTGGATAGAGGATGGCAGCTACCTGCGCCTGAAGACGGTGACGCTGAGCTATGAGCTTCCCTTGAAGTCACAGTTCATCCAAGGCTTGCAATTCTGGGTGCAGGGCAACAATCTCCTCACCTTCTCCAAGTACCTTGGCAGCGACCCTGAGTTCACCATGACCTCCTCCGTCATCGGCCAAGGCATCGACTTGGGCCGCATCGGTCAAAGCCGCTCCGTGGTGGCTGGAATGAAGATCAATCTCTAACCCTCAAAGCCCATACGATTATGAAAAAACTCATCATATTCTTCAGCTCCGTTTGCCTGCTCTCCTCCCTGAGCAGTTGCTCCGATTTCTTTGACCAGGAGTCCGACCATGTGATATACACGGAGAACCGCAAGTTGACCAACCCCACCGACTCGTTGTATAGTTTGACAGGCATCTGGAACAAGCTTCAGGCCATTGCCGACCGCACCATCCTCCTTGGCGAGTTGCGTGGTGACCTCTGCACGCTGACGAGCGTTGCCAGCAGTGACTTACGCGATGTGTCGGAGTTCAACATCGGCCCCGACAACATATACAACCGCCCTCGCGACTACTACGCTGTCATCAACAACTGCAACTATTTCATCGCCCATGCCGACACGGCGTTGAAGGACAACCGCAACGAGTACATCTTCATGCGTGAGTATGCCGCTGTGAAAGCCATTCGTGCTTGGACTTACCTGCAGTTGGTCATCAACTACGGATCGGTACCCTTCGTCACAGAACCCATCCTGACAAAAGAGGAAGCAGAGAAGACCTATCCACGCTATGACATCGCCCAGGTGGCAGAGTATTTCATCAGCGACCTCCTTCCCCTGGCCGAGCGCTACGGCAGGGACTATCCGAAATACGGCACCATCCGTTTCACCGACAGCCGCTTCTTCTACTTCCCCATCAACATCGTGCTTGGCGACCTCTACCTGTGGCACGGCAGTGCTTCGGGCAACAAGGAGAGTTTCAAGCAGTCGGCCCTGCGCTACTACAAGTACATCTCCGAGCGTAACGGCGACAATGAGACATACCCCACCGGCACGGATCGCAACGCATGGATGACGGGCAGTAGTTCCTGGAACCTTGTCTTATCTACATGGGGCAATTTTTTATATAGCGAGTCTTATTCTGAAGAGTCTGAGTTGATTACGATGATTCCCTGCGACTCCATTCCTGCTGAGGGGAACTACAGCCAGATGCGCAACCTCTTCACCACCACCGACTACAACGACAACAAGCCGAGCATCGCCCCATCCCTTCGTATGGAGGAGATATCGGAAGCCCAGGAATATTGCCTTGTAGGCGAGAACGGCATGACGGTGAGCTACTCCCCCAAAGGTCTGTCCTATCATCGCAGCGGCGACCTTCGCCTCATATCGTATTGCAACGAAAGACACATCACCGACAAGATAACAGGCGACATGACGGAAGTGACAACCCTCGACAAGTACTACACACGCAACGTGCACATCTATCGCCGCCAAATGGTTTACCTCCGCATGGCAGAGGCCCTCAACCAAGCAGGCTATCCCCGCATGGCCTTCCTCATTCTCTCCCGCGGCCTTACCAACTCCACCATCCAGGAGGATGTGTACAGCTACATGTATGACATGGACGGCAGCGAGAGCGACTTCGCATTCTTGGACCAATTCAGTTTCCCCGACTCGCGTTACATCGAGTTCACCGTTGACTACCTGACGGGTGGCAGCAGCGGCGCCTTTGGTCGCAATGCCAACACGATGGGCATACACAGCCGTGGCAGCGGTTTCACCCCGATGAACGAGTTTTACCAGTTGCCTGTTGACACGCTTCGCAGCGAGCGCGAGCAGACACCCGACCTGCAAGCCTTCGTCGATGACCTCATCCTCACGGAAGGTGCGTTGGAGTTTGCATACGAGGGCACCCGCTACTACGACATCATGCGCTTTGCCATGCGCTCCGCCAATCCGGGGCAGTTCATGGCCGAGAAGGTCTATGCCCGTCGCGGCGCAGCCAACGCCGACGTGGTGCGCAGTGAAATCAAGTCAGACCTGACTCAGAAGGAAAACTGGTATCTGAAATGGAATGGAGCCATCGGTTTCTGAGGCCCTACTCCTTATACTAAAAATCTCCCCCGCCGTCTGGCAGGGGAGATTTTCATATAGTAGCTATCGTTACTGTAGGGACTATCAATCCTCTATAAACACTTTTCGGGAAGAGCCATCGTCGCTTCTCTCGATGCAAAGGCCACGGGGAGTGGCAAGGCGGCGACCACTCAAGTCGTAATAGGTCTTGCGAGCAGGGCGTTTTGTTTGCGCCAAGCCTTTGATGGCTGCACTCTCACGATCGATGATGAAAATATAAGTGTTCAGGCTGCGTGCCGGAAGCGGGACAATCAATTCTTCCATTGGCTCGCTGATGTCGATAGGCGACTCCTGCAAGAGCGCATCATTGGCTGTTGAAAGCAGGTGTGTGCCGCTTTTCACCTTGCAGGGCAATTTGAGCTTCAGGTCGTGTGCATACTTGGTGGTGTCGATGGCCATGACGATGAGCGAGTCGCCCTTGATGTATGCAGATGTCTCGAAAGCCGAGTTGGTGCCGGTGTTGACACTGGCCGTGGTTCCCAAGCGAGTGGAACCCGTGACATGCTTGGAGAAGTGCGACATGACATATGCACGAGGCAACAAGGTGTTTTTTGTGTTGCCGGGATTGTACTTCGACTCACCCGTCCCAACAAATGCCCAGTGAGCACGCATATACCAATAGATGTAACCCGTGCAACCAGCCAGCATGCATTCGTTCAGTTCCTCGGCGAAAAGCAGTTGCTCGTGCCAATTGGGCAGATGGTCGATATTGTCAGTCACGGAATGCTCCGTCATCCACACTTCTTTCCCATATTTGGCAGCCAATACTGCAGCATTCTTCATGTTAACAAGAGGTGGATGCCCATAGAGATGCCCTGCTATGATGTCGATTTGGTCGCGTGCCACCTCATCTTGCAAGAGCAGATTGGAATAATTGGGGTCGAAGCCGAGAGGCTCTGCACTGATGAGGCGCACCCCATTGTATGTCTCCCTGTCGAGCATGTGTGCATGGTTTTTTACAAGGTTGAGTTGCTGCTGCGGTGTATAGAGGCATCCGGAATAGCTCACCCACCAGTCGGGTTCATTCTGGATGGAGACGGCATCAACGTTTACGCCGTTCTTCTTCATATACTGCAGGAACGTGTTCAGCCAGGGGAAAAACTTCTCGTAGCAGTCCTGCCTCAGTTCGCCGCGCTTGTTCCCTTGGTCATCGCTGTTGCCCCCTTGGGCCGTTCCGTTGGTCTTGTAATCTCCTGGAGGCGACCAAGGTGTTCCGAAGACGATGCCCCCGCGCTGCTTGACAATCTTTGCCGATGGCAAGGAGCCCTTCCAGTCATAAGGGGAGTCCCAGTTGTTCCATTCCGGGACGACGATGTCGCCTACGAAGTTTGGAGAGATTTCCATGCGCATGATGTTCAACCCAATTTTGGAAGAGGGTCCGTAGAGCAGTTTTACAGGTTGTGTGTCAGTGCCGAAAGGACACATGGCCCCATCGCACGCGGCAGCACCAAATCCAGTGATGGTCTGATATTGGGTGTCGCTCACGGTTACGGTGATGACCGCTGCGTGGACAGCCGTAGCTGCGACCAGCGCAGAAAAGAAAGTAAAAAACTTTTTCATTGGTGTATGAGTGATTTAGAATAGTTGCAGGGGATAGGAAGGAAGAGGAGGACAGAGGAGGACAGAGGAGGACAGAGGAAATCCTAGGAGTCCTAGGGAGTCCTAGAGAGTCCTAGGGAGTCCTAGGGAGTCCTATGGAGTCCTATAAAATCCTATAGTCCTCTGAGGGGCTATGGGCTCTGCTGGGGCTTGTATTTCACAGGCTCGCCATCCGTTTTGAGGATGTCGGCGAAGTCTTGTGGCGAGAATGTGACGGGGCCTTTTATGAATTCCGGGATGTTGTAGCTCTTGAGGAATTGACGGTGGTAGTCGGGGTCTTGCTGGGGCAGTTCGAAGGGTTTTGAGCCTTTTCCGTCCTTGTCGATGTGCGCGATGAACGGGCGCGTGTATCCTCCGTCGTCTCGCCTGGAACTGAAGACGACCCATCGCCCATTGCTCGACCAGGAATGGTAGCTTTCGGTGTTGTCGGAGTTGATTTCGTCCATGGCCCTCTTCTGTCCGGTGGTCAAGTCGATGACCCACAAGTCGGCGTCACGGTGCCAGATGTGGAAGCAGCCGTATTCCCCCAACGTGAACATGAGGAAGCGACCGTCGGGAGAGATTCTCGGCAGCGTCGCACTCATGCCAAGCGAGTCGGCATTGAAGACAAGTTGTCTTTGCCCAAACTTCCCGTTCCGCGGGTCGAAATCCTTCTTGTAGATGTTGTATTTCACCTCCTTTGCCCGGTAAATGACCTGCAGGGAGTGTGAGAAGGTGTCGGGGAACTCTAAATGCGCACTGCAGTAATAGAGCGTCTTTCCATCGGAAGCCCAGAAGGGGAACACCTCGAACTCCTCCGGGTCGTTCTCCAAGTTGGTCACCTCGTTGGTTTCAAGATTGTATGCGATGATGTCGCTTGCCTCGTCGAAGACCTCGATTTTATTGAGGTCTCGCGTGTGGAAGACCTGCTCGGTCTTGTTGGTGGAATAGACGATGAGAGGCAGCCAAGGATGCCATGCAGGATAGACACCGGCAGAGAGGATGGAGTCGTTGCGCATGTTGATTTTCCTCAGTTTCCCATCGTATGCGATGACCGTCCCCCCCATTTGCTGCCTTGCGTGAAACTGCATTCTCTGCGGGTTGTATTGCTGGAAATTATGGCAGTTGATGCACTGTCCGCTCTTTTCCGTTCCGCAAAGCATGTTGTCATAGACCACGCGCTCGTCGTAGTTTTCCAGGCATCGTTGGTTGATGGTGAGTTCTTCGTATGCCACGTATGAGGGTGAGATGAGGCGGTAGCAGATGTATGGGTCGATGCTGTCGGGCGAGACATGGATGCGGAAGGGTTTGTAAGCCATCCACTCACCGTTGTTTCTCGCGAAGACCTCCACCTGAATATCCTTTCCCTTTGCCTTCTCTGTCATTTCACGCCATTCATCGAAGTCGGGCCGTGCCGCGTCGCCACCGCAGAGCATCTCCATCCCCTCGAAAGAGAAGCGTGCCACCATCTCCTCCGACGGTGCGTCCATCTCGAAGGTGAGCGGTGCGATGTTGACGGGGATGGTGACCTCCCTGTAGTCGGGATAGATGGAGGGTAGTTTATCTGACTTTGTATATTGCCCGGGCACCTTGACGCCACTGCAAGCGGCGAGAACAAGCGCCATGATGAGGAGGGTGATGTGCGTTGTTTTCATTTTCTATTTGGTTTTGCATCGGCGGAGCCGATGCCTGCGGAGAACCGCAAATGATGGGGCTTAGTATAACTGCTGGTTTCTGTTGAGGAAATAATCGTAATAGAAGGTGTGACCAAATTCCGACTTGAAGAGGTCGCGCAAGGTTTCCTCCGACATGCCAGCGTATTGCTGGGCCTTTTGCATGAAATTATCGTAGGTAGTCCTTACAACAGGGTCGAACGGCATCCTGCTGATGTCCACCTGGTTTTCAAGGTGCCCGTAGAGGTAGGCTGCCTCTTGGTAGTGTATTGGGATGTGCTGCCCTTTGTGTAGTTCAGCGTAGTGGAAGAAGTGTGGCCAGAAAGTCTGTATGTCCTTCTTCCACAAAGCACCTACGAGCGTCAGTTCTTGCATGAGCGGGTCGTCGGAGTCGTGATTTGCGAAATGGTTCATGACAAACTGCTCCACGATGGTGTTGTCGCTGTTAAGCGTGCTCTCATAGCCCATGAGATGCGCAACGGCCCCATACTCCCTGTCGGCCAACAAAGCCTTCTTGTTTCTCAAGAACTTTTCCTGCTCGATGGCCCATTTTTTGTAATACTTGGTCTTTTTGAGGAGGTTGATGTATTTTTCGGCGAGTTGCCATTCCTCGTTGAGCAGCGAGCATTTGGCCATGTATTTGAGATATTCTATCCTCCATCCGTGCTCCACCCCGTCCTCGGTACACCATCTGTAACAGAAGTTGAGCAGTCCGTAGTTGAAATAGAGCGGCTTCCCCACTACCTGCATCATCCTGACGGTGAGGGGCGTGTTGCATTTGTTCGAACCGTTGCAATAGTGGTACATCTCGTCGCCTATGCGCCCCTCCCTGAATAGGGCGAGGTTTTTCATCATCAGCATGGCACGCGTAGGTTCCTCCCTCACCTCCTTCGCCACGTCGATGATTCCCTGCCAGTCGGCATCTTCCAGACACCGCTCCATGGCAAGTTCCTTGTGGAAGTTGTCATCCTTGTACCAAGCGGCCCACACGCCATAGGCGATGGCCGCTATGAGGCAGACTTGCGCCACAGCCCACAGCCACGTCTTCGCCGGCTTTGCCTTCCGCCGCACACCACCTGTCAAAGCAAGAATGACATAGAAAGCCACCAAGAGATAATAAGGTATGTAGTATTGCTTGAATTCCTCCTGTAGGCAGAAGATGGGCAGAGCCGTCCAGTAGATGTTGAGGAGGTTGGTTTGGTAATAGACGTACCGGTAGAAGAGCAGCGGCACCGCGAAGATGAGGATGACTGCCACAACGAAATTGACCACCTTCGCCGTCTTCGTCATGTCGTCGAGACGGAATGCGAGCAATGCCATGAGCGCGATGGCGAGCAGTCCGTAGAAGCCCATGAGCGGGTATGCTGCGAAAGTGACGATGGCGAGGAATACCGTCCTGATGAAATACTTGGCAGTAATGGCCCTGAAGAGCCACACGAGCGCCACCGCCGCCGTCACGCCGATGGTGGGCATGAAGAGGTAGCCCCTTAGTTTCATGTAATACATCCAGTAGTCGAGCGACACGTCGATGACGAGCAGCAATGCCACTGGAATGAGCAGGATGGTCAGCCACTTGGCCGACACGCGGAAAGTCTTTGCAGAGATGAACACGAGCAACACCCACCATGCGGCGAGCATCAGCACTCCTATCCACGGATGATACATGAACTGTGTGAAATAGGTAGCGAGCCACGACAAGCATCCTCCCGCCACCACCATCTTTTGTTGGAAGAAGAGCGGTGTGTAAAGGAAGAGGTCGAGTTCCTGCATCTTCCACAGGTAGTCGCTCTCGAAGACGATGAGACATGCGGCGAATGCGGCCATGCACAGCACCGTCAGCACGAGTGGCAGGTGTTTTTGTATTTTCATCTTGCAAGAAGTTTTATACGTCCTATTCGTAATGCCTGATTCTCACGTCTATGCCGTCCTCCTTGAGTTGTGCCGGCACCTCCTTCACGTCCGTCTTCCCATAATGATAGGGGAAGAGGACTTTGGGTTTGACAACCTTTGCAGCGTTGACGAGCTGGTTGGTGGTCATGGTGTAAGGTTGGTTGCATGGCATGAAAGCGATGTCAATGTCCTTGACATTCGCCATTTCGGGAATGTCCTCGGTGTCCCCAGCAACATAAATCCTGACGCCGTCGATGGTGATGATGTATCCGTTGTCCCTTCCTTTGGGATGGAACTTCTGCCTCCCCTCGGTGGTGTTGTATGCCGGGACAGCCTCAACGGTGAAGTCATCTAGCGTGGCAACGTCGCCATTGGCCATCACCTTGCCATATCCAAGCATGTCGGCGCATCGCTTGTTGGTGACGAGTTTCGTGTTGTCGCCGGAAAGTTGTTTGATGGCCTCCTTGTCGAAATGGTCCCCATGCTCGTGCGTGACAAAGATGTAGTCGGCCTTGGGCATGGCGGAGTAGTCGATGGTTTTGTCACCGAGTTTGACCACGGGGTCGATCATCACCTCCTTCCCATCGTATTGCAGGCGAATGCTTGCGTGGACGAGGGCGTGGAATTTCAGGGTCTTCCCACTCTTGGTCTTGAAGACGTCAGTCTCATATTTACCTGTCTCCACCTCCATTCCGGCTTCCTTCCATGCGAGGATTCCCCCTTTGAGGTTGGTCACCACATAACCTTGTCCTGCCAGTTTTTCAGCTGCGTTTGCCGAGCGTCTCCCGCTCCTGCAATACACGGCAATCTTCTTCCCGGCGGGGATGACATCCTTGACCACCTGCATGAAGTCCTCGCGCCCTTGGTCGATGAGCATGGCTCCTTGCAGATGCCCTTCATCATACTCCTGTTGTGTTCTTACGTCGAGCAGCACGACATCGGGGTTTTCCATCAACTGAGCGAAGCCCTTCACGTCGGTGTTCTCGAAATTCTGCTGCCCACAGGCCGATGACAGTCCCATGGCAGCCAACAAGCATGCTAATATTTTTCTCATGTTCTCTTTTTTTTAGGTTCTACATGTTATCAGGTATCTCATTTACTGGTCAGGATTTTCCACCGTCCCCTGGTACTCCGGCACGAGAGCCGACATGACGGAACTGTAGCTGTCGGTCATGGCGGAGTTGACGTTGGACGGCCCTTGGTCGAAGGGATACACGGGTTGGTGTATGGTGAGTCGCAGCGGGTGCCACTCTACAAAATGCCAGTCCCTCATCCTTGGCATGACGTTGAACGAACCGTTGATGGTGATTGGCACGACAGGCAGTTGCAACTCGTCGGCAAGCATGAAAGCCCCCCTCTTGAACGGCGCCATGTGCCCGGTGAAGGTTCTAGCCCCTTCGGGGAACACCATGAGAGAGGTTCCTCCTGTGAGCATTGCCCTTGCATGGTCGTATGTCGCCTTGATTTTCTTTGGTCCCCTCTTGTCCACGAGTATCTGCTTGGAAGCCTTGCATGCCGCTCCTACGAATGGTATTTTCAGGATTTGGTATTTCATCATCCATCTGATGTTCCTGTTGAGGAAGCCGTAAACGAGGAAGATGTCGAACGCCCCCTGGTGGTTGGCCACGAAGACGTATGACTTGTCCTTCTCCACATTTCCCCTCCCCTCAACGGTGACAGGCAGGAGCAGCACCTTGATGATGAGCCACCCCCACCATTTACCGGGGTAATATCCCCAGAAATGGGCGTTTCCGATGGCACATCCCACGATAATCATGATGGCGGTGATGATGGTATAGACCACGATGATGGGCAATGCGATGAACAATTGATAGACTCTGTAAAGGTATTTCATAACATGATGGTTGTAATGCGTTTATTTCTTGTGCAGTGTGACAAGCACCACCTCCCCGGTGACGTTGAACCGCAAGGGTATGAGCGCTCCCAGTCCGGCAGTGACGAAAAGGCTCTTGTCACCGATTTGGTACATCCCATTATCCTCGGTGAACTTGAATGTTGTGGTGGAAAGGCCGAAGAGGCTGACCTGCCCCCCGTGGGTATGCCCGGAGAGTGTGAGTGGTGCGTCGATGTAAGGCACGACATAATCCCTCCAGTGGAGCGGATTGTGCGCGAGGACGATGGTGAACGCCCCTTTTGGAATGCCCCTGATGGTGTTCTCGTAGTTGCACACCCCCCGGTCCACTCCAAGCTCCTCATTTCCCTGCATGCCGGCGATGACGATGCTGTCTGCCCCAAGTTTGATGAAGGTGTGCTCATTGAGCAAGAGTTTCCATCCCATGCTCCTTTGCAATGCCTTCGTTCGCTCCTCCGACTGGAGTTTCTCCTCAAGTGTCCCTCCGATGTATTTGGAGTAGTCGTGGTTGCCGAGCACGGAAATCACGCCATCTCGGGCCTTGAGCCTTGAGAGGGTGGGCAATCTTTCCGCTATTTCCCCCGGCTCCGTGTTTTGGATGTCTCCAAGGTTGAAGATGATGTCGGGCTTGAGTGCGAGCATGCTGTCCACGGCATCGTCGAGCACGTGGTAACTGCTTCCAGTATAGCTTCCCACATGTGCGTCGGAAAAGAGCACGATGCGGTATCCGTCGAATGCTTCGGGCAGTCTTTCTGATGCGAAGTCCACTCTCCTGACCTCCAATTTGTTGAATCCCACCGTCGAACCATAGACCGTGACATAGACAGCCATGAGGCTTAGCACTATTCCCACCGGCACCCCCCAGTTGGTCTTTGTGTGGGTGACGGCCTTGACCAACCTGCCAGTCACTGCAGCCATGACAAAGAGCAATTTGGGTACGAGATACACGCCAGTGATGAAGAGGAATACATTGAGCAATGTCTGCGGATGTGGTGTGAAGTCACGGCAGTTGGCGAGTGCCGCCACACATGCGAGCATGGCCACCATCTGCACCCACCACAAGCATTTGGCCCACCATGGAGCACGGTGAGCGATATATCGTTGGTAGATGCTGATGTCGGGCAGCAAAATGAGCGCGACAAACAGCAGCAAAGCTCTTGCTATCATTCGAAAAGCGTGAGTGGTTTATGTATTGCCGATGCTCGTGGCGAGGAATTTGCGTGCCATTTCCAAAGGCATCCCTCTCCTTCGTGCGTAATCGGCGAGTTGGTCCGTTCCTATTTTCCCCAGGTTGAAATACCTGGCCTCCGGATGCGCTATCATGAGGCCGGAGACGGAGGCATGCGGCCTCATGGCCCCGTTTTCGGTGAGCCTTATTCCCACCTCCCCCATGTCGATGAGGCGGTCGATGATGAAGTTGATGCTGGTGTCGGGCATTGCCGGGTACCCCACGGCGGGCCTGATACCCTGGAACTTCTCGGCATGCAACTCCTCGATGGAGAGTCGCTCGTCCGGCGCGTATCCCCAAAGATGCTTTCTCACCTCCTCATGCAACCGCTCCGCTGTGGCCTCCGCAAGCCGGTCGGCCAGTGTCTGTGCGAGCATCCTGTAGTAGGGGTCGTCCGAAGGTTCGTTTTCCATCATGGGGTCCACGGTGGCGGCAAAGACAGCCACCGTGTCGCTCCACCCTTTTGTGGCAGGTGCCACGAAGTCAGCCAAGCAGAGGCATTCGCCGTTGCCTTCCGGTGTCTGCTGCCTGAGCATGGGGATTCTAACCCCACCCTCCAAGAGGATGTCATCACCCTCTGCTGCTGCATTGAAGAGGGCCACGACGGCTTTGGTGTGGTAATGCATGTCGAAATGCCTTAGCATTCCTTCGGCGTCGGCCCTTAGTTCCTCTCTCTCCCCTCTCCTTTTTCCTCCCATCTGCCAAGCGTGGTAGAAATAGAGCCAGTTGACGTATGGCGCCACCTGTGCCACGCCGTATTTCCTCACCACCCTCATGGCATCGTCATCCTGAAGCGCACCTCCTCGCCCCTTGACTCGGGGTCGAAGCGGGCGTGGCAGACCACATGGTGCCCGTTGCAGAACACATGCTCCACCCTCCAGGCAAACGCATCCCCGGCGAGCGGCGTCCATTGACACTTGCTCTGCACGTCGGCGTTGCTCAGCGTCCATGGCCTTCCCTTTCTCACCACGACGACATCGGCCTTGAATCCTTTTCTGAGGTATCCCCTCTTGTGGATGTCGAAGAGTGTTGCCGGGTGGTGGCACATGAGACTCACCAAAGTGGGCAGGCCGAGGCATCCCTCGTCCACGAGCCTGAGCATGGCGATGAGCGAGAACTGCACCATGGGCATTCCCGAAGCCGCCTTCCGGCATCCCCCCTCCTTCTCATCCCTGCGGTGTGGGGCGTGGTCGGTGGCCACGGTGGAGATGCCTCCCGTTGTCAGCGCCTTTCTCAGCGCATCACGGTCTTCCGCCGTTTTCACGGCGGGATTGCATTTCACCAAGGCGCCGCGTGTGGCGTAGTCTTTATCAGTGAAAATGATATGCGGCACGACCGCCTCTCCGGTGATGAGTGGTGGCGGTTCGCCTTCACTCCACCTGTCGAGCAGTTGCAGTTCGTCGCGTGTGGAGACATGGGCCACATGAAGCCTCGCCCCACAAGCCCTGGCGAGCTTCGTGGCGAGTGTGGTCGACATGATGCACGCCTCTGCGGAACGTATCTTGGGGTGCAAGGCCACGGGTGGGTCGTCGCCGTATGCTTCCACGGCCTCGCGCATTCTTCGATTGATTTCCTCCGTGTCCTCGCAATGAGCGACGATGGGCAATGGCGCCTCCCTGAAGATGCGCTGGAGCGCCTCCACCTTGTCAACGAGCATGTTTCCGGTGGAGGAACCCATGAAAAGCTTTATTCCCGGCACCTTGTGCTTGTCGAGCAGAGGGAACAGGTCAATGTTGTCGTTTGTGGCCCCGAAGAAGAAGGAGTAGTTGACATGGCTCGTCCGCCTCGCCCTATCAAACTTGTCGGCGAGTGCTTCCAGCGATGTCGTCTGCGGCACGGTGTTGGGCATGTCGAAGAACGTGGTGACCCCACCCCAGGCCGCCGCCCTGCTCTCGCTTTCGATGTCAGCCTTGTGGGTCAGACCCGGTTCCCTGAAATGCACATGGGTGTCGATGACCCCAGGCATGACTACGCAGCCTGAGGCATCTATGGATGCATCATAATTCAAACGTGGGGTGTCGCCATGCTCGTAAATGCCCTCTATGCAATCGTCAAGGATGACAAGGTCTCCCTTGAACATCCTCCCCTCGTTTACAATATCGGCGTCGTGGAGCAGGGTAAGCATGGCAAGGTCATTTCTTTTGCTTTGTGTTGGTGGTGTCCGCCTTTTCCACCTTTGTGGAGTCTATAGCCGGAGCAGCCATTTCGTTGGGCGTAGGCGGCTGTGGTGCCGCCGCTGCCGCGGGAGCCGGACTTTCCAGTCCGTTGGCCTGGTTTTGTATCCTTTGCGCCTCGTCGATGTATCTCTTCACGTCAGGGTCGTTCTTGAACTTGTCAGAAGCCTTGCTCATGATGTCCACCACCCAAGGGCTCATTTCCGGGAAACGCTGGCCCTGGGCATAGACCATGAAGATGAACGGTCCGAGGATGTTGTCGAAATTCTCTGTGACAGACTCGGTGAAAAGTGAGTCCATGCACGCAATGATTTCCTGATGCCTTCTGGAAAGCCTTGGTATGACATCGTTTCGCATATCCTCTCCGTCCATGAATGCAAGCGTGTATTCATGCTCGAGGTCGTCGAGCTTCATGGTGAGGCTGTCGTGCGTGGAAAAGAACTTGTAAAGTTTGTCATTGAGGGTTGTTCCACCCCATGACTTCCGGTCCTTGTTGACCTTCACGGTGATGTCTCCCCCTTCGAGGACCAACGGTATGATGAAGCCGTCGCTGACGAGGTAGGCCACCCTGGTGGAGTCGGTCGTCCCCGAGAAGCCGAACTTTCCATGTACGACTTCCGTAGAGTCCACTTCCTTCAGTTGGTCGTTTTTGGCGATTCTGAGATAAACCTTGCTGTTGTCAAGCCCGGAATGGTCGGCGGAGCCATCGATGTTGTATGAATTGAGGCACGATGACAACCCAACTACGGTAAAAAGAAGGGTGAGTATTTGGAGATTTTTATTCATTTTCTTTACTCAAGATAATTTCCACACACAAAAATAACATCAATTATCGATGTGGGAAAACTTTTCTACCTTTTTAACGGCAAAGAAGGTCATTTTTTATGTTTTTTTCAATCTTTTTGCAATTCGTTTGAAATTCTATGGGTGGAATACATCTGCAAGATGGCTCCAGCGAGCAAGAACATGACCCACTTGTTATAGACGTATGCGATGTAGTTGTGGTAGGT
>Ga0129307_1002184_pt1 | contig 16650 bp, 18 predicted proteins | sample P1105metagenome_FD_94437 | JGI IMG/M metagenome (GOLD analysis project Ga0129307, IMG submission 94437) | Capybara group fecal microbial communities from Wisconsin, USA - P1105 metagenome | ecosystem: Host-associated > Mammals > Digestive system > Large intestine > Fecal | place: USA: Wisconsin... | reverse complement strand
TGAGTTCCGGCGTGAGCTTGCCCTGTTCCTCGATGCTCTTGAGAATCGTTTCCTTACGGTCCACAAGTTCCTGGAGGTAGTCGCGACGGTGGCTGATGTCGCGGAGTTCAATTTCATTCAATGTACCCGTCTGGTCCTTGCGATAACGGGCGATAAAGGGGATCGTGCCCCCCTGGTCCATAAGTTCGAGCGCCTTAGATACGCGCCACACTTCAAGATTCAGCTCTTCGGCAATAATCGCAGAAAAATCCATTTGAGATTCCTACTTGTAGATTCCGTTTCCGGATTTGGGGTCCACCGAACCATACACCCCTCATTGGATAGCACAGCCCGCACGGCCCTCGGTGACACAAGCCCGGCAACAACCGCTGCCAGACACCCCGCTCAGGGGTCTGTTGAATATAGCAAAAGAAAGTGTCAATTTTTTGACAGTTAAACCCGCCACGCGAAAAAAACATTGACACGAAAAACAAAAAACGCAACTAACTCCAAGCTGGTCAACAAGTTACAGAAACGCCATCTTTTTTATATTATCCCCCAGAATTTCAATCGAAAAGCATTTAAAATGAACACATCGAACATAAGTCTAATCAAAACGGGTCTCAAGGCGTACCTCAAAGCCATTCGTTTAATCTGGACGAATCATCTCGTCAGGTACTTGCTGTTGCCAGTCATTCTGAACATCGTTGTCGTTACGGCTCTCATATTTTCGGGCGTTGGCATTGGCGACTGGATTAACAGCACCATCGAGCAAAGCGTCGAAAATGTAAACGGCTGGATTCGCGCAGCGATGATTGGCATCAAAATCATCCTCCCGATTATTTTCTTTGCCCTGTTCATTTTCATCGGCGGAACCATCGTCATCATTTTGATGTCGCCTATTTATACGCTCCTTTCCGAAAAGACAGAAACGATTCTTACAGGAAAAGAATTTCCGTTCGACTTGAAGCAAACGTTAAAAGACGTTTGGAGAGCCATCCGCATCGCCATCAGAAACACGATAAAACAGCTTTCACTCATTGTACTTTGCCTGCTGTTTAACTTTATCCCCGTTGTCGGTAGCGTCATCTCGCTCATTTTGATTTTCATCATCAACGCGTACTATTTCGGTTGCGGGTTCATGGACTACACCTACGAACGCTGGCGCATGTCCCCAAAAGAAAGCCGCAACGAAATCCACAAACTTAAATACATCACTTTTGCAATTGGCGCCGTTTATTCACTGCCGTTCTACCTGTTCTGCGGAGCGTTTATCGCCGCGTTCATCGGAGGCGTCTCGACCGTCGCCGCAACGATTACGCAATTGGAATTAAGTTCTAAGCCGCTTGGAAAACCCAACGAAATCAAAACAAGCGCTACCTAGAACAAAAACATCATTTTTCTATCTTTGCGCCATGCTCAAGAATTACATCTTCGATTTAGGCGGAGTCCTTCTGGATATCCGCTTGCAAAACGCCTTTGAACGCTTTGCTACACTGGGATTACCGCCAGCGGAACTTGAAGAAAGAGCACAGGTCTATAAACTGATGGAAGATTACCAACTCGGCTACGTCACAACCGATGAATTTTGCAAGCAAGTCGCAGACAAATGCAACACCACGACAACGATGCACGATATCGAAGAAGCCTGGAATTCCATTTGTTTGAATGTTGATGACCGAAAGCTCGATGCGCTCCGCCGCTTACGCAAAACAGAGGGAGTCGCAACAGTTTCGCTTTTGAGCAATACGAACGCTTTGCATTGGGAATGCTGTTGCAAGAATTGGTTCAACGCGAACAGCAACCACCTCAAAGATTTCTTCGACAAGATTTTCTTGAGCCAGGAACTTCATTTGCAAAAGCCCGACCCCGAAATTTTCAATACGGCCATTCGCGAACTCGGCGCCTCCCCCGCCGAAACAATTTTCATTGACGATAGCGCCGTAAACACTGTGGCAGCAGCAGCCTGCGGACTACAAACGCTCACAGTTACACCAGATGTAGATTGGATAAAAGAACTGGGAATTTAAAATTTTTGTTTGAGCAGGTACTTTCCGGGCCTTTGGAATTTATCTGCCATAATTTTCTTGAGCGACATACCGGGTTTCTGCTCAACAGAACCTAGATAACGCCCCTGCACATCGAACACCCGTGAAGCACCGGATTTAAACAAAGGCGAAGCCGGAACTTGCAAAGCCGTTGTTCCTTCGATATTGCTAGGTGACGTTTCGTTCATGCTGAAATAGGTAAAATCAATTTTGCCAGTCGATTCGCCGCCCGCTTCCACGAGCATTTTCATTTCGTTCAGCACACCCAATTTCACGCCAAGGTTTTCCCATTTCTTGAAGTGAGACGTAATATCGATGTGGCCACACTGGCGCGCATTTTTGCGGACACTGGTGACCTGCAAGAACGACATATCGCCCTGAATCGTAGGCTGAGTATTGCGACGTTCCTGCCACAATTCGTATGTTTCGCCATCCAGTTCGTATTCACCCGTCTTGGTTCCAAGATCCTCTGCGGCAGGCTTAGAAAACCAGTCATCCACGATGTAATACTCCACCGCCGGACTTTCCATTCGCCCATAAACGCCTATATAGGAATACCCTGCATTCCCCGATTTCGCAAACTTAAAATCCGCAGAAAAATTTCCAAACTTGTCGTAGGTTTTGGCTTCGTCATACTTGAGGCCGACACGCACAATAAAATCGTTTGAACCGTTCCATTCGGCGGAGAATGTACCGTTAGTCCAATAAGACAAGGAGCCCTTGCCATCCTGAAGCCAGAGCTCGTAATCGACAGTGGGAGTGCCAACACCGCCTTTTACAGTCTCGATTTCATTCTCTTGAATTGTCCGTTTACCCCCTTGGTGCCCCATTTCGTCCACGCAAACATCAGTTGCATAAGCGGACAACGCAAAGCCCATCGTGAAAACGGAAACTAAAGAAATCACCTTGTTCATATCAATACCGCCTTGATAGAATCATCAACAAATTATTTCTTTAATTCTTTTCCGTCGCTGAAAGCGTTACCCACGCGACGATCCATGACATAGTAGCCATGACCCGCCGGATCGTAGCACACCGGCGCCAGTTTTTCAACGGTAAAATTTCCATTTTCATCCAGCACCGATTCATCAGCCGTCACGTTCACGATTTCGCCCAGCAAAAGTTCCGATTCGTCATCGTAGCTTACAAACTTGCATTCGAGCGCAAGCGGCAACTCCGCAATCAGCGGGGCATCCACGGAACTGCTTTTGACAGACGTGAGACCGGACTTTGCAAATTTATCTGCATCCTTGTTGCCGGACACAATCCCGAGAAAGTCAATAGCCTTGATATGTTCGGCAGTAGCCATGCTCACGGTAAAAGCTTTGCGAGCAAGAATATTGGGCATGGTCTTGTGACTCTTCGCCACATAAATCGCCACCTGGTTCGTATCGCTGACAGAACCCCAAGCCGCCACCATGGCGTTTGTCGTGCCGTCTTCGTTATAAGTCGCAATCACCAGCGTAGGCTGCGGGTATAAATAAGTTTTCACTCCAAGATTTTTACGCATAATCACTCCTCTCCATAAATTATAATATTTTATTGGCGGTCAAGCCTAACACGCGCCCCATTGAGCTTGTAATACTTCATCATTTTCCGGATTTTTTTGTTGACAGCCCGCGAATTTGACTTAATAGATATCGTCGGAGACTCCACCGTTGACTTTAAATTCCACTTTTCGAGGGAATCAAGGCCCGCATTCCCGAGCACCGCCAAATCGTAACCGACAATTTTCACAGCACCCGCGGCATATGCGGAGTCGAGCTGCGCCGAAATTCTTGCGCTGTCCGCGAAGGCATGCGAATCCTCCGTGCGGAAAAGTTCCATGTCAACCCAGAATTCAACGCCGTATTTTGAACAAGCGCTTGCAACGGCCCGCTCGTACTGGGCCACATTCGAGGTTTCAGCGTGATGCTTGCCCGCATCGCTTGCGCCCACGCCATCCTGCACGGCAACAACATCCGGCTTGAACCCCGCCGCAAAAAGATTCTCGAAAAACGATTGCAACTTCTCGGGCGACTCTAAATTCTGGTTATAGAACGGGGCAACCATCACCTTCCAGCCCTTCGCTTTTGCCGCCACCGTAACAGGTTTCAGAAAATGTTCCACGAGCGATTCCGCCGTCGCATCATCACGAAACCCGTCCCAGTAGTAGCGCGCCACCTCCTGCGGAATATAAACACCCGCGACAACAGATTCACCACCATAAAGTTCATAGAGTTCATTCAAAACCCGCACGTTCCTAGCAGACAACGTATCAAGTTGCGCAACCGTTGGCGGAGAATACCAGTTATCGCCATTGTAATAAAGCCCAAGCCAAACCCTTGTGCCGGCAACCTTCGCCGCTTCAATGCTCTTCGGGAAAAGCTGATTGTTCTTGTACTGCGTGTTCTGCAAAAAATTCAGTTGCGAAGGATAATACAAATGCGTCGCCTCGACCGCGGCGTACTGCAATACGACTTCGTCCATCCCGAGCGCGTGCAAGCGTTGATGCATGTGCGTGATGGAATCCTGCGACTGATAAGCCGTCGTCCAGCCCGCATCGAAAATACCGTTCAAGCCCGAGGAATTTGCGCCCGGCACCTCCGCGGCGTATGCTGTTTGAACCGCGCCGACGAACAGCCCGGCAACAAGCGAAAACACTCCGCACAAGAGCGCGTGGAGAGGTTGCCAGGATGTGAGCCGAAAAATGGACATACTAGAAATATATACTTATTTTCGGAGAAAAAGACTGACGACAACTCACTGTTCTTTATAGGGATGGATAGTCTTACTCTAATATGTAAAGGCGATGCTTATCTTGAGACCGCTCTGCAATGCGGCCTCTGCAGCTTTCAGAGGTTCTAGGACCCGCGCATCGCTAACAACTGTAATGCTAATCGGATATTCACGTTCTTCGGGCAACTTGCGTTCGTATTCCAATTGCATGCGTTTCAGTAAATCTTCCGGTTTGATAGCTTCCAGCTTATCGGAATCCAAAAGCATCGCCCGGCGTTCAGTCTTTAACAGAGGCCTGCGATTGTAAAAAGCGTAATATACACCATCGCCTTCGTAATAGCCGATGGACAATTCCATGTAGCTCTTGATCTCAGGTTCTTCCGGTTCATCTTTACAGAAAGGTTCCGTAGCACGATACGATGATATAAGTTTTTCAATGCTATCTTGAGACAAAACTTTGCCAAGTTTAAGGCTATCCCGTTTCACCAACATTTTCAGGATACACTTGACGCCTTTGGTACTAGGTGGACGAAGTGGTGACGCCCATTCTGGTTTTCGCGAATTCATTATCGGTATATGAAAATCTCGGTCCAAAACCATAGAATACTGACCACCAAAAACGAAAGAGGCGACATGAGAAATTTCCCGTAAGACACTTCCAGATACATCCCCATCAACACGAACGTGAACCTGCTTTTCCTGTTCTGGAGAATCGAAGCAGCGCTCTATCTTAATTTCCCGATTTCCTACAGTCATGTGATCATTATAAGGCTTCTCACACTTGCCCTGCTCCTTGAGTTTTCGTGTTTTTTCCTCAATGCGCTTTATCCCGATATCGTAAAGCTGATTAGTTTCGTATTGATGTTTTCCGTTCAGTTCACGATAAAGATCCGGATACAGGCTTCCGTCAATAAAAATGGAGTCTTTGCGGACATCGAAAACTACAGTATAGTCGTCATGCTCCATATATTTTTCACCGCCACAGCCATACAACAGCAGAGCAAGAAAAAAGAGAAGCAAAATTTTATTCCGATTCACCATAGTCTTTTTTAATTTAAAAAAATGCGTCCACACCTTTCGCCACATAATAGACTTTTTCCCACGCTCGGAGAGTTTTTAAATTTTACCTAAAATAGGTAACCTATTTTAGGTAATTTTTTAAAATTCGCTTTCAAGCCAATGTGAAAGGAATACGTCATAAACTTGGTATTCCGTTTTGTCCTTGGTCTCGGTGGTCAATAACAATTCCTTTTCCACCAGAGATTGGGCAGCCCGTCGAGCATTAGTAACGCTTCCGATTCCATATTGCTTAAGAAATTTCGCTGAGGTTAGCTTACTCACCGACCCTTCCTTGGCAACAGCCACTAGCAGCAACCACTGTTGCCTTGTCAAAAGTTCCCGATATTGTAAAAAATATGGAGACTCACGATCAAGGATATACCGCGCAGCAGATTTAGCCAAAGGGAGCGTTACGTTTCCGCCACGAGCAAAGACCTCATTACACAAACTTTGCGTATAAAAAGTATGACGACGGGTCCAATGAAGAATCCATGCAAGGGCTTCGTCATCAATAGAGCGGCCCACAGCCTTGAAAAGCCCTGCGATAAAATCAGCATACTTGTCATTATCAATCTTATCTAGCATAAGCGTACTTGTACTAGAAAAAAATGGGCGGTTCGCACTAGTAAACATTTCCGCCATCAGTCTCTTTTTACTTCCACAGAATATAAAGTGGATATTACGCATGGATTGTACATACGTACGCAACAAGGCCTCGACATGTTTTTCAGGATACTCAGTTATCTGTTGAAATTCATCAATAGCAAGAACAACATCCCTGTCGCGGGTATTCAGGAATTCAAACAAGCTTTTAAGTGTATATTCCTTTTCTGCAGATGTTCCATAGTTAAATTGCAACTGAGGAGCGCCACTAATAGAATCATAAGTAAGTGTCGGACGAAGCCCTTTGAGAAAAGCAAGAAAAGCCTTACCAATTGTAGTGCGTTCCGGGAAAGCCTGCAAGATACTTTCGGCGAGAGTCTTGGTCAAATCACTCAACGATAGCGTTGCATAGATATCTACATAAAGGGTATCGAACTTGAAGCGTTTTTTCTTGATTGTCTCAAATGTATGCAGGATAAGGCCCGTTTTTCCGAACTTACGCGGCGAGACAAGCGTTGTATCACGCCCATTTTTGATATTCGATATCAACTCGTTCGTTTCGGAGTCTCGATCGCAAAAGTATTCTGCAGATACATAACCTTTAGTAATAAACGGATTTTCAAGCATAAAGAACCTCTATCCCCTAATATAATAAATTTTACCTAAAATAGGTAACCTATTTTAGGTAATTTTTCTTTTGACGGTTTTTCAGCCTTTATACTTTATCACGAGCATGGTGAGGTCGTCGCTTTGCTCGGCGCCATTTACAAAAGCAGACACTTCATGAGACATCGTATCTAGCAACTGCTGCGGAGCTGTAAAGTCGGCACCATTTTTGCGACTGTCAGCTTTCTCACCGCTTTCGGCACGTTCAACACATCCCTCACAGATGGCGTTTTCAACGCGCTTTAGCCCGAACAGTTCCTCGCTCACGTTCATCGCTTCGGTAAGGCCGTCCGTATAGAGCAAAATCATGTCGCCAGGCGCGATTTCAGATTCCTGAGTTTTGTACTCCTTTTCATCCATAATCCCAATGGGGAGATTCGCGGTGACGTCGAGATAGCGCATCGTCCGGCCTGTAACGATGATGGGCTTTTCGTGCCCAGCATTGCTATAGAGCAAATGTCCTGTCGACAAATCGAGCACTCCCACGAATAGCGTCGCAAACATGCCCGTGGAATTTCCGCGGCAGGCCATCGTGTTCATGCCCTTTATTATTTGGGACGGGTCATCAATTTTCGTAGCAATCGTGCGGAATACAGCCTGCGTCATGGACATGACGAGTGCTGCCGGGATTCCTTTGCCGCAGACATCGCCGATATTGAAGAAGAGTTTTCCATCCCGTACAAAATAGTCGTAAAAATCACCACCGACCTGTTTTGCGGGGACTTGACTACCGACAATATCCAAGTTTTCACTGGCAGGCATCGGCGGCGGAAGCATGGCTGTCTGGATGGCGTTTGCGATGCCTAATTCCCTATTGATTATTTCTTTTTCGGCACCGACTTTGTCGAGTCTCCGGATACTGTAGATGCTTCGGTACATGATAAAGCCAAGCACCAAGAGCCCTAGCAACTGTAAAACGATGACTTGCATCAGGGAGCGCTGCTGGTTGTCGTACAGTTGAACGGCCATTGCAGAGAGTTCCCGCATGGGAACATCGGCACCAATAACGGCTACAACTTGTCCACGACTATCACGGACCGGGCGCGAGAAGGTGGACATCAGAGCCTCATAATAGTGACTCATATAGGGTTCACTCCAGAACCCATTGCCATGAAGTCCTTCTTGGTACCAGGAACGTTCTGTATAGTCAAAATCTATAATGGTGTCTTTAATTTCATTTGTTCCGTCTTCCCTAAATGTAAAGTATCCATCGTGGACTCCATCTTCCCCCACGCGGTATGCAAAATCAATTCCAACGATTTCAGGATGGATAACCACCAAGTGCTGTAATTTTTTATGCAAGGAATCACGTTGTTTCGCAGCGACAAGCCGCTCGACTTCTGGCAAGACGTCGGCAATGGCATTTTCTGCAATCTGTTTTACCTCAGCAGTATGGTTGGTCGAGCTCAAATCACGCTGCGCCATTTCCTTAATTTGCGCGGTAATGGCTCGCCGCGTCGATATGTACTGCACGGCGGTAGTCAGTTCCAACACCAAGGCTGCAACGACTAGGACCGCGATGCTCCGGATTTTTGTATGGCGGGAAGTATTCATAAGTCAAGCCCTTGCCTAATCTAGAAGTCCGTCATTTTTCTTTTGATAAATAAAATAATACAGCAAGCTCCAAGAACCCCACAAGACACATAGAGCCATCCCGATGTAGCCAACGGCATAAACGGTAGCGGCAATGGTGTCGTATTTTAAAAGAAGTCCAGTCTCGGACAAGATGAAATTCCAGTCGTGGAACCCGTACGGGGCTTCGGCCCCAGTGCCACCGCTGATAAGCGTAAGCTTCATGTGGAGAGCGTCATCGATGTAAGGCGCCACGTCTATCAAGTTTTCAAAAGCCCACCAAAGCGCAATGGACGCACCAAAGAGGTCCCGCGGTTTAATCCAAAGCGCAAAGCAAAACACGAGCGGCATAATCACTTGAAAGAGCGAGCCGCCAAGCGATGTAATCAACGGTTTCCCGAAAATTCCAAAAACGATGTGACCCGTTTCGTGTACGGGCAGGTTCAAGTTATGCAGGAACTGCGCAATCCACGACTGGTAACCGCTAAAAAACGCCTGTAACGAAAAGATGGCCATCGCAAAAAGCAGAACCACGCGCACATAAAAGAAATTTTCGCGGCCAAGAGGTCGCGGCAAAAGAAAGAACTGCACCCAGGCAGGCCATTCATCGGGTTCAACCAACCATTCCGAAAAACGAACGAGCATGGGCTTATTTTCATGCGGGGTCCACGTCATATTTGTAAAATAACATAAACTCTTATGAATTTGCAACAATTCTTTGCAAAACAAACTGCGGACGTGACGAAACTCAAGATAATTGCTGAAAAATACCGCTAAACTCTATTTGCCATAGATTTCTGGCGAGCGGCTGTAAAAACGGCGGTGCGTGAAACCGTACCACAGATTCGGATTTTCGGCGATGCGTTGTTCGAGCCACTTGTTGAATTGCGTATTGACGACGCTCACATGCGCCGAGGATGCAACCTCTATCGCATGAAGCTCGCGAACCCTATTTTTCTCTTCAATCCAACATATATATATTGGTGTCTGCGGGCGATGCTTGAGTAAAAAGTCCGGCAGCGGATTCACGTTCGCAGGGCGGTCCAAGAACGTTCCGTCAATTGCGCTCGGGATGCGAGAGTCCTGATCGGAAAGCAGGCAAAAAAGTTTGCCGTCATTCAGGGTGCGTAAGAAATCGCGAGGCGTCCGGGCATCCACGGAATAACTTTTGCCATTGACTGCGCGGATTTTCCGTTCAAGAATGTTGTTGAGCCAATTCGGCTTCACAGGAATGTAGCTCGCCACAAGCGGGATTCCAAGGCAACAAAGCCACGGTCCCATCGCCTCGTAATTTGCATAATGCGCCGTCAAGAAAATTCCGCCACTCCGCATTTTTTCGAGCACCGGTATGGCAGCCTCGTCAAGCGCAAAATCCCAGCCATCTACGCGGCACGGGTATGCGGAAAAATCATGCGGCAACTTCTTGAAAGTTCCGAAGCAGAACAAAAGTTCGCTTGCATGGCGAGTCAAGTTTTTAAGGAGTATATTATAGTCAGGCGATGTTTTAGAATCTGCATTTGGAACCGCGCCGGCCACGTGCTTTGCGTTGGCAAGAACCGTTTTCCGCTTCCAGCCCGCAAGTTTCAGCACCGTGTAAGCCACCTGCGCAAAAACAGCCGCAACGATTTTACCCTTAAAAAACATAACGGCTTAAAAATACGAAATTTCCTTATGACAGTCCTCCTAAATCTTTACTATCTTGAAATAAAAAATGGAGACATCTCGATTATGAGTGAAAACTGCCTTTTCTGCAAAATCATCAAGGGTGAAATCCCTTCCAAGAAAATCTACGAAGACGATGACGTTTTCGCATTCTACGATATCGCGCCGCAGGCACCTGTGCATTTTTTGGTCGTGCCGAAGCGCCACATCGCAACCATCATGGACATGAAGCCGGAAGATTGCGAACTTGTGGGCAAGATGCTCTACCGCGCACAAATCATCGCGAAGGAGCTCGGTCTCGAAGAAGGCGGCGCCCGTTTCGTGTTCAACTGCAAGGCTGATGCCGGCCAGACCGTTTTCCACATCCATCTGCATGTCGTCGGCGGACAAGCAATGGGATGGCCTCCGTTCCCGGCGAAGTAATCACGGCATCAAAGCCGCGAACTCATGATTAAAACTCGTGCCATAGTTCTTCACCGCTTTCCGTACAGCGATTCTAGCTTTATCGTCAAGGCGCTTACGGAAGAATGCGGTATCGTCTCGTTTATCGTCAAGGGCGGAAAGAAAAAGGAATCTCCGTTCCGGGGAGCGCTTGACCCGCTCTCGTTAAGCGAAGTCGTTTTCCGCCAGAATCCGAATACCGAATTGCAGTTCGTCAAGGAAGCAACGCTTTTGGACTGGCGCAAGAACTTGCGTAACGATTTGCTTTGTCTTTCGAAAGCGCAGGTCATGACTGAAATGATTCTGCGTTACGCACCGCAAGGCGTTCCGCTGCAAGAAGAATTTGCACGTTTGGAACAGGCCATCAGCGAATTCGAGGAAACCTGCGGCAGTTCCACAAACGAGCCAACCCACAAATCAAATATTTTCGCACGCTGGCTTTTGGACACTTGCGACATGTGGGGGTACAATCTCGACCTCACGACATGCTGCCGCTGCGGCAAAACGCTCGACAAACCCGCCGCAGACTTTTTCCCCGAAACCGGTGGATTCGTTTGCCACGCTTGCCTCGGCGTCGATACTCCCCGCGCACGCACAGAAACGCTCAACGGGCTTTGGGCACTGCACTGCGGGCAACAAATTGAGCATCCAGAATTTACGGAAAATGCGCTCCTCACCTACTTGCGACACCATATCGGATTCCTCAAGGAAATACACTCTATTAAATTCCTGAACGAAACACGGAAACTGTTTGGGAAATGAGGTCGGCTCTACGAGCCTTTGAGCGATGAGCACGCACCTGCGGTGCTTTGAGAATGACCATGTTCGCGACACTAACCCTATGCAATTGTCCGAATTCCTAATTCCGAATGGCCCTTAATTCGTCATCTTGAGGAGTGAAACGACGAAAGATCCAGTAAAGTTCATCCCTGGATCCTTCGACTTCGCTCAGGATGACACCTCCAACAGCCTACTGTCTACAACTACCTGTCTACTTCCTACCGCCTATCAATTAGCCATAACTTTACACTATTTGTATATTTGCCCGTAGTTGAAAAGTTAAAGTCAAGAGGTCATCATGTTAACTCCAGAAGATATCAAAGCAAAAAAATCCAAGCACGAAATGATTTCCATGATCACCGCTTACGACTTCGCCTTTGCAAAAATGGCCGAAGCCGCCGGAATTGACCAGATTCTCGTGGGCGATAGCCTCGCCAACACCATGCTCGGTTACAAGAGCACGCGCGAAGTCGGCATGACCGAAATGCTCATCTTCGCTGCCGCTGTCTGCCGTGGCGCCCCGAACACGCACGTCATTGGCGACATGCCCTACATGAGCGACAAGGATCCGCAAACTGCCTACGACAACGCCCGCCGCTTTTTGGATGTAGGCTGCGCGAGCATTAAGCTCGAAGGTACTCCCGAAGGCGTCATTGAATTCTTGCGCAGCAAGGACATTCCCGTTTGCGCTCACCTCGGGCTTTTACCGCAAACCGCAGAAAACTTCAAGCAGAAAGGCAGAACAGAAGAAGAAGCACGCGCCATTGAAGAGGCTGCAAAGTTCGTCGATAGCCTCGGATGCTTCGAAATGGTTCTCGAGCACATTCCCGAAGAACTCGGCGAAAAAATCACAAAAGAAGTCGCTGCACCGACAATTGGAATCGGCGGAGGCAAGTTCACGGATGGTCATGTTCTCGTGATGCACGATGCTCTCGGCATGCACCCAAATAAAATTCCTCCGTTCGCCACGAAATTCGTAGATATGTATTCCGTTGGTGTTCAAGGACTTAAGAGTTACATCGAAAGTGTCAAGGCAAGAGCCTAATTAAAACGTTGTTCAAACAAGCATTTAGAATAAAATAATTAATTTTCTCATTTGCAAAATCGATCTCACCAAAGGTCGATTTTCTTTTACTCAAAATTTCTTTTCAGCAGTCATTTTTTGATACAAAAATTTTTCAAAAAAAAATGAATTTTTTTAAAATAATTGTTGATTATTTGTGAAAAAGAAGTTATCTTTTAGGTATCAACAATTAAATAACATAAAAGGAAGAAAAAAATGGCTACAAAAACTGTTGCAAAGAAACCCGCTGCTGCTAAGAAACCTGCCGCCGCTAAGAAGCCGGCTGCTGCTAAGAAGCCCGCCGCTGCTAAGAAGCCGGCTGCTGCTAAGAAGCCTGCCGCTGCTAAGAAGCCGGCTGCTGCTAAGAAGCCCGCCGCTGCTAAGAAGCCGGCTGCTGCTAAGAAGCCCGCCGCTGCTAAGAAGCCGGCTGCTGCTAAGAAGCCCGCCGCTGCTAAGAAGCCTGCTGCTGCTAAGAAGCCCGCCGCCGCTAAGAAGCCGGCCGCAGCTAAGAAGCCTGCAGCTAAGAAGTAATCTTCTTTGTGACCCAAAATTCTTGACCCGCAGACCTCTGCGGGTCATTTTTTATTGGCGCTACGCCACACGTTTACTATTTTTGTTATATGATTTCAGAAAAAGACTTGACCAATTCGCAGAACATTCCTTACGAAGAACGCATCACCCGCATCGAAAAGATGATTGAAGCCGAGGAATCTCCGAAACCATTTGAACTCGGAATTCTTCTCGCTCTCAAGTTGGGCCAAGAGATTCGTGATAAGAAGCCGCTGGGCAGCACGACTAGCGACATCGTTGCCGGTTGGAGTTCTAAATACCCTGAATCCGTTGTCGAGGAAGCGATTGCACACGCCAGGCAATTCCTTACAAACCCAAGTTCGCTTGCCGAAAAGATGAAGAACATCATCATGAAGCAGAGCAAGGTGCAAAACGAGAATAACGAAACCGACGAGGGTCAAAGTGGAAAATAAACTTCTAGCGACTATCGACATCGGGAGCCATAGCTGCATTCTGTTGATTGCGGCATTTGAAGACGCACCCGTCGCAACACCGATTGCACCTGAAACGTCCGAGGCTTCCGCAAATTCCGAGACGCCCGCCGAATCAAGCGAAGCACCCGCTGCCCCACGCAAAATTCTCGTGCCGAAACTCCAAAAGGTCGAAGTCTGCCGCCTCGGCGAAGACATTTACGAAAACGGAAAAATCACGCCCGAACGCATTCAGGAACTCGTCAACATCATGACCAAGTTCCGCATGGACTTGCACGCACTCGGCGCTGACCTCAAGGCCGTCGCCATGACCGAAGCCATGCGCAAAGCGGAAAATCCGGACGAAGTCATCGAAGCCGTCGAAAAAGCAATTTGGGTAAAACCGCGCGTCATCACTGGCGAAGAAGAAGGCAAACTCACCTACCGTTCCGTCAAGGAATGGCACGGCGAAGGCAACGTCACGATTGACATCGGCGGCGGTTCCACGGAACTCAGCAACGGCGAAACGACATTCTCGATTCCTGTTGGCGCACTCAAGATGTTCAAGGCGATGGGTCCGATTCCCGGTCCGGAATACAAGAAGTTTATCAAGGAAACATTCAAGGAACTTTCGTTCAAGGGCATGACAAAAAAGCCCGTCTATCTTATTGGCGGAACAGGCACGGCTCTTGCGATGGTATTCTTAAACAAGCAAGTCTTTGACTATAAAGCAATTGAAGGTCTCGAAATGAGTCTTTCGGATCTCGAAGCAGTCACCACGCGCATCACGAACCTTTCGAAGGAACTGCGTGCGATGTTGCCGGGACTTGAAAACGGTCGCCACGAAGTCATCATTTGCGGTCTATTCTGGTTGCGTTCGCTTCTCGAAAAACTCCGCGTGGAAACATTCAAGATCAGTACGGCAGGACTGCGTTTCGGTTTGCTCTACCCGCCTGAAAAAGAACCGGAACCGAAGCCGAAAAAACGCCCGGCGTTTTTGAAGAAAAAAGAAAACGCCTCGGAGAAGGAGATTCCCGATCAAGTCGGGAATGACAAAAACGCCGGCGACGATGACAAATAAAGGGACAGAGCAAAAAGATTATGCGTATCAACAAGTATATATCACTCAGTGGTTTCGCTAGCCGCCGTGCCGCAGACGAACTCGTCGCCGATGGACGTGTGCAAGTGAACGGTGAAACGATTTCGGATCTCGGTCATCAAGTGGACGAGACGAAAGACCAGGTGATGGTCGATGGAAAACTCCTGAAGCTCCCGACAAACAAAAAGAGCAAGGTCATCATGTTCCACAAGCCGGCCGGTTGCGTCTGCACCAAAGACGATCCGCAAGGCCGCCGCACTGTTTATGATTACTTGCCACCGGGTTACCACAATTTCAAATATGTCGGGCGACTCGACTTGCAGAGCCGTGGACTGTTGCTGTTCACCGACGATGGCGAACTGCTTTATCGCCTCACACACCCGAGTTTCGAAGTACCGCGTAGCTACTACGTATGGACAACGCGCCAACTCAGCGAATCTGCCGCCCAGCGCTTAGTCGATGGAGTCGATATCCGCGACCCCGAAGATCCCGATGCACCCGAAGAAATCGCATTTGCCACAGACGTCTATCTCGAAAACGGATTTGCAGAACTCGTACTCATCGAGGGCAAGAACCGCGAAATCCGCCGCATGATGCGTGCCATCGGTTACGAAATTCGAGACCTCAAACGCGTGAGCTATTGCCAGATTCAACTCGGCGACTTGCCCGCAGGCGAATTCCGCGAACTTACGCCAAACGAACTGAATAAATTGCGACAGGCCGTACATTTGTAGGCGATCAATGAAACGTACTTTATATATCGGTGATGTTCATGGTTGCGCAGACGAACTTGCTACAATCATCGACCAATTCGGATTTGTGCGCGGAAGCGATACGCTCTACCAGACTGGCGATATCATCAACAAAGGCCCCGACATGATGCGCGCCATGCGAATCGTCGAGGAACTCGGCATTCTGACAGTCCGTGGGAATCACGAGGAACATCTCATCCGCATGATGGAAACGCCCAAAAGCTACTGGACCGAAAAGCAGAAAAAACGCTTCAAGGCGCTTTCGCTCGACGAATGGGTTTACATCCGCGACACGGTCAAGACATGGCCGCTTTGGCGCGACACGCCACACGCATTGCTCGTGCATGCAGGACTTGAACCGGGCAAGACTCGCCTGGAAGACATGAGCCCCGAAGTGCTCCTTTCCATTCGATTCTGGAATGACAAGCCCTGGTATGAACAAGTGAAATGGGACAAGCTGGTCGTCTTTGGGCATTGGGCAAAGAAAGGATTCGTGAACATTCCTAGATTTATCGGGCTTGATTCCGGTTGCGTCTATGGCAAGGAACTCACCGCCTGGTGCCCCGAAGAAGATAAATTCTACACCGTCCCGGCACTCCGCGAATACACGCCTGTCAAGGACAAGGCGAAAGAATCCGAAGCCGCCCCCTGCAAAGTGCTCGGCGACAACTCCCCCGATTCCGTTCCGCCAAAAACATTCGACGAGATCAAGGCGAAAATCGCAAGCGGCGACATCGCCCGCAAGGACGAAACCGCCGAGGAGTCGAACATCCGCAAGGCTAGTCCCTCCATCAGCGCAGAATGGGCCGGGTATTAAATTACTATCTTTTAACTAGGCAATTCATCTACGGTAACACAATGACAGCAGAAGAACTTTACAACCGTCTCAAGTCCGTCAAGCCGGGCGCAGCCCTTTGCACCTACACCATGGAAAAGGTGGAAAAGATGCTCCCGCTCATCAACGAAATCAACGAGCTCAAGAAACAACAGGATACCGTAATCCTCGCTCACAGCTACTGCGCTCCGGAAATTCTCCTGGGCGTTGCCGACTTCACCGGCGACAGTTTCAAGCTGAGCAAGGACGCCACCACCGTCCAGCAAAAGACGATTCTCTTCTCTGCCGGGCGTTTCATGGGCGATACCGCCAAGATTTTGAACCCGCAGAAAGCCGTGATTATCCCGGGCCCGCTCACGGGTTGCAGCCTCGCCGATTCCATCACCGGCAAGG
>Ga0129307_1002183_pt1 | contig 16654 bp, 13 predicted proteins | sample P1105metagenome_FD_94437 | JGI IMG/M metagenome (GOLD analysis project Ga0129307, IMG submission 94437) | Capybara group fecal microbial communities from Wisconsin, USA - P1105 metagenome | ecosystem: Host-associated > Mammals > Digestive system > Large intestine > Fecal | place: USA: Wisconsin... | reverse complement strand
TGACTTTGAGTCAAATTTTGAGAACATTTGGGGTATGGAAAAAACAATCGACATATTTCAGTTTACACACTTCCGCAAGTACTTGGATGAGTATCAGGCGGCACGCGTGCAGACGGATCCTGATTTTACTAGGGCTGGAGTGTGTGCGTTGCTCGGACTCCCCAAGACCCGCAGTTACTTCAACGATATCGTCAAAGGAAAAAAGCTCTCTGGGCGCATGATTCCCAAGTTCGTGGAAGTCCTTGGACTCAACAAGAAAGAGGCCAAGTACTTTGAGACGATGGTGAATTTTGACCAGGCGAAAACGACGACAGAACGCAATGCATTTTTTGATGAACTCATCAAGCAGCATCCGGATCCGCATAACATTTTGAACGAAGATGCGTACGAGTATTACAACCATTGGTATAATAGCGTGTTGTTTACGGCGCTGGATGTGATGGATGTTTCGGATGATCTTGAGCCGATTCAAAAACGGATTTTCCCGAAAGTCTCCGTGGGGACTTTGAAGCGCTCCTTGGAATTGCTCGCACGCATCGGGTTTGTGCGCAAGAACGAGGACGGCTTCTGGAAAAGTTCACGCGATTCGGTGAGCAGCGGAGCCTACAACAATAACGACTTGGTGCGCCAATACCAGTTGCAGTGCTTTGAACTTTCGAAGCAGGCGTTGCTTGCGAATGATGATAACCCGTCGGATATGGGTACATTCACGTTCAGCGTTTCGGACGATGCTTATAGAGAGATTGCCTTGGAAATTCAGAACTTAAAAGCCAAGGTGCGTAAGATTATTACGCAAGATAAAAAAGAAGCGACTGGGGTGCACCAGTTGAATATTCACTTGTTTACAAATTTGAAAAAATAAATCGAGGAGGAATGGCTATGGTTATCAATAAAATTACAAAGTTGGGCGTTGCCGTGGTTGTACTTGGTCTTGGATTGTTTGCCGCTTGCAGTGAAGACAATGTGGCATCATCGTACAGCGAAACGCAGACAGGGAAGCCGATTGCCGAATGGGCGGAGTCTTATATCCCTGGGCAGATAAAGGACGATTCGCATATTGGGCTTTGTAAATCGCAAGCCGAGAGCGCGGTTGAAAAGGACGAAGTTGTTGTGGATACAGGTGAAGTAAAGATTGTTGGTGAGTCGAAATGCATATCTGTACTCGGATTTACTATGAAAACGAGAGTTCAGGTTGTGGATGGCAAGGGAAATCCTGTAGAGGGGGCTAGAGTCTCTAGAGATTATTGTTCCGATGGGGATAGCCGTTGTCAATATATTGCTGGTAAGGATGGCTATGCTTATATGGGTGATCAAATCTACCTTACAGTAGGAGGGAGTAAACCTAATTATTCAATAACGTTTGAATCATTCTCGATCCGCGTGTTTTCACCAGATTCCAGTTTAGGACTTTATGGCAGAGTTGATTTTTCGGAAGCGACTATTGTGGAAGTTGATGGTGATACTCTTGTGGAATTGAAAAAAATAGTTGTAGAACCCTTATATACGGTCAAGGTGTATTTGGATTCTCTTCGCTCGGAAAGTGACACAGTGACTCTAAAGAGAGAGGATCTATGTGATGATACGTGGACCAAGAACATGTGGCAAGTTCTTGGTGGAGCTTATATTGATGTGTACCGGACTGATGTTGGAAGGAATTCGTTATATACCTATCCGAGTTATTGGATAGATGAAGAAAGTTGTAAAAATGGGTATGTAATTCTATATGGTTTGCCTGAAGGAACTTACAAAATTTTAATAGGGGGGAAGGATTATGAACTCCCTCCACTGGAAGTAAAACCGTAAATCTGACTTAATACCTTGAAGAAGGAAAAGTTTTAGCTACTCAAGTTTAATGAGGAAAAATGATTATGATTACAAGTAAAATTACAAAGTTAGGCCTTGCTGTGGCTGTGCTTGGTCTCGGAATCCTTGCCGCTTGCAGTGATGATAATGTGGCGTCTTCTTTTAGCGAAACGCAGACGGGAAAGCCTGTTGAACAACTGGGACCTCTTGCCGAATTGGATACATCGTTAGTTCGCAAGTATGTCAACGAAGGTGATTTGGGCTGTGGTTCGCTGGCCAAGAGTGCTGCCGAAGAGGATAGCGTTGCTGATACGAGCGATACCTTTGTTATTGTTCGGAGAATGTGTGGTTCCCATAAGGATATTTATCTGTATATAAATGCGAGAGCTCAAGTGGTTGATGTTGATGGAAAACCGGTAGCGGGAGCGACTGTTTATGAAGAACATTGTTCTTTTGAAGATAAGAGTTGTCAGCATGTTACTGACAGTGAAGGCTATTTTTACTTGGACAGCGTAAACTTTCTTACGTATTTGGAAAACTTGGCAAAAAATAATCCGAAGTATAGTTATATCCCCGAGTTCCAATCTATCCAACTGCGTGTGCTTTCTGCGGACTCAAGCCTTGGTGCCAATGTCTTTTTAAGTTTTGCTAGCGCCCATGTTGTCGGAATTGATGGAAAACTGTATGCCGAATTAAAACAAATCGTCTTAGAACCTGTATATACCGTCAAGTTGTATTTAGATTCGCTTTTTGCAACAGTTGATGAAAGTACTCCAGAAAGCGACAAACCCTATATTGAGGAATGGAATGAAAAAATGAAGAAAAATATCGGGGAAGATGGTGAGGGTATTTGTGTTGCCATGGAAGATGGCTTGTCCTCATCGTATTATTATAATGAAAAAGAAGGTGGTTTTCCTTCGCTTTTCTATCCCTGCCAAAAGGTGACCGAAGAAGACTATAAGAATGGGTTTGTGGTATTGTTTGGCCTGCCTGAAGGAACTTATCAAATTGCTATAGGTGGAATTTGGGAAAAGTATCTCCCTAGTGTGGTGGTGAAAAAGCCTTAGACCGCGTTTAATACTGTGAGGAGGAAAAGTTTCAGTGGCTGGTGACGGTCACTGAAATTTTCATTTTTTGTAATACTTGTTTTTTTAAGCTGTTTTTGATGGGGTATGGCGAAAATAGATACCCTTTTAATCTTGCGAGTGGTCCGCAATTTTTCTAAATTGCCCCGCGGAATTTTTAAACAGGACATAGAGAATGAACTATAATCCTCTCGCTCAATCTCTGAACGCAGAACTTTCCGCTAACGGTTGCTGCGTTCTTGACATGCTCTCTGAACAGGGCAAGGCCATTTTCTTCCCGCGTAAGGGTATTCTCGGCCAGGGTGCCGAAGCCAAGGGTTCCGACATCAATGCGACAATCGGTACGGCTCTCGAAGATGACGGCTCTCCGCTCGTTCTGGATTGCGTTCTCAAGTCCCTGAACCTCCCGAAGCAGTCTTTCCTCTATGCTCCGAGCTTCGGCAATCCGGACCTCCGCAAGGCTTGGAAGGAACTGGATATCAAGAAAAACCCGACGCTTGCTACCAAGAAGTTCAGTAACCCGGTCGTGACGGCCGCTTTGACGCACGCGATTAGCTGCGCTGGTTACCTCTTCCTCGACGCTGGCGACGAAGTCATCATCCCGGACCTCTACTGGGACAACTACGAACTCGTGTTCGAGAACGCCCGCGGTGCAAAGATCAAGACTTTCAATACCTTCAAGAACGGTGGTTTTGATACGGAAGCCTTGAAGGCAGCTCTTGCTGCAAGCAAGTCCAGCAAGAAGGTCGTTCTCCTCAACTTCCCGAACAACCCGACTGGCTACACCGCAACAGAAAAGGAAGCCGTCGAAATTGCCAAGATTCTCACGGAATGTGCCGCCGCCGGCAACAAGGTTGTCGCTCTCCTCGATGACGCTTACTTCGGACTCGTGTATGAAGAAGGCGTGACGAAGGAATCGCTCTTCGTGAAGCTCGTGGACGCTCACGAAAACCTCCTCGCCGTGAAGCTCGACGGCCCGACTAAGGAAGACTACGTTTGGGGCTTCCGCGTTGGCTTTATGTCTTTCGGTTTCAAGGGTGCCACGGAAGCTCAGCTCAAGGCTCTCGAAGACAAGGCTGCCGGTACGGTCCGTGGCAACATTTCTAACGCGCCGTCTATCAGCCAGAAGATTTTGCTCGCTGCTTTCCAGAGTCCTGAATACCAGCAGCAGAAGCAGGAAAAGTACGCCGTTCTCAAGAAGCGCTTCGACATCATCAAGCAGGTGTTCGCTACGCATCCGGAATACAACGACGCCTTCGAACCGATGCCGTGCAACAGCGGTTATTTTATGTGCATCAAACCGAAGGGTGTTGACGCCGAAGAACTCCGCGAGAAGCTCATCAAGGATTACAGCACGGGCACGATCATGCTTTCCGGCCTTATCCGCATCGCATTCAGCGCTGTTCCGACCGAAAAGCTCGGCAAGCTCTTTGAAAATATCTATAATTGCATCATGAAGATGAAGTAGGCTTTGGAATAAAGCTTACCCCCCTTAACTGGAGAATCCATGTCCAATAACGCAACCTTAAAATACAACGGAAAAAGCTACGAACTCCCCGTCGTTGATGGCACTGAAGGCGAGCACGGTCTCGATATCAGCGCGCTCCGCAAGAGTTCTGGCCTTGTCACGCTGGATTACGGTTACTTGAACACCGGTAGCACCAAAAGCTCTATCACGTTTGTCGATGGCGAACATGGTGTGTTGCGCTATCGTGGATACTCCATTGAAGATCTTGCTGAAAAGGCGACTTTCCCGGAAACCGCTTGGCTCCTGATTTACGGTGAACTCCCGAATCAGGAACAGTTGAGCCATTTCCGCACGCTTTTGACGGAAAACGCCCTGTTGCACGAAAATTTGCTGCACTTTTTCCGCGAAATGCCGCCGGGAGCCCACCCGATGGGTATCCTCTCGTCCGTGGTGAACGCCGTGGGTCTTTTCACGCCGCGTTTCTATGACGATGAAAATATCGCAAGTGCATTCGAACTCACGACCGCAGGCCTTATTTCCAAGATTCGCACGATTGCCGCATTTGCTTACAAGGCAAGTATCGGTGAACCGTTCGTGTACCCGGAAGCGGAACGCAGCTATTGCAGCAACTTCTTGAACATGATGTTCAGCAGTAAGGCTCGCCCGTACCACCCGGATCCGATCATGGAAAAGGCGCTCAATACGCTCCTCATTGTCCATGCGGACCACGAACAGAACTGCTCCACTTCGACCGTTCGTATGGTGGGTAGCTCTCAGGCTAACCTTTACGCGAGCATTTGCGCCGGCATTTGCGCCTTGTGGGGACCGCTCCACGGTGGTGCAAACCAGGCTGTGCTCGAAACGCTCCTTCGCATCCAGCAGAGTGGCATGACGATTGAACAGGTGATGGACAAGGCCAAGGACAAGAACGATCCGTTCCGTCTCTCCGGCTTCGGTCACCGCGTCTATAAGAGCTACGACCCGCGTGCCAAGGTGCTGAAAAAGCTCATGTACCAGGTGTTCGAACGCGAACACGTTCACGATCCGCTTTTGGATGTGGCTATCAAGCTCGAAGAAGCCGCCCTCAAGGACGATTACTTCATTGCTCGTAAGCTTTACCCGAATGTGGACTTCTACTCCGGCATTCTCTACCGCGCGATGGGCATCCCGACGAACATGCTCACGGTGATGTTCGCGATTGGCCGTTTGCCGGGTTGGATTGCCCACTGGAAAGAAATGCACGACGATCCGCAGAGCAAAATCAACCGTCCGCGCCAGATTTACATCGGCAAGACGGAACGCCCGTGGATTGATAGGGACAAACGATAAGGCTGTTTTGTCACCCCGGCCTGAGCCTGTGCTGAGCAGAGCCGAAGTATGCCGGGGTCGCCTTTTTTAACGGCTCCCGGAAATGCTCCGGGAGATTTTTTTAGAGCCAAAGCCTACATGTTTTGAATGTATATTTCTCTTGGAGAGGTTTTATGGCTTTGAAAAAAATGTTGATGGTGGGGATTATGGCGGCGGTGCTGGTTGCTTGTGTCGGCACCCGCAATTCTGAGACTAGTCCTTCCAGCGTCATTCCGCAGTCGAGCAATAGCGAGACAAGTGTGTCCAGCAACAGTGTTCCCGTGGCCTATGTAGATCCATCTACTGTCGTTAATGGAACTATGACGGATGAACGTGATGGTCAAACTTATAAGACGGTCACTATCGGCACCCAAACCTGGATGGCGGAAAATCTGAACTATGCTTACGGAGACATTCTCCATAAAAATAGGGTGCACATCTTCAATCCTACGAGCTGGTGCTATGGCAACGACTCTGTCTACTGCGCCAAATACGGTCGTCTTTACACGTGGGCCGCCGCGATGGACAGCATGGGAAGATGGACTGCAAACGGCAAGAATTGCGGGCTACTCAAGACATGTTCACCGACCTATCCGGTGCGTGGTATATGCCCTGAAGGCTGGCACCTGCCTAATTATGATGAATGGGCGACCCTGATTGTGGCCGTTGACGGCTCTATTAGGGAATATAATAAGTCAAATACGGCTGGCGGGAAACTCAAGTCCACTACTAATAACTGGAACAGTGCCTGGAACGGTGGCGGAAACGAAACGGACGTCTATGGCTTCTCGGCGTTGCCCGCGGGCTTCAGGGAATACGGTGGAAATTTCGAGTTTGAGGGCGACAACGCGTTCTTCTGGAGTTCTACTGAGCGCAATAGAGACTACGCATGGTATATGGACTTGCACAGTAACAACAATGCGAATCTGAACTACGACCTCAAACAATCCGGTTTTTCTGTTCGTTGCGTCAAAGACGAAGTTTCTGAACAAATGTCGTCTTCCAGCGTCACACCGCAGAATGCCGTTCGGAGCAGTAGCGATAGCGAGACAAGGGTGTCTAGCAGCAGTGTTTCCGTGGCCTATGTGAAGCCGTCAACTATAGTTAAGGAAACTATGACAGATGAGCGCGATGGCAAAACCTACAAGACTGTTAAAATCGGTACGCAGACTTGGATGGCGGAGAATCTCAACTACGCATACACAGGTGTACCCTATAAAGTTGGTAACCATATCTCTGACTCCACTAGCTGGTGCTATCGCGATGACCCTGCCAACTGTGCCAAATACGGCCGCCTTTACACTTGGTCTGCCGCTATGGACAGCGTGGGCACATGGTCTGAGAACGGCAAAGGTTGCGGCTATAAGACAACTTGTTCGGCAACATACCCGGTGCGCGGTATTTGTCCCGAGGGCTGGCATGTGCCAGATTCGACGGATTGGAAAACGCTTTTTGCTTCAGTTGACGGTTCCGATTCTGACGGTAAGTTGCTCAAGTCTGCCCGCGGCTGGAAATGGAATAGATATTTTGAGAGAAGCGGTAATGGAACGGACGTCTATCACTTCTCGGCGTTGCCCGCTGGCTCCTGGAGTGGCACGTCTGTAGTGAATTTTGGCAATGAGGGTTACTTTGCGATTTTCTGGAGTTCTACTGAATACAATAGCGAAGCCACGTTCCACATGTACTTGGAGAACGAGAACGACTATGTATCCTGGGGCACCGACGATACCAAGGACCGTGGGTTCTCTGTCCGTTGCGTCAAGGACGAGAGGCGTTCCAGCGTCACGCCGAAGTCAGGCGATAGCGAGACGAGTGTATCCAGCAGCAGCTCGGTGAAATCTTCTTCATCATCTGTTGCGTATGTAGATCCATCGGCTGTAGTTAAGGGAACTATGACTGACAAACGTGACGGCAAAACTTACAAGACTGTGACCATCGGCACGCAGACTTGGATGGCGGAGAATTTGAACTACGCATACACAGGCGTTCCCTTTAAATATAATAGGGGCAAATGGGAGTACCCCTCCGATTCCACTAGCTGGTGCTATGGCGATGATGCCGCCAACTGTGCCAAATACGGTCGCCATTACACTTGGGCTGCCGCGATGGACAGCGTGGGCGAATGGAGTGCAAATGGCAAGGGTTGCGGCGCTGGTAAGACTTGCTCGCCGACCTATCCGGTGCGTGGCATTTGCCCTCAGGGCTGGCATTTGCCGGAATCGACGGAATGGGAAACGTTATTTGCTGCAGTTGGCGAGGGATCAGGCAAGAACCTCAGGTCCACCAGCATCTGGATAAGTAAAGGCACGGATACCTATTCCTTCTCGGCATTGCCTGCTGGCCAAAGGGACTGCGAGGGGAATTGGTATTTTGACACAAAGGGCTACCAAGCATTTTTCTGGAGTTCTACAGAGTATAATGACGAAAACGCGTACGATATATACCTGCATTACGTCAACAGAGATGCGTACCTGAATGACTCCGGCTACAAGAACTACGGGTACTCAGTCCGTTGCGTCAAGGACTAGACTCGTTCTTTAAACATCCATGTTCAGCAATTGTAGGTAGTTCCGTTTGGCGTACAGGACTCGGTGAATTTGGACTATATTGCTCTTGATGACATAGAACATTAAGTAGTTGTCGATAGGAATGATTCTGTAGCCAACAAGTTTCAGTAGTGGGTCCTGGTGGACTTTGTATGTGAACGGGTGAACTTTTAGGATTTTCACCTGTTCAAGAAATTTTTCGAAAATGGAGTTTGAAGATGTCTTCAGGACATTCGTAAAATAGGACTTGATTTCAGTCAGGTCTTTCTGTGCTGAAGGCGTGATGATGACTTCGTACTTTTTAGCCATTCATCAGTTCCTTCAAGAATTTTTCCGCATCGGCGCATTCCGCTCCACGCTCTACTTCAGAGATTGCTTCGGCAAGTTTTGAATAGAGTTCCAACTGTGCCATCTGTTTTTCGTAGCATTCGATAGACATCACGACCATGTCTCCCACGCCGTTCTTGGTGAGGTACATGGGCTCGTCGTATTTGTGGATGGTCTCGGCGATGCTTGTGAAGTTGTTTCTTAAATCTGAAATCGGTCGAATTGTCGGCATGGAAGACTCCTTTATTATGATAATATAATATCATAATTATGATAAGTCAAATGCTAAAAGAAAAACTTGAGGCGTTGTGATTGAGTTTGTCCTCGGAGCGCCTCAGCAAATTTTATATTATGATTAGTAGGAGTGAAGTTTATGGCTTTGAAAAAGTTTTTGATGATTGGTGTTGTGGCGACGTTGTTGGTTGCTTGTGGTGACAACCGTAACTCTGAGGCTCATCCTGATGGGGAATCTTCTTTGTCTAAAAACGTCATCCTGAGCTCCGGCGAAGGATCCTGTTGCAACTCTTCTAGCGTCATTGCGGGCGACACGATATACGATACTAGGCAACTTGTCGACTTATTAGTAGAGTTGGATTCGAAGGAACTGCAATCTAGTAACTCCAGGTCCAGCAGCAGTGCTTTTGTGGCCCCCACGACTGTAATAAAGGGGACAATGACCGACGAACGTGATGGCAAGATCTACAAGACTGTTAAAATCGGTACGCAGACTTGGATGGCGGAGAACCTGAACTACGAGAGCGCGAACAGTTTCTGCTATAATGATTCCGCAGAATACTGCGCCAAATACGGTCGTACTTATACTTGGGCAGTTGCAATAGATAGCGCAGGAACGTGGTCTGCAAACGGCAAGGGTTGTGGAAGCTGCGTAGAGGGCTTGTGTTATTTTATAGCGCCCTGTACGCCGACATACCCGGTGCGTGGTGTATGCCCCGAGGGCTGGCACTTGCCCGATACAACGGAATGGAAAACGCTATTCACTGCGGTTGGCGGGCGATTAAATGCGGGCGAAATGCTCAAGTCCACTAGCGGCTGGAATGATAATAGGGGAGAAAATGGCAATGGTATAGACGCCTATTCTTTTGCTGCGTTTCCTACCGTCTGCAAGCACTTCAAAAAAGGTTATTTCGGCTATGATGGCGAGGATGCGCACTTCTGGAGTTCCTCCCAGCATAGTGGAAGCAATGCGTACTTCATACGCTTGGACAACGACGGCGATGGTGTGTCTTGTACCCACAGCAACAAGGACTACGGCCACTCGGTTCGCTGCCTCAAGGACGAATTCTTTGAGCAAAGTTCATCTTTCGGTGACACGGCTGAGCCTAGTAGCAGCTCTGCGAAATCGTCGTCGAGTGCGGCGTTGAGAAGCGGTATCCCTGAGGGATATGTAGACCCGTCGACTGTGGTTAAGGGGACTATGACTGACGAACGTGACGGTCAGACTTACAAGACGGTCAAAATTGGTACGCAGACTTGGATGGCAGAGAATTTGAACTACGCATACACAGGCGTTCCCTATGAATTTCGGTTGGTCAGATCCGATTCCTCTAGCTGGTGCTATGGCAATGACCCTGCCAAGTGTTCCAAGTATGGTCGCCTTTACACCTGGATTGCTGCGATGGATGGCGTGGGCAGGTGGTCTACAAACGGTAAGGGTTGCGGTTATGTCCATAAAGAAGATGAGATGTGCTCGCCGACTTATCCGGTGCGAGGCGTTTGCCCTGAGGGCTGGCACTTGCCGGATACGACAGAGTGGAAAATATTGTTCTCCGCTGTCGGTGGAATATATACAGCGAGCAAAATGCTCAAGTCTACTAGCGGCTGGGGCTGGAATAAATATTATAAGGTATATGGCAATGATGTAAATGGCTGTGGCTCGGACGCCTATTCCTTTACGGCGTTGTCTGCCGGCGACTTCTACGAAGGATACAACGGTGAGGGCCGCATCGCGTATTTCTGGAGTTCTTCCCAGTACAATGGCGTCGATGCGCACAGCGTGAGCTTGGGCTATTACGACGACAGAGCGCACCTGTTCATCAACTTCAAGGATCTCGGACTCTCTGTCCGTTGCGTCAAGGACTGAAGTGGAGATTCCCGCTTTCGCGGGAATGACACCTTCGGTGCCGGGGCGTTGCGGGGTGCCCCCGCAGAGAGGGTGGAGAGCAACGTAGTGCGAACCAGGGGGAGGCTTTCCCCTTTTGTAATAGGGTGCAATTTTTTTGCAAAATTTTTGAACAAGGGATGCCAAAAACGCGTTTATAATTGTATTTTTCTGTGCGGTACCGAATGATACCTTTAAAAATGCACAATTGCACAAAAAGGTGAATATATGCTTGATTTGAACACTGTCGATTGGAAGACGCTCCCCTTCGGTTATTACGATACCGATTACAATGTCCGCTGCTACTACCGCGATGGCAAGTGGGGCAAGGTTGAACTTTCTTCTTCCAAGGACATCAGCATCCACATGGCCGCTACTTGCTTGCACTACGGCCAGGAAGGTTTCGAAGGCCTCAAGGCTTACACGGGCAAGGACGGCAAGGTCCGTATCTTCCGCGTCGACGAGAATGCCAAGCGCATGCAGAACACCGCGAACCGCGTGCTCATGGCCGTGCCGCCGGTCGAGCTGTTCCGCGAGATGGTCCACACAGTGGTGAAGGCGAACGCACGCTTTATTCCGCCGTATGGTCATGGTGCAACGCTCTACATCCGCCCGCTCCTCATCGGTACGAGCCCGGAAGTCGGCGTGAAGCCCTCCGACGAATACCTGCTGTTGATGTTCGTGACTCCGGTGGGTCCGTACTTCAAGGACGGTTTCAAGCCTGTTGATATGATGATTAGCCGCAACTTCGACCGCGCTGCTCCGCAGGGTACGGGTACGGTGAAGGTCGGCGGTAACTACGCTGCCAGCTTGCTCTCCCTCGCAGAGGCCAAGAAGCTCGGCTACTCCAGCACGATTTACCTCGATGCAAAGGAAAAGAAGTACATCGACGAATGCGGTCCGGCAAACTTCTTCGGCATCAAGGGCAAGACCTACGTGACCCCGAAGTCCGAATCCATTCTGCCGTCCATTACGAACAAGAGTTTGCAGCAGTTGGCTGAATACCTCGGCTACACTGTGGAACGCCGCCAGGTTCCGTTCGAAGAACTTGCTGAATTCAGCGAAACTGCCGAATGCGGTACCGCCGCCGTGATTACACCGATCAAGAAGATTGTGGATCCGGTTGCCGGCAAGGAATTCACCTACGGTGACGGCGTGAATCCGGGCCCTGTCTGCACGGAACTCTTCACGAAGTACACTGCTATCCAGTTTGGCGAAGCGGAAGACCCGTTCGGTTGGACTGAAGTGGTCGACGTGTAATCGTCATCCTGAGCCCTGAATGGGCGAAGGATTCAGACCAGATTTGAAAATTTCCCGCGAGAAATTCGCGGGATTTTTGTATATATAGAGAGATATGTCCATGCGTGCGAAGATAAAGAAATTTCTGTCGTTTAAGTTTAGCATGAAGAAGGTGCTTGGCGTAATTGCCTTGTGCCTAGCGTGTTTTGTTGCGGGGATTTGCTCTCGCGAGTCCGCATATAACGAGTTGCCTATCAAAATCGAAAAAACGTATGAGGATTTCTACAAACAAGCTAGAAGTTATTTGGATGCCCATGAAGTTTTTTCAACGGTGAATTATTGGTGCTATCGAGCTGAAAGTAAAAACGATACAGTCTATTTGGGCTTTATCGGTGGCGACCATCTGGAAAAAAGAGATAGCTATGCGTGGGGAATTCTTGAAGGCGGAGACTCTTGGATGAATCGAAATTTAATCACGTTTGCTTTTTATAATGGCGAGTTAGTGATGATTACAAAGCAATGTGATGCTTTTAAATGTTGGGAGAAACCGTGCGAGTCTCCTGCATGGCTATATTGTAAACAAGAGCCAATAACCACTGACCAATAACTAATGACTACTGGCCATTGACCAATTACTTGAATCTCCAGAATTTGTACAACATTTTCGCAGAGGAAACGGGGGTCTGCAAGAAGGCACGCTTTTTGCAGCCGTGTTTCGCGAAGTTCTGGAGAACCTTGTAGAGTTCTGTCTGTTCGTCCTTGTTCACGTTGAGGAGAAATCTGCGGAACTTGTATTCAAAGTCGTGCATGCGTCCAAAGTAATCGTAGCAGCGCTTCTCGTACGTCTTGAGGAATTCTTTGCTCAAGTTGCCGCATTCGAGTCCTTCGTGGACGGTCTGGGCGCAGAAGCGACCTGCTCGCATGGCGGCCGCGATGCCGCCTCCGGTGAGCGGGTTCGTGTGGTGTGCCGCATCGCCTACGAGGGCGAAGTGGTCGAGCGTATAATCTTTTAGGACGCTGGAGACGGGAATGGCGCCTCCGACAACGTGGTTGATTTGCGCTCCCGGGAAGAGCTTGTAAAGCCATTCCATCGTGACGTCCAAAACGTTTGAACCGTGATTGTTCGAAATCAGGAATCCGGCGCCGAAGTTCGTGACGTTGGATTTGACTTTCGGGAAACTCCAGATGTAGCCGTCGTTGATGAAGTCGTGGCCCTGCCAGAATGTGAGGTAGTCCGGCTTGGTGAGTATACCTTGCACCTGGATATCGACGCCTGTGCAGGTGAACGCGGGTTTCTGGATACAGTCGAGGCCGACTTGTCGGCCGATACGGCTTTCGACACCGTCAGCGGCAATGACCATCTTGGCGCGGACTTCTTCAGTCGTTTCTCCGGCGCCTTCGCCGAGCTTGACGCGGACGAGGCGTGCGCCTTTTTCGACGTCTCCGACAAATTCTGCTCGGGCGCGGGTGACGACTTCTGCGCCGTCGTTTTCGGCGAGGCGGGCGAGGCAGGGGTCGAACTTTTCGCGGTTGAGCATGATGCCCGTGCCTTTCTGTGCGAGGTCGATGTTCACGCCGTTCGGGCCGTAAATATAAAGTCCGTTGATAATTGTCTCGATGCAGTCTTCATCGACAGGACCGTAAGTTTGCAAGTCCGCAAGCTTGGTGCTGGCTTCGCCGCAACGTACGGGATATCCGATTTTCTCTCGCTTTTCGAGGAGGAGAACCTTGTGGCCTGCACGTGCGAGATTTCTGGCGACAACGCTTCCGCCTGGACCAGCCCCGATGACGACGGCATCATATTCTTTATTACAGAACATCGTTCATCTCCTGGATTTTGAGGGCGCCTGCGGGGCAGGCTCTTGCGCAGAGTCCGCAACGGATGCATTTTTCTTGATCAATCTGCAGGTCTAGACCATACATGTCTAGAGCCATCTTGGGGCATACGCCGACACATCCGGCGCATTCCAAGCAAACACCTCTGTCGTGAACGAGAATTTTCATGGGAGAGAATATATAAAATTAATTATTTCTGCAACTGGTAGAATGCTGAAAGCCAGGCGTGCAAGAGATCCCAACCGTTATCGCTCTGCGTGATGGATTCTCCGAGCGTGTAGATGACGAGGTTTTCCAGATTGTTGTTCCCTATGGTAATCGGGGAAATGGTCTGGAATTGATCCCTGAAGTCCTTTGTATCGACGACTCTGCCATCGATGGCGATAACAAGGTGGTGCTTCTGGATGAATATCGAATAGTGGTGGCGTTCCCCGTCCAGGATCTTGTGACAGGACGAGTCCTTCAGCGTGTAGTAGCTTTCGGAATTGTCGGATTTCGAGGAGTCCCTTTTGAAAATTTCGGCACAGAGTTCATCCGATTTCTTTCCGGCGACTAGGCTGAAATAAACGTCGCTGTCTTGGTCCTTCGACATAAGGAACATGGAGTCACTGGGGGAAGCCTTGTCCTTGGTTATCCAGAAACTGATTCCGAGAACATTGCCAAACGCTTTCCAGTGATCGTTGTTGATGATGCTCATGCCGGGTTTTGTTTCTCCGTAAGCTTTCAGGACTTGCGGGGACCGGATGGCGGAATCGCTTGACGATACGGTGAACGAGTATGTTCCGACATCGATGCTCGGGATGACTGTTAGATATTTGGAATTGTTCTTGTCGTTCTCGACCTTGTAAAGCGGGAGCGTGTCGCCCTTGTCGCTGAGAAGGATGGGGTTTTCGAGGCTCGTGCTGAGCGTGACGGGGACAATCATGGAATCGAGAGTCGTCTTGTCGTTCAGCAATTTCGCCTGCTTCATGGTTTCTTCCGATATGGTGACCGGAATCTTAATGGACGAGACTTCAAGCGTTTCGCCGGGGACGAAGTCCCACTGGACGTCTTGAGTCGTGACCTTGTGGTCGGCTTTACGGATAAGCGCAATGTTCGTGAATTCCATCGGAGGAATTTCGCCGATGGTTACTGTTCCGGCCTTGACGCTCTTGTCGTCAACAGCGATGCAGTTGAGTGTACCCGTGATGCAGAGCGTGTCGCCCTTGTCGAGCGCGTAGGCGCTGAGCTTGAGTTTGAGGCTTGCGTTCTCTTCGAGGCTTGTCGCGGGCTTGAGTTTTTGCGTGTCCGTCTTGTTGTCTTCGACAGTAATCGCCTGGTAGCCGGACTGGGTGCGTTCCGTGTTGCTGATCTGCAAGGCGTAGTCGCCAGCAGAAACGCTGTCGATGGTGTATTTGCCGGACTTGTCCGTGGTGGCCGTCTTGATGGGGGCCATGCGGGCGGCGATGTGGTCTGCCGAGATGAGGCTTACCTTGGCGCTTGCGACCGGCTTGCCTTTCTCGTTTGTCACGGAGCCTTCGATGCTGGCGATGGTCGTGCCGGATTCCGTTTCCGTGAGTACGCCTGCGTGATTCTCTTCGGAACATGCGGAGAAAATCGTGGCGAGTGCGAGAGCGCTAGTGAAATGGATAAGTTTGAAGTGCATCATGCTTTCACCTCCGGGTCGAGGTTGGAGAACAGGTGCAGGTTCATTTGATAAACGCCGCTTGCCTTTTCGTTGTCTTCACTGATGATGCGCCTTGCCTTGGCCTTGAATTCCTGGAGTTCGGATTCGAGTTTCTTGTAGGCGGTGTTCGAGATGCTGAACGTGAGCGTGCTCATGACGGTCGGCATCTTGGGGCGCGTGATGAGCGCCTGCTTTGAAAGTTCAAAACATTGCAACTGGTACTGCTTGATGAGTTCCGCGTTGTTGTACGGACCGCTGGAGATGGATTCCTTGGTCGGTTTCCAGAGTCCTGCCTCGTTCTTGCGGGCAAGTCCAAGCTTTTCGAGAAGGGATAGCGAATCCTTGAGCTTTCCGAGTGGAACTTTCGGGAAGATTCTCTTTTGCACGGGTGTCAAGTCGTCGGTCACGTCCATAGCATCAAGAATAGCAAACATTGCGCTATGGTACCAGTGATTATAGTATTCATAGGTGTTCGAATCGAGGATATGCTGCGGATTCGGGTGCAGGTGCAGCAACTCTTCCATGGCGGCGCTGCGGGCGGTCTCGGTCTTTGCCTGGTCGAGCTTCACCATGGTTTCGAAATACTTGGCGGCTTTCTTGTTGAGGCCGAGGACTTCGATGAATTTTGCCGTCATGCGGGGGCTGACCTTTTTGCCTCTGAGAACATCGGCAAAGTAACTGCGCGTCTTGGGGAGGCCGAGCATATTGCAAATTCCGGTACGGGTGAACTCCGGGTCGGACTGGACTCTGGCCGCCTGGTATTCTTCCAAGTACTTGCGGAAGTGCGTAAATTGATAAATGTCTATATAATTTTCCACGAATCTTAATATAATATTTATGAGAACTATTGTGAGAACATTTTTTAAGAAATAAGATAAAATGTGATATTTGACAGAATCGTCCGGTGATTACATTTTTCTTACGCTGTTTTTGGCGTTGCGCATTGCCCATACCTTCACTGGATTCCCGCAGTCTTTCCGCTGCTTACATTTTTGTTGCATTTGAAAAATGGGCGGGGATTGGCGTTTTTCCTGCATGTTGGTTTTACATTTTCTGTGCGTCCGGTCGCGAAAATTTCTATCTTTTGGCGCGAATTTTATGAGGTAACTCCTATGGGTAATGAGGCAGAAAAGCCGAATATCATTACGTCCTCGCTTGACTTTTTGGTCAACTGGGGGCGCTCCAATTCGTTGTGGCCGTTCCCTTACGGTACGGCTT
>Ga0129307_1002182_pt1 | contig 16679 bp, 11 predicted proteins | sample P1105metagenome_FD_94437 | JGI IMG/M metagenome (GOLD analysis project Ga0129307, IMG submission 94437) | Capybara group fecal microbial communities from Wisconsin, USA - P1105 metagenome | ecosystem: Host-associated > Mammals > Digestive system > Large intestine > Fecal | place: USA: Wisconsin... | reverse complement strand
TGATGCATCAGAAAGCTTGATAACCTTGAAGAGGGCATTCTTAATAACTGAGTATGCAAGACCAGAAGAAATGTCTGCTACTGAAGCACCTTCCTTTTGCGCTTGCTTAACCTTTGAATTCATAAATACGGTACAACGTGTACCGAGGTCGATTGGGTTGAGAGCAAACAAAGCTTCCTCTGCAAAATCCTGAACGGAAAAATCAAGGGATTTAGCAAAGGTCTCAATGAATGAACCACAACCAGAAGAACATGCTTCGTTAAGCTGAACACTGTCAACTACACCGTTTTTGATGCGGATGCACTTCATGTCCTGTCCACCGATATCCAAAATACAATCTACATCCTTATTAAAGAATGCAGCAGCATAATAGTGAGCGATTGTCTCAACTTCTCCATCGTCAAGCTGAAGGGCAGCCTTTAAAAGCGCCTCACCGTAACCTGTTGAGCAAGAGTGCACAATATGAGTATCCTCAGGCATGATAGAGTAAATCTCTTTTAATGCCTTAAGAGATGTAGCAAGTGGACTACCGTTGTTGCTTGAGTAGAATGAATAAAGAAGCTTTCCATCATCACCGACAACTGCAAGCTTGGTAGTGGTAGAACCGGCATCAATACCAAGATAAACGTTGCCGTGGTAGTTGGCCAAGTCTCCCTTTTCAACCTCAGCTTTTGCGTGTCTATCCTTGAACTGTCTAAACTCCTCCTCTGATTCAAAGAGAGGGTCAAGTCTAGCAACCTCAAAATCCATTTTGATTCCATCAGCAAGCTTGTCGATAAGAGAATCCATTGGAACGGTGTTTGCTTCTTTTGAATTTAAAGCTGAACCGATTGCAGCAAAAAGATGAGAGTTATCAAGTAAAATTGCATGCTCATCGTCAAGCTTTAATGTTCGAATAAATGCCTCTCTAAGCTGATCCAAAAAGTGAAGTGGACCACCCAAGAAAGCAACGTGACCTCTGATTGGCTTACCGCAGGCAAGACCAGAGATGGTCTGGTTCACAACAGCCTGGAAAATAGAGGCCGACAAATCTTCCTTTGAAGCACCCTCGTTGATAAGGGGCTGAATATCAGTCTTGGCAAACACACCGCAGCGAGCTGCGATAGGATAAATTGCCTTATAATCCTTAGCAAATTTGTTAAGACCAGGGGCATCTGTCTGAAGCAAAGAAGCCATCTGATCGATAAAGGAACCTGTACCACCGGCACAGATACCGTTCATACGCTGCTCAACATTGCCGTTTTCGAAATAGATAATTTTGGCATCCTCGCCACCAAGCTCGATAGCAACGTCTGTCTGAGGGGCATAGTGAGTGAGGGAAGTAGAAACAGCGATAACCTCCTGTACAAATTCAACACCAAGATGCTTTGCAAGAGTAAGTCCGCCGGAACCGGTAATCATTGGGCGAACTATTATCTCTCCAAGCTTAGACTTGGCTTGAGTTAATAAATCAGTAAGAGTTTGCTGAATGTTAGCAAAATGTCTCTGATAATCTGAAAATAAAATTTTGTTTTCGTCATCTAAAACGGCTATTTTGACTGTAGTAGAGCCGATGTCGATGCCGAGTTTAAACTCTTTGTTTTCCATAATTAAGTCTTTTCTTCCTTATTATATGTATGTATAACGACCTTACGTATTATAAATGGACTTGAGTAATTATACAATAAACAAATCCTTAAATCTGTTAAAATTTATCTTTACAAAATACCTTCCGATGTTGTAAACTTTCTAAGTACAAGGGCGTACGTTTTTTGTGAGAGCCGGGGTTCTCATAAAAAAAAACGCTTTTTTTTTGTTTATAGGGAGGAATTATGTCTCAGTTATCAGTTGACGATATCATTAATTTTGCCAATGAGAACGACGTTAAATTTATACGTCTCGCTTTTTGCGACCTCTACGGCACCCAGAAAAATATATCTATAATGCCACAGGAGTTGAAGCAAGCCTTCGAAGAAGGCGTTAATTTCGACTCCTTTCTTATTTTAGGATATGAGGATGTTAACAGTCAGGATTTATTCCTAAAGCCAGACCCAGACACACTTCATATCCTTCCATGGCGACCACAGTCAGGCCGAGTTATCAGAATGTATTGTAACGTTGTGCTTGCAGATGGTACACCATTCATTTCAGATTACAGAAATTTCCTTAAGGAGACACTTAAAGAATGTCAGGAAATGGGCTTCAGTACTCGCATGGGTCTTAAGTCTGAGTTCTATCTTTTCAAGACAGATGAAAATGGCAAGCCAACCAACGAGCCATTTGATAATGGTGGATATTTGGATGTTGCTCCAAACGACAAGGGTGAGAACATTCGTCGTGAGATTTGTCTTACACTTGAGGAGATGGGCATTTCACCTCAGTCATCTCACCATGAGAGAGGTCCTGGACAAAACGAAATCGACTTTATTGCTGCTGATGTTCTTACAACAGCAGACAATCTTGTTACATACAAAAACGTTGTAGAAAACATTGCTGCAAGAAATGGTGTGTGGGCATCCTTTGATCCAATGCCAATGGCAGATGCGCCAGGTAATGGTCTTCACATCAAGATGGCCAACTACAAGGGCAATGTCAATCTTTTAAAAGAGGACAGAGAGTTTTCAGAAGCCTTCATGGCAGGTATTTTAAATAGAATGAGAGACATCACTCTTTTCTTAAACTGCCGCAAGGATTCCTACAGCAGATTTGGTATGTCTGAGGCACCAAAATATATCACCTGGTCTCAGCAAAACAATTCCAGATTATTTAGAGTTCCAGAAATCAACGGCAAGCGAAATCATTTCATTCTTCGTTCGCCAGATTCATGTATCAATCCTTACCTTGCAAGTGCCATGGTTATCCAGGCTGGTCTTGCAGGTGTCAGAAACAAAGAAAAGTTACCACCAGCACAGGAGGTTAATTCTAGATTACTTACCGATGCAGGTTTTGCTAATTTACAGACACTTCCACTTACAATTGACGAGGCCATCGAATGTGCTGAAAACAGCGATTTTATCAAGAATTCAAACTTTGCAGACATAGCAACACGTTATATCGAGACAATAAAAGCTAGTATTTAGTATTTCATAAGGAGTATTTTATGGAAAGGGCATTGATTGTCTGCGATAACGATAAAGGAACTGATTTTTATAAATCCTTTCTCAAAGAAAATGGCATAGTAGACATTGTTGTTACTAGCAACGGTCCAGAGACTAAGCGTTTTATGTCGGATTATGATTTTGATATTTGTATCATAAACGGACCACTTGGCACGGATAATGCCGAGGCGCTGGCAATCGACATTGCCGAGAAAAACATTTGCCAGGTTATTTTGTTTGTAAAGGCTCAGTATTTTGAGGAAATCGCAGCACACGTTGAAGATTACGGCGTTATTACGGTTTCCAAGCCTATCAACAAGCAGCTGTTTTGGCAGGCACTTAAGCTTGCAAGGGTTGCACAACGGCGAATAGGCATGGCCAAATCCCAGAGCGCCAAGTTAGAGCAAAAGCTTGAGGATATGAAGCTTATATCCAGAGCGAAGCTTCTTTTGATTGTCAACAAAGACATATCAGAAGAGGAAGCTCACAAATATATTGAAAAAACTGCTATGGACCAGAGAAGTTCTCGTGTTCAGGTAGCTAAAGAAATAATTAGAGAATATGAAGGAGATTAACATGACAAAGCACGTATTTGTTACAGGTGGTGTAGTATCAGGTTTAGGAAAAGGTATTACAGCTGCGTCTTTAGGACGTCTACTTAAAATGAGAGGGTATAAGGTAGCTTCACAAAAGCTCGATCCATACATGAATGTTGATCCAGGTACAATGAGTCCATATCAGCACGGCGAAGTTTTCGTTACTGATGATGGTGCAGAGACAGATCTTGACCTTGGTCACTATGAACGTTTCATTGATGAGAGCCTTAACAAATATTCAAATCTTACATCTGGTAAGGTTTATTGGAATGTTCTCAATCGCGAGCGTAAGGGTGAGTACCTTGGACAGACAGTTCAGGTTATCCCTCACATCACAGAAGAAATCAAGCGTTTCATCTACATGGGCGCAGAAACTTCTGATTGCGATGTTTTGATTACAGAGATTGGTGGTACAACTGGTGATATTGAGTCTCAGCCATTCCTTGAGGCTATTCGTCAGATTTCCCTTGAAAAGGGACGTGAGAATTGCTTATTTATCCATGTTACACTTGTACCTTGGCTTTCAGGCTCAGAGGAGCACAAGTCAAAGCCAACACAGCACTCTGTTAAGGAACTTCAGTCACTTGGTATTGCACCAAACATTATTGTTTGCCGTGTTGATCATCCACTTGAGCAATCTATCAAAGACAAGATTTCTCTTTTCTGTAACGTAAAGAAGGACTGCGTTATCGAAAACGATACTCTTGATTGCTTATACGAAGCACCACTTATGATGCACAAGTACGGTTTAGATGATGTTGTTTGCCGTGAGCTTGGTCTCGAAAATCGCACTCCAAAGATTGAAGAGTGGGAGAAGATGGTTAAAAACATCAAAGGCCTCAAGAAAAATACTAAGATTGCAATTGTAGGAAAGTATGTTGCTCTTCACGATGCTTATCTCTCAGTTAGAGAAGCACTCTATCACGGTGGCTATGCTAACTCAGCTCATGTTGAAATCGAGTGGGTTGACTCAGAAGAAATCACAAAGGATAATGTTAAAGACATCCTCGGTGGTGTCGATGGAATTCTTGTTCCAGGTGGTTTTGGTGATAGAGGTGTTGAGGGTAAGATTGCTGCTTGCCAGTTTGCCCGCGAAAATGACGTTCCTTACCTTGGAATCTGCCTTGGTATGCAGGTGGCTGCAATTGAGTTTGCTCGCAATGTCTGTGATCTCAAGGATGCTAACTCAAGAGAGTTTAATAGCACTAGCAAGAACTGTGTAATCGACCTTATGGAAGAGCAGATGGCTGTACTTAGAAAGGGTGGCACAATGAGACTTGGTGCTTATCCTTGTGCAGTTAGAAAGGACACTAAGCTTTTTGAAGCATACAATTCTGAGAATATTTCAGAGCGTCATAGACACAGATTTGAGTTTAATAACTCTTATAGAGAATTAATGACAGAAAAGGGGCTTACTATTTCTGGTACATCACCTAACGATGAAGTTGTTGAGGCAATCGAGGTTTCAGCCAACAAGTTCCATGTAGGTGTTCAGTTCCACCCAGAATTCAAGAGTCGTCCAAACAAGCCACATCCACTTTTCGCAGCATTTATCAAAGCCAGCTTAAAGTAAAGGCTTTCAAATTAAATGGCTTCCAAGCTAAAAGGCTTCCAAGTTAAAAGACTTCCCCCCAGGGGGAAGCTGTCGCCGAAGGTGACTGATGAGGGGATAGATAATAAAGATAATAAGGGAGAGTAATAGTTTTATCCAAATAACAAGGTCTTGCGACTTTGCTATATATTTTATTAACCAACAAATAATTTAATTAGGGAGGAAACTATGCTAGGACGTTTCAAACTCAGTGAGAATAACACAACTGTTAAGACAGAAGTTTTGGCAGGTCTCACAACATTTATGACAATGGCGTATATCATTGCGCTCAATCCAAACATTCTTACTAATTATCGCCAGGGGGGCGACCAACTTTGGAATGGTGTTTTCCTTGCAACATGTATTTCATCAGCAGTAGCGATGTTTGTTATGGCTTTCCTTGCGAATAAGCCATTCTGTCTTGCACCAGGTATGGGTCTTAACTCATTCATGGCCATCGTTATTGGTAACCTTGTAGCTTCTACAACAATGGATTATGTTCAGTCATTCCAGGCAATGCTTTGCATCATCCTCATTGAAGGTGTTATATTCTTAATACTTTCACTTTTAAATATTCGTGAGAAGATTGTAGATGCTATTCCTCTTGGAATCAGACTTGGTATTTCTCCAGCAATTGGACTTATGCTCCTTAACATTGGTTTTGGTTCAAATGTCTACATTGCTGATTCAAACTTCAATCAGTTCTTTGTAATGAAGGATTTCTTTGGAGCACTTACAGCAGGCTATGCTAAAGAGACAATGACTGATGCTTATCCAATTATGGTTCTTTCTGCGATTACAATGTTTATAGGTCTTATCGTTATCGTTGTACTTGCTTCAAAGGGCGTAAAGGGTGCAGTTATCCTTGGTATGCTTGCAGCTTCTGTGGTTTATTGGATTTGTGATGCGGCTGTTCTTGGTAACAATCCATTTGCTTCTCTTGAGAAGGCAAGATTTGTTCCAGCATTTGGCGACATGGCATCAACAACTCTTTTCAAGTTTAACTTTGATGGTCTTGCTCAGATGGGATGGTTTACAGTGATTACACTCATCATCACATTCTGTGTTATCGATATGTTTGATACAATCGGCACACTTGTAGGTACAGCTTCACGTGCAGGTATGGTTGACCGCGAGGGCAATATGCCAAACATGAAAGAGGCTCTTCTTTCAGATTCAGTTGGTACAATCGTAGGTTCATGCACAGGTACATCCACAGTTACAACATTCATTGAGTCAGCTTCAGGTGTTGAGGCAGGTGGACGTACAGGTCTTACATCATTTACATGTGGATTGTTATTCCTTATCTGCGTATTCCTGGCTCCAGTAGCAGCAATTATTCCAGCAGCTGCAACATCATCAGCACTTATCTATGTAGGTGTGCTTATGATGACTGGTCTTAAGAAGGTTAATTTTGATGATCTTTCAGTTTGTGTACCTGTCACAATCATGCTTATTGCCATGCCTATTTCTGGTTCTATCGGACACGGTATTGGACTTGCTATGATTTCATACACACTTATCAAGTTGTTTACAGGCAAGGCAAAGGAAGTTTCAGCACTTACTTACGTAATCTCAATTCTCTTCCTTATCAAGTTCTTCTTGGCTGTATAAGGTAGTGCATTAATAACGTAATATATTTAATTAGAGCGTATTGCTTTTTGGCAGTACGCTCTTTTATATTAAATTATTATCAGTGATTTGTAATAGAATTGCAGTGAATCGCTTGGTGGAATTGTTTCTTAAATGAAATAATTCGAAAGAATTTTGTCATGTAAAGCAATAATTGTGTAACTTTTGCCTAAAATGTGAAGTTGTTGCCAAAGGTATTGTACATAACAATTATATAGTGTAATTATATAACCATAGCGGGAGCAATGAGGCAAAGAAATTTGGTACTCATTGCTTATTTTTTACGTTTCTTTTAAAGGGAGGAAAACTGAATGAAAAGAAAACAATTTTATGCATGCGCACTTGCGATTGCGCTTGCAGCAGGACCAGTGGGCGCAAATACAGCTTATGCGCAGACACTAACAACACAGCAGGGTGTGGCAGCTCAGGCAACAACTGTTGAGCAAATCGTTGTTGATGGCGTTAGCCAGCCAGAAGAAGGAAAGCTATTAGATTTCAGTGCGAAATTCATAGCAAACGGTTCTATCCAATGGAACATGGATGTAATCTGGGTTGATGAAGCAGGCCATATCAATACTACATGGTCAGGTGCAAACAAGAGTTACCCAGTATTCTACCTTTTCCCAGCAGGCTACAACGTAAAGGATGGTTTTGATGTAAATGCCAACGTTCAACTTTCAGACATCATCAAGAACATTTATGGCGGCAAGGCACTTGAGAAAATCGTAGATCCAAAGACAGGAAGAATTTTCTTTACTTGTGCAGATGGTCCTTGCAAGGGCATGAGCCCAGAGCAGATGGCAGCTATTTTCTCTAAGGAGATGCAGAAAAGAGGAGAAGCTGAGAACGCTAAAAGAATCAAAGAGCAGTCTAAGGACTCAGACGATTCCGCAAGAGCTGGAGTAGCAGCAGTTGCACCAACAGTTACAACTACAACAACTGAGACTTCAGAAGAGGGAAAGACAGATAATCCTGGAACTACCACCGAGGAAGGAAAAGAGGACGAAACAAAGAATCCAGGTGTAGTGGATGATGAAAATAAGAACCCTGATGATGAAACAGGTCTAGGAGATGATTCGACTGTAACAGACCCACGCGACGACAATCAGCAGGGCGACGATAACCAGCAGGGAGATGATAACCAGCAAGGTGGCGACAACCAGCAGGGAGACGACAACCAGCAGGGAGACGACAACCAGCAGGGTGACGACAACCAGCAGGGAGATGATAATCAGCAAGGCGATGACAACCAGCAGGGAGATGACAATCAGCAAGGTGACGACAACCAGCAGGGAGATGACAACCAGCAGGGCGACGACAACCAGCAAGGTGGCGATAATCAGCAGGGTGACGATAACCAAGAATCAGATGCAAAGCTTGAAGCTGATAAGGAAAAGTTTACAAAAGAAGCATTTTCTGTAACAGTTAGTAACCGAGCAGATAAAGACGAAGTAAAGGATGCTATTCAGGAAAAATTCAACGAAATAAAAGAAGAATTAAACTATGATTGGAACATTAGTATTAATTTAGGAGAATACCAAACAGTCGATACTGATGAGGAGGATAAACAGAACGGCGTTGTTACTTTTTCATATGGAGACGTTGAAGTAGACTTAATAGTAGATGTCACAGCCGTTGCTGCCGAAACATCTTCTGATTCTGTAGATGAAGAAAAGATTGCAGAAGATAAAGAAAAACTTACGGCAGATGCGTTATCATTTGAGATTTCATATGGAATGTCAGAAGATGATGTCAAGGAGACAATTGAAGATAAATTATCTCAAATTAGTGGATTGAATTATGATGATTGGAAAGTAGCGGATACTAATTATTCAGCGGATGAGATGACTGTTTATGAAACAAACTATATTGATGTAACACTTACGTCAGATGCTGGAAATGCTAGAATTTCAATAGAGGGCATTGGTGTAATGGTCCAGGAAGCTATACCTATTGAAACGCCAAGTGATGACGATAATTCTGCATTCACTAAAATTACTCTATTTGATGGTACTAATGATCCTATAATTTTTAATAATGTTGACTATATCATAGAATGTTCAGCTCAGGTCGAGCCTGTTGATTGCGACGACGAATTAGAATGGTCAGTGTCTGATTCCGATGAAGACTATGACATTGCTGAAATAACTACTAATAATGGGAAGTTAGTAGTTCGTAGCCTACGCCCAGGTGTGGCTATTGTTAGAGCATCATCAAAAAACGATGCGACAGTTTATGCGGATAAACAAATAATAGTTTCGGGTCTTAGAATGATTTTTGATGGAGTAGAGAAAAGCACTCTAGGAGTTAATAATCAGATGTTTTTCGTGCCTACGACTTTTGGAAATGCAATAAATAGTGAAGTGACCCATTTTTATTCAACTCATCCACAAATAGCATCTGTTAATTATGATTACAGTTTAGGAAAATATGTGATAACTGGTTTTAAAGCAGGAAAAGCAACGATTTTTATGCGAGTTGTTAATCAATCTGGAATACCATTTGATGTTTATAAAGACATTATCGTACAATAGCCCATATTTATTGGCTTTTTAAATTTCATGTAAATAACGTATTAAGTGGCGAGCATTTGAATTTAGTGCTCGCCACTTTTTAAAATTATCTTCTTCTATTCTTTTGCCTTCTAGTATTACTTACATAAACCTTTTGAGAACGAATTCGCGCTTCCTTAAAATCATATTGAATCTTGATTTCATCATTCTCGTAATATTTCAACAATCCTTCAAAGGATACAACTGACCCAGATTTGGTAACGCATAGTCTGTCTATATATATATTATATGAAGAATAAAGTGTCCCATTCAAAATCAGATAAGCTGTGCCCTTGGCATCAGAATACAATCCCTTTCGTATTCCTTCCTCAAAAGTATATATATCCATAAACAATGACTTTTTAGGAACAGATGTTCGCTCTTCTTCGTTATTAACTTCACCGTTATAGTTCAAATGCAAATTTTTCATAATCAGAACTATATAACTATTTTGTCAGAAAAGCTGCACATATAATTTTTGCCTTTTTGGGTATTAGATGGGATTTTATACAAACTGACCCAAAAGGGTGCCAACAAAAAACACTTCTTAAAGTGAAAACACCATATAAAAGTCCATAAATAGGTGCACTTAAATAATTTAAACTGTACACAGTTAAGAAGTGGAGGTACTTATTTATGAAACGAAGATTGGATAAGGAGTTAATAATTTCTCTTGGTGCACTGGCCTTGTTATTTTCAGTTGGCATTCTATTTTTCATATTATTTATTTTCAATATAAATATAGGAGACAATTTAACAGGAATAGTTGGCTCATATTCAGGTCTTTCCGGCGGAATATGGCTTGTTTTGCTCTGTAGAAATTGTTGACTATATCTAGGCCATTATCTATAATTAAATTATCTATATATAGTATGATATTAGGGAAACTACTGCTATTTCTAGTGTTTGTAATGTCATAGAAAGTGGAAGGTAATTTGTTATGGTTAAATTGTTTAGACGAACTTTAAATATTATTGCTGTTGTTATTATGCTTTTTGCTATGAATATAGTGGCGTTTGCTGCGGGTACAACCACAATTGATATCTCCAACAAGGCCCCAGGCGTTGGCAATTCGGTTACAGTTACAGTAAAGGCTACTGAATCGGGCACTATCACGGTTAAATATACATCTAGTTTATTAAAATATTCTAGCTGTAGCGTAGGTGGAGCTACAACTTCTGGCAATACAGTTTCATTTTCAGGTAAAGAGGGGGACATTGTTTTTGAAACAGCTGCAAATGGTACTGCTTCAATAATAGTTTCTTCTAATAATAATGAAGGTAGTAGTGCAACACTTGCAATTGGCCAAGCAACTCAAGCTGAGGAGCCAAAGCCACAGGAGCAGCCAAAGGAGGAGACTCCAGCTGAGCCAGCTGCTACAGAGACTACTGAGGAGCCAGCAGCAGATGACGCTGCACCTGCAGAGGTGATTTCTGCACCAGTTGATGGTTCGACGGTTGGCACACTCACTCCAGAGGGTAAGTTTGATATTGGTGGTGTTATTTACGTTGCATCAGAGCGTTACAAGGACAACGAGGTTCCAGCCGGTTTCTCGTCTCAGTCTATCAAGATTGGTTCAAGTACATATAGTGAGCCATCTAACGGCGCGATTACACTTGTGTATTTAAAGCCAGCTGACAATACTTCTGGTTCAGGAGTTTTCTATGTATTTAATCAGGAGGCAGGTACTGTTTCTCCATTTTTAATGGTAGGAAACGCTGAGAAATATGTTATTATCTCCGAGTCTTCAGATGCACCAGGTGCTGGATTTAACGCCACATCAGTAGAGGTTACTGGTGGTAGTGCTCCAGCTTACACAATAGATGGTGCAGAGTTCTTCTATATATATGGTAACAACCAGGATGGAGCTGAGGGTTGGTATGTCTATGACAAGACCTACGATACAGTTTCAAGACTTGACGAGAGTGCATTGTCATCGCTTGCTGTTACAGGAGAAATCACTGACAGTGGCGAGCCACCAAAGGAAGATAACGACTCATACGCTAAAAAGCTTGATCTTTATCGCAAGATTATAATGGGACTTATTGTTCTTTCTGTTATCCTTTTATTTATTATTATCAATCGTGCAGCTAAGGGCCGTGGCGATGATTTTGATGGTGATGTTTTTGCTAAGTTACCACCTGCTAAATCACCTAAGAGAGAGCCACGTTCAATTGTATTCAAGAATAAGTTTGATGAAGAATATGATGACGACGATGATGAGGATGATGAAGAGTTCGAAGACGAGGATGATTTCGAGGATGAGGACGATTACTACGATGATGAGGAAGAGGAATCCCAGTCATCTAACGAATATGATTCTTATGAAGCCAGAAGAGATTCTAGCTTAAACATGATGGATCTTAATGATCTATAAATTATTTGGCAAAGGAGCTAAATATGGAATATTCTAAGCAGGCAAAGCGTGCCATTACAGGTGCATCCAAGCTGTCTAAGTCTTTGGAGCATAGTTATGTAGGCACAGAGCATTTACTTATCGCAATTATTGAGCAGGAGAATTCTCTTGCGGCAAAAGTTTTAAATTCTAATGGGGTGGACAAAGAGGGCCTACTCAAGCTTGTAGAGGAGCTTATTTCTCCAGGTGGGGATATAGCTGTTCAGGAGCGTGACGGCTACACTCCAAAGATGGAGCAGCTACTTGAACATGCTGCCGATGAGGCAGACAAGTGTAGTTCCAAGACTATCGGTACAGAGCATCTTCTTCTTGCAATGATTAGAATGCAAGATTGTTCTGGTGCTCGACTTCTAAATTCTTTAGATGTTAATCCTCACAAGCTTTTCTCAGAGCTTGTTGCTGGCATGGGTGCTGAGGGCGCAGTCTACAAAGAGGAGATGCAGGCCATGAACAGCGGCCGCAAGCGCAATGAGGCGTCTTATCTTGATCAGTTCTCCAGAGATTTAACTGCTATGGCAGAGGAAGGGGAGCTTGATCCAATAGTTGGACGTGACTTAGAGATTCAGAGAGTTATCCAAATCCTATCTAGACGTGGCAAGAACAACCCATGTCTTATTGGCGAGCCTGGTGTTGGAAAGACTGCAATTGTAGAGGGCTTGGCAGAGCGCATAGTTGAAGGCAATGTTCCAGATTCCGTTAGAGATTTACGTGTCCTTTCTTTAGACCTCTCAGGAATGGTTGCCGGTTCAAAGTATCGAGGCGAGTTCGAGGAGAGAATTAAGAAGGTTATTGCTGAAGTTATCGAAGAGGGCAATATCCTATTATTCATTGATGAGATTCATACACTTATTGGTGCAGGCGGCGCTGAGGGTGCTATTGATGCATCTAACATTTTAAAGCCAGCTATGGCTAGAGGCGAAATACAAATCCTTGGTGCTACCACTATTACTGAGTATCGTAAATACGTAGAAAAGGATGCAGCTTTAGAGCGTAGATTCCAGCCAGTAATGGTTGAGGAGCCTACAGTTGAGGAGACAATCGACATCCTTAAGGGTGTTAGATATTTATACGAGGAGCATCATGGAATTACTATTCCAGATGAGGCGGTTGAGGCTTGTGTTTATCTTTCAGAGCGTTACATTGCAGACCGTTTCCTTCCAGACAAGGCTATCGACCTTATGGATGAGGCTGCAGCTTCAATCAAGTTAAAGTCCATCAAAAAGAATGTTAAGACTGATGGCTTGGACGATGCTATCTATGACTTAGCTCAAAAGATGGAAGAGGCAATCATCGCTGGAGATATTGCTCTTGCAAGTAACATTAAGCGTGAGAAGGATGAGCTTGTAGCTCAAAGAGAGGCTGAGGAGAAGAAACGCAACAGACGCACCAAAGCCAAAACTGTTGTTATGACTGAAAATGACGTGGCTGCAGTTGTTGCTCTTTGGACCAAGATTCCTGTTGCTAAGCTTACTGAGCAGGAGTCTGTTCGACTTAGAAAGATCGAGAGTATTTTACATAAACGTGTTATTGGGCAGGAGGAAGCAGTATCAGCTGTTGCCCGCGCTGTTCGACGCGGTCGAGTTGGCCTCAAAGAAAAGGGTAGACCAATTGGTTCATTCCTATTTTTGGGACCTACTGGTGTTGGTAAGACCGAGATTTCAAAGGCTTTGGCCGAGGCTGTTTTTGGAAATGAAAGTGCAATGATTCGTGTAGACATGAGTGAGTACATGGAAAAGCATTCCGTTTCCAAGATGATTGGTTCACCTCCGGGATACGTAGGATACGAGGAGGGCGGTCAGCTTTCTGAAAAGGTTAGACGCAACCCATATTCAGTTATTCTTTTCGACGAAATCGAAAAGGCTCACCCGGATGTATTTAATGTACTTTTGCAAATCCTTGACGACGGTCATGTTACCGATTCTCAGGGACGCAAGGTGGATTTTAAAAATACTATCATTATTATGACAAGTAATGCAGGTGCTCAGGCTATCATCGAGCCAAAGAAGTTAGGCTTCGCATCTAGTGATGATGCTAAGAAGGATTACGAGTTCATGAAAAACGGAGTAATGGAAGAGGTGAAACGTATTTTCAAACCAGAGTTCCTTAACCGAATTGATGAGACTATAGTATTTAGGGCACTTACAAAGGATGACATGAAAGAAATTGCAGCCCTTCAGGTTAACCAGTTTATCGTACGCTGCAAGGAGCAGATGGATATCAAGGTTACAATACCTGCCTCTGTTAAGACCTGGATAGTAGAAAAGGCATTTGATCCAAAATATGGTGCAAGACCTATTCGCCGCAAGATTCAGACAGCCCTTGAGGATGTGATGGCAGAGGACATTCTTGCGGGCAAACTCAAGTCATCTGACACCGTTAAAGCAAAGGTTAAAAAGGATGAAGTTATTTTTGAAAAATGCTAACTTTTATTCCGAAGGTTTGTTGTTAAAAATCAATTCCTTTGTTATAATCGGACTAAGACAAGCTGCAAATGGCAGTTAAACAGGAGGATTTAAGATGGCTGTTATTAGCGAGTTGATTCGCAGCGAAGCAGACGGATCTATCAGCTTTGGGGACTACACCTTAGCTGACAAGAAAAAGCTTGAGAATTTCAAGCACGATGGGGATTTGTACAAGGTAAAGACTTTCTCAGACATTACCAAGCTTGAGAAAAACGGGATGTTTGTATACGAGTCAGTACCTGGTACAGCAGTTGAAAATTTTGCTTGCTCTTCAGATTCAGTTTCTTTTACAGTAGAGGGCAAGGAAGACGCGATGATTACATTAGAGCTGGAGCCTGAGACAGATTACGACATCACTGTTAACGGAAATAGTGCAGGACAGATGAAGACTAATCTTGGTGGCAAGCTTAATTTATCAGTAGAACTTGATGCAAGTGCTGCAGTTAAAGTTATCATTAAAAGAGTTTAATACTGCATTTGAGTTATTTAATCTTCCCATTTTATATGGGAAGATTTTTTGTTTTATAAATAGGAATTGACTTTCAATATTCTATGAAAGAAAGATGGAGGGATTATGGCAAAGAAAAGTGTATCGGTATTTTTCTGTCAGGAGTGTGGTAACGAAACGTCCAAGTGGTCTGGTCAGTGCCCGGCCTGTGGCGCGTGGAACAGCTTGGTTGAAGAGGTCGTTGACAAGTCTACGGTTAAAGCTCGCAGCAAGGTTTCGGATATTAAGCCAACTAAGCTTATTAACGTGGAGGCTTCCAGTGAACACAGAATATCTACTTCTATAGAAGAGTTTGATAGAGTTCTTGGAGGCGGGGTCGTTCCTGGCTCTATGATTTTAGTTGGCGGAGATCCTGGTATCGGTAAGTCTACGCTTTTGCTTCAGACCTGTCAGAAATTGTGCTTATCTAATATAGAAGTAATGTATGTATCTGGAGAGGAGTCGCTACAGCAGATTAAGATTCGCGCGGATCGTATTGGCCAGTTTAATGACAAGCTTGATTTGTTGTGCGAGACCAACCTTGATACCATAAAGGCTGTGGTTGAACGCGAAAAGCCAACAGTACTTATTATCGATTCTATTCAGACTATGTATAATGAAGCGGTTGGCTCAGCACCAGGTTCAGTTTCTCAGGTTAGAGAGTCCACAAGTGTCCTGATGGAAATAGCCAAGGTCCAGGGCATTGCAGTATTTATTGTTGGGCATGTTACCAAGGAAGGAACAGTTGCCGGTCCAAGAGTGCTTGAACACATGGTAGATACAGTGCTTTATTTCGAGGGCGACAGACACGCTTCCTATAGAATACTTAGAGGAGTAAAGAACAGATTTGGTTCCACCAACGAAATCGGTGTATTTGAAATGAGGGATTCTGGACTTGAAGAGGTAAAGAATCCATCTGCAGTCATGCTGGATGGTAGGCCGGAAAATGCCACCGGTTCCATTGTCACATGTTCTATGGAAGGAACTCGACCAATTCTTGTGGAGATTCAATCCCTTGTTAGCAAGACAGCTTTTGAGATTCCTAGAAGAATGGCAACGGGATGTGATTACAATAGAGTCAATCTCTTGGTTGCAGTATTGGAGCGAATGAGAGATGTAAAGGCAAACAGGTCTTGTGGCATCTTCTTGGGACGTTCGGATATATATGTAAACATTGCTGGAGGAATTCGTATAAACGAACCGGCAATAGATCTTGCAACAGCACTTGCTATATACAGTAGTGAAAAGGAAATACCGGTGGATGCTGGTACCATTGTTTTTGGAGAGATTGGTCTGTCTGGAGAGGTGCGTTCGGTGTCTATGGCAGAGCAGAGAGTCAGTGAAGCGAAAAAGCTTGGCTTCAAGACTGCTATTATCCCTTCATCAAATCTAAACGGCGTATCTAATATTAAAGGTATTAATATAGTAGGAGTAGCCAATATAAAAGAAGCAGTAGATGCTATATCTCGTTGATAAATTGTAGGATATAACCTACATATAGCGGGTGGTATATTAATTGTAAAAATAATTAGTACAATTCACACAATTTGCGACCATTCCGCTAAATAGATTTACTTTAAAAAATCACAGAAAATCTGTTGACACTCCCTGTTTTAGGTGCTATTATAATCGAGCACTGAGGGAAATCGAGTGCTGAGAACGAACAAGGAATTGATAGAATTGTATAAACAATTTTAACTTCCGGAAAAGTTCAAAAAATAAATAAAAAGTTGTTGACAATGACAGTTGCTCATGATAATATAAACGAGTTGCTGCTGAGGGCAACAACAAAGCGAAGATTGATAACTGAACAGTGAAACAAACCTTGAATTAATACAGTTTAATTTAAACATGTATCCTTGAAAT
>Ga0129307_1002179_pt1 | contig 16686 bp, 20 predicted proteins | sample P1105metagenome_FD_94437 | JGI IMG/M metagenome (GOLD analysis project Ga0129307, IMG submission 94437) | Capybara group fecal microbial communities from Wisconsin, USA - P1105 metagenome | ecosystem: Host-associated > Mammals > Digestive system > Large intestine > Fecal | place: USA: Wisconsin... | reverse complement strand
ATTCAAAACGGTATACAGGAAATGCTGTTCAAGCAGGTCGTTTCCATGCTGACGGAGCGGGGACTGATTCTGAAGAAGGGTACGATTGTGGACTCAACCATCATCGAAGCGCCTCCGTCGGTCAAGAATAAGGAAAGAAAGCGCGACCCGGACGCACATCAGACGAAAAAGGGCAATACATGGCATTTTGGCTATAAAGCACACATCGGCGTAGACCGGGACAGTGGGTTGGTCCACACGGTAAAAGGGACGGCGGCGAATGTATCCGACGTATCGGAAACGGCAAATTTGCTGCACGGAGAGGAAGAAACGTGCCCCGGCGACGCCGGATATACCGGTGCGGGGAAACGCGACGACGCCATTATCAGGAACAGCGCGGGAAAGAAAATCAAGTATGAGATCATGCGTCGTCCCAGCCAGATCAGGAAGCTGAGCAAGAGCGGTCAATACAAAGCCAAGAAACGCGAACATCGGAAGTCTTCCGTTCGAGTCAAGGTAGAACACGTTTTTGGGGTAGTAAAGGGACAACTGAAATTCAAAAAGACCCGATACCGAGGGCTAGGAAAACAAGAGGCAAAATTCAACATTATGTTTGCGCTGGCGAACATGATTTTGGCTGACAGGCCCTGTCTGGCAACCTGAATCGGTATGCCCGCGAACAGAAAATGCGGAAGTTTTCCACAGCAGTTTATAATTTGGTGCAATACTGCCTGTCAAAACTTACGTTATGCGGTGTTGCCTTAAAGACAAGACGATGTGTGACAAATTTGCAAGCACAATCCATGGCGGTGACAGATAGGCAGAGCCTCGGTTAGGCTCTGCCTATATCCGGTGGAGGAGATTTGAAGTTTATGGACGAATCTGCCCTCGTGGAGGTTGATTTTTACAAAACCATGTGATCTGATATCTCACGACGGATGATGGTCATGTCATGTCGTGTTGGTAATCTGTGTGAACGATCAGGTCATTTTTACGGATTGGTTGGGAGATGAAGCGGTTGGCTTTTTTTGGCGGAGGATAACATCGTGTATGAGCGGATTATAAAACGATTTCTGGACCTGACAGTTTCAATCATCGCAAGTATCGTGCTTGCAATCCCGATTCTAATCCTTGCCGTAATCATCAAAATTGACGATCCGGGACCAGCTCTGTTCAAGCAAAAGCGTATTGGGAAGAACAAGACGCTTTTCTGGCTTTACAAGCTCCGGACAATGAAGATGGCCACGCCAGACATACCGACACATTTGCTGGAGCATCCAGAACAGTACATAACGCGTGTCGGAGGAACGCTGAGAAAGTTCAGCGTTGATGAACTACCTCAGCTTTATAATGCGCTTCGTGGCGAGATTAGTCTGATTGGGCCTCGTCCCGCGCTGTGGAATCAGTACGACCTGTTAGAGGAGCGCGACCGATATGGCGCAAACGACGTACGTCCTGGTCTCACCGGCTGGGCGCAGATTAACGGACGCGACGAGTTGGGGATAGCCGAAAAGGCGCAACTAGATGGCGAATATGTCGAGGCGCTTAAACGCGGCGGCTGGACGGCGTTTGCTATGGATGCACGTTGCTTCTTCGGCACAATCTTGAGCGTATTGAAGCACGACGGCGTCGTCGAAGGCGGCCAGGGGGAATTGAAGAAGGAGAAAGTAGCACATTGAGTCAGATTTTGGTCATCACAGCCGCTACCGGCAAGTAATCCGGTGGAGCTTTTGCGGATATTTTGGGTGCAAACCTACATACGGTCAACGCTATGTTCCCAGACGGCATTCGGGCGATTATCCGCGCATCTTCTGATACGTCTCGTCTGGAACGCGCGATCCCAAACGTGGAGAAGTGTGTCGGGGTACTGGAAGACGTCGAATTTCTGAAAAGAGCGTTTACGGACGCGGATACGGTTGTTCATATTGCCGGTATCCACTGGTCGCGTGAAATCGTTAAGGCTGCCGCGGCATGCCATGTGCGGCGCTTGATTCTTGTTCATACGACCGGCATTTATTCCAGATACAAGCAGGCGGGTGAGGAATACCGTCAAGTCGACGACTATGTATATTGTACCTGCAAACAGCACGACATCCTTTTGACCATTCTGCGCCCGACCATGATTTACGGCAATGTGACAGACAGCAACATTGTCACTTTTATCAAAATGGTTGACAAGCTGCCAGTTATGCCGGAGGTCAACGGCACGCGATACAAATTGCAGCCGGTTCACTACCTATACTAAACTGCAATAAAAGCTGGAACATTCACAGCAACCGTGATATAATAGCGCTGGTGATGAAAATGAAGTATCGGTTTACAGATGAGCAATACACAGAAATCAAAGCAGCGCGGAAGGCAAATCGAGACAAAAGGCTCGATAAGCGTCTGCAAGTATTGGAGCTGCGTATCGAAGGAAAAAACTTGGGAGATATATCAGCAGCGACAGGATTTGCCATCTCGCATATCAGCAGCCTGATTCGTCAGTATTACGAAGAAGGGCTGGAAGCGATAACGGGAAATCATTATCACGGAAATCGGCGTAATATGAGCGTGGCGGAAGAAGCCGCGCTCTTGGAGGAGTTTCAGAAGCGCGCGGAGCAGGGACAAGTGCTCAATACCCGTGAAATCGCGGAAGCATACGAAAAAGCGGTTGGTCATCCGATTGGGAACAGCCAAATCTACCGTGTGCTTCGCCGCCATGGATGGCGTAAAGTCATGCCGCGGAGCAAACATCCGAAGAAAGCCAGCGACGAGGTCATTGCGACCTCAAAAAAATTAACAACCGAATCGCAGAATTGAAGGAAGTTTTCCACAACGAGAAGCAAATACGGTTAATGTTTCAGGATGAAGCAGGCTTTGGGCGCATCAACAAGCCAAAATACTGCTGGTGCCAAAAAGGTTTTCGACCGTCTGTCCCGTGCCATCATATCAGAGAATATCGTTATGTGTACGGTGCGGTCGAGCCGTTGACAGGCGGATCCTGCTTTCTTGTCATGCCGTATTGCAACACAGAGTGCATGAACATTTTCTTGAGGGAATTGTCAAAGCAGTATCCTGATGACATCATTCTCCTGTGCTGCGACGGAGCGGCATGGCACAAATCAGGATCGCTTTGCGTACCTGAAAACATAGAGCTGTTTTTCATTCCACCATACACTCCGGAAATGAACCCGATTGAGCAGATATGGAAAGAACTTCGTAAGATGGGTTTCCGTAACGAGATTTTTGCAACGCTGGATAAGGTTGTTGATCGCCTTTGCGATACCATCTGCGCATTGCCTGCCGAGATCATTCACAGCATTACCGCTCGCACTTGGATTACTTCTTGTTTTAATTGAAGAATAGTACTAGATCTTGCAAAGGCTTACTATGCTGTGCTGACACATGAGGCGGAGACGGCAAATCGTGATTTTGACCTATCGGGCGGAGAGCCTATTGAGCTTCGAGAAATGTTGCGCATCATCGGGAAGGAACTTGGGAAAGAGGTTCGTTTTGTCAGTTGTCCGTTTCCTATCGCCTATGCCGGCGCCTGTGCGCTCTGGGGAATCTCATTTGGGAAGAGCGACTACCGCGAGAAGGTACAGCGGCTTTGCGAGCCGAGAGCTTATTCGCATGCTGATGCGATGCGGGCGTTTGGTTATGACCCTGCTGTCTATGCGGAGGGCGTGAAGGACGAGGTGCAGGAATACCTCAATATGAAAAAAAGATGAAGATTCTGGTTGTCTGCCAATATTACGCCCCGGAGCCATTCCGCGTGACGGATATCTGTGAGGAACTGGTGCGGCGCGGGCATGAAGTGTCCATTGTGACCGGAGTGCCAAATTATCCTGAGGGCAAAATCTATCCCGGATATGAGCGCGGAAAGCGAAGGGAAGAGACTGTAAACGGCGTAGTAGTACACCGTTGTTGGACGATTCCTCGCAAAACTGGTGCATTGTGGCGCTGTCTGAACTATTTAAGCTTTCCGCTCTCGTCAAGCCTCTACGTGAGATCAAAGGCTTGTTGCGCGTCGGATGGTGGCCTGTTTGACGTGGTTTTCGTCAACCAGCTATCGCCGGTTATGATGGCAAACGCCGGGGTTGCATATAAGAAAAAGCATCATGTGCCAATTGTACTGTATTGCCTTGACCTCTGGCCAGAAAGCCTGGCGGCGGGCGGCATTCGGCGCGGGTCGGCGATTTATCGCGTGTTCCATCGCATTTCGGAACGCATATATACGCAAATTGACCGGATTCTCGTTACTTCGCGGATGTTCACAAGCTATCTGAACCGAGAGTTCGGCTTGGACAAAGGTGCTGTTGCATATATTCCGCAATATGCTGAGGGGCTGTTTAAGCCGTTGCCATATAAAGACACGGGTAGCTATGACTTTGTATTTGCCGGTAACGTTGGCGCACTTCAAAGTGTCGATACGATACTACGCGCGGTAGCAACTTTGAAGAACGAGCCTGTCCGCTTCCATATCGTGGGTGGCGGCAGCGAGTTGGAACGTCTGAAATCACTGTCACGGGAGCTGTCGCTTGAAAATGTGACCTTTTATGGACGTCGCCCCTTGGAAGAAATGCCAAAATACTACGCCATGGCCGATGCGATGCTGGTGACTTTGAAAGCAGACCCGGTGTTGAGTCTGACATTGCCCGGCAAGGTGCAGTCCTACATGGCTGTCGGGAAGCCAATCATTGGAGCAATTGACGGCGAGGCGGTGGAGGTCATTCGTAGGGCGCGGTGCGGATTTTGTGGTCCAGCTGAGAACGTGGAAACGCTGGCGGAGAATATTCGACGGTTTGTTGCGAGCAAAGACAAGCGCCAAATGGGTGAGAATGCGCGAACATATTACGACCAGCAGTTTGCGCAGGAACGAATTATGGATGCATTGGAGCAGGAACTGACGGTATTATGAGAGTCTTATTTATCAACAGCGTTTGCGGCATCCGAAGCACCGGACGCATCTGCACCGACCTTGCTATGGAGTTTGAGCTCAGAGGCGATGAAGTGAAGATTGCCTATGGGCGTGAAGATGTACCGGAGCAGTTTGAAAAGTACGCTGTGCGAATTGGTAGCAATCTGGATGTCAAACTACATGGTCTGCGTACCCGCCTGATGGATGAACACGGTCTCGGTTCTTGCGCCGCGACGAAACGGTTTCTAACATGGGCGGAGAGTTATGACCCTGAGCTGCTCTGGATACACAACATCCACGGTTACTACATTAATTATGAGATGCTGTTTTCTTGGATTAAAACGCGTCCCAATATGGAGGTGCGCTGGACGTTACACGATTGCTGGGCGTTTACGGGTCATTGCTCGTACTTTACTATGATAAAGTGTGAGCAATGGAAAAGCCATTGTTCACAATGTGCACAAAAGACTCGATATCCGAGCAGCGTTTTGAGAGATAACTGCAAGGAAAATTTCAACCGCAAGCAAGTTGCATTCACGAGCGTGAAGAACATGACGCTGATTACGCCGTCGCAATGGTTGGCAGATTTGGTGAAGCGGAGCTTTCTGAAAGAATATCAGGTAGAGGTATGTTACAACACGATTGATACAAATGTGTTCACGCCGACGCCAAGCGATTTTCGTGAGAGGTACGGGCTGCAAAGCAAGAGAATTGCACTCGGTGTTGCAAATGTGTGGGATGAGCGAAAGGGTTTACCGGATTTGCTCAAACTGGCTGATTTGCTGGAAAACAAATGGCGTGTTGTGATTGTGGGCCTGGATAGGAAACAACTTGCAGTATTGCCACCGAAAGTGATTGGCATTGGGCGAACGAATAGTACAAAGGAATTGGCAGAGATTTATACAGCGGCAGACGTGTTTTTGAACCCGACATATGAGGACAACTACCCAACCGTCATTCTTGAGGCGGAGGCCTGCGGCACGCGTGTTATCACATATGATACCGGCGGGTGCAGAGAGGGCGTGAAACGTGAGGATTCAGTTATTGTCGCAGTTGGAGATATAGAGGCGCTGAAGCGGGAGTGCGAGAAAGATGGCAAATAACAACCAGCCGTTAAGGGTACTGTATGTGAATGGCGGAACGATGGATATGGGCGGTATATCTACCTATATGATGAACTATTATCGCCATTTTGACGCTGAAAGAATTCAAGTTGATTTCCTTACACAAGGTGATGGCGAAAACCGCTATAGTGAAGAAATTGCTCGGAGAAATGGAAATGTATTTCAAATTCCCAACAAAGGGAGCAACTTTTTTTTAAATATAACTGAAACACGAAAAATAATGCAGAAGGGGAACTACGACATTGTACACTCTCATGCGGACGCAGGTAATGGATTGGTTTTAGCGATAGCAAGACAATGCAATATACCGGTTCGTATTTCGCATAGTCATTCAACACGTGTAATGAATCACTCTATTATACGAAGAGGGTTGAATAGTATTCAAAAACCATTAATTAAGTGGTATGCGACAGATTTTTGGGGATGTTCTCGAGGCGCATGTACTTGGCTATATGGGAGCGAGAAAAAAGCAACTGTTATTCGTAATGCAATTGACTTGAACGCTTTTGGCTTTAACCAGAATATACGCAATGATATTCGGGATGCTTTGGGAATAAAAGGAAAAAAAATAGCAATTTGCCAGATTGGACATTTAAATTATATTAAAAACCATCTATTCTCTTTAGAAGTTATTTCTAAATTAGTGGAAAAAGGGAGAGAGTTTTGCTTTTTTATTATAGGAGATGGCGAAAATAGGATGCTTCTTGAAAAAGAGGTGAGCCGCAAAAAACTTGATGATGTTGTAAGATTTCTTGGAAATCAAGCAAATATTAATCAGCTATTACAAGCAATGGATATTCTTTTAATGCCTTCGATATTTGAGGGCTTTCCTATTACACTGATAGAAGGGCAAGCAACTGGAATAAAGTGTTTAGTGTCTGAAACCATAACACATGAAGCAAAGCTCATTGCCCAAACTACATATCTTCCTATCGTGGGGGCTGAATGCATAGATCAATGGGTAGAAAAGATAGAGCCTGTGGCTCATAGAGTTGGAAGGATGAAGGAACTAACTGATGCGGGATTTAATATTGAAATTGAAGCGAAGAAGGTAATGGATAGGTATGAATCCTTGTTTAGAATTAATAACATGATTCGGGATAATGATATTAATTGAATTGTAAAAGATAATAAATGTAGGTGTAATATAGAATGATGAATATATTGTGGCTTACTAATATGCCAACTATATACAGGGTGGATTTTTTTAATGAGCTTGGAAAATACTGCAATTTAACTGTTCTTTTTGAGCGATTTCATGCAACTGGTGTAAAAAATAAATGGGACAAAAAAATGGCGGTGAACTTTAAAGCGGTTTTTACAAAAAATATAAGTATTGGAAGAGAAGGAGCAATCGGAATTCGTTATCTGTTTTATGACTATGGAAAATATGATTGTGTAGTTGTATCATCTTATAGTTCACCTAGCGAAATGATAGCGTTGTTAAGACTTAAAACTATGAGTATTCCATATATTCTGGAGATTGATGGCGGGTTCATTAATTACAACGAAAGTAAACTTAAGCATTTTATTAAGAATAAGCTGATCTCTGGTGCAACAACATATTTTAGTACAAGCAACATTGCATCAGAATATTTGATTTATTATGGAGCAAAAGAAAATAAGATAGTAAAATATCCATTTACATCATTACACAGAACAGATATATTAGATACGCCTGTATCTAATATAAAAAAAGTTGAGTTACGAAAAAAAATGGGTATTATTGAAAATAAGGTGGTTCTTGCAGTTGGTCAGTTTATTCCTCGAAAGGGGTTTGACGTGCTTCTAAAGTGCGCGAGCAATTTGGTCAACAATATTGGCTTTTACTTTGTCGGAGGGGAACCAACTCGGGAATACATACAGATCAAAGAGAGACTTGAACTTTCTAACGTTCACTTTGTCGGTGTTCAACCAAAAGAAAAACTCAAGGAATACTATCAAGCTGCTGATGTGTTTGTTCTGCCGACTAGAGAAGATGTTTGGGGATTGGTAATAAATGAGGCGATGGCAAATGGACTTCCGGTTATTTCTACCGATAAATGCGGGGCAGCGTTGGAATTGATAGATGATGGCGAGAATGGGTTTATAGTCCCTGCAAATGATGAGAAAATGCTGTTGGAGAGAATCAAAATTCTGATTGCAGATACAAATATGCAAAGACGATTTGGAGAATATAACCTAAAAACAATAAAAGAGTATACAATGGAAAATATGGCAATAAAACATCGGTCTGTGTTTGCTGAAAAAGTATGAAAAAATCTCGTCTAACTTATTATGTAAATATAACAATAGTGATCTCCATTTTGTCGCAGATTAAGGAAGCCGAATTTCTAGCGCGTCCAATTATGCACATTCTATGGATTGGCTTGGTTCTAATAGGAATAATAAAAAATAACGCTACTTTGAAATTATCGCGATTTACAATTACATATACTTCGCTATATGCAGTATACATAGTTGTCTGTTTAACTGTCTCTGCATTTGGGCTAAATCATCTTTCAAGCTTATATCTAAGAGCACTGGCTATACCAATGCTTGTTTTACTTGCTTCAAATTGCAATCACGATTTTTTTACAACATCTAGCTTCATTAGTTTTTCAAAAACATATGTCATATCTGCGGTGTTATTTGCGATTTATGTCAATATAAATTACTTTGTTTCATACAGTGCATGGATAACCCAACTTGAATATGTGTATTCACAAAAGAATTCAGCATCGCAAATTTGGGGAACAGGTTTAATATTATCTTTTTATGTTTTTTCGAATAGTAAGAATAAAAGAAAAAGAATTTGGTTAATTAGCGCATGTTATTTGTTGCTTATTATTTGCCTTTGCCGGTGTAGGACAGCACTTCTCTCTTTGATACTTGGCGGAATCATTTCAATATTTTATTCCACAAAGCGTAAATTTGAGGTAAGCATAGCATTTGCTATATCACTTGCGTTAATAATTGGAGCACCTTTTTTTCTGGAATTTGTGAAACAAGCATTTTTCTTGAGTAAATATGTAGGTGCCAACTTGGATGCTTTTTCTGCAGGTAGATTGAATTTGTATAGAATTGCAATATTGGATTTTTATGAACATATATTGTTTGGGACCGGTAATTATTATGTTGATTCTTCATATATTATGATACTCACTGAATCTGGAATCGTGGGATTTATATTAATTGAGACAATTTGGTTAAATCGTATATCCTTAAATATAAAAACTGTAAGGATCTCTAGTGTGAAGAGCGAAAAACTTTGCCTTCTGTATATGACATTATTTTATATTGGAGAATCATTCCTTGAAGGATTTCCACCGTTTGGCCCCGGTGTTTCTTCTTTCTTCTTCTGGATTTTTTCGGAAATAATGCCTTTGAGGGAATCTCGCCAATTAACATATGGCGGATCAATATATGGTTCGGAAAACCTGCCTTAGTTATTTAATAGATGTTTCGATTTAAAAAAAGTGAGGAGTTCGGTGCATAGGCGGAAAAGGCCGTTAGATTATCAGTTATGCTTTTGAAAGTGATGAACAACCGCAGTGTAGCGTTGAGTATCAGAAATATAGCGGCATATTATGCTTTCAAAGTGGGCGTGTGCTTATTGAGCGGAAGGAGAGAAATGGGTAGGTCTTCAAAACAATGGAATACCTGTGTTCAAAATGAAGTTGATTTTTTATCTTACTGTATGGATTATAAATAGTTTTTTTTCGGGAACGCATTTCTTTAGGATTAAACGTTTTTTAATGAATCGTATCGGATTTAGTGTTGGGGCAGAGACATCAGTCGTTGGACCGATAAGTTGTGGCTCTGTAATAAGCGTTTCTATAGGTGGGGGCTGTTGGATTGGAAAAGATATTTCTCTTGATGGAAACGGTTCTGTCATAATTGGCGATAATGTTGATATTGCACCTCACTGTGTTCTGTGCACTGGGGGACACCTAATTGGAAATGCAGAGCGTAGAGCAGGGGAAGGAATTACTTCGAAGATTATAATAGAAGATGGATGTTGGATTGGAACCAATGTGACTATTTTGAATAATACGCGAATTGGAGCGGGTTCTATTATTGCTGCAGGATCTGTCGTTGTGAATGATGTGCCTGGTAACTCACTGGTTGCGGGTTGCCCTGCGGTAATAAAGCGAAAGCTGAATTAAAAAATATGAATTGTTTAGTTAGTGTTATTATACCAGCATATAATTGTGAAAAATACATAGAGAGATGCCTCCAAAGTATAGTAAATCAAACCTATTCTAACATTGAAATAATTATCGTAAATGACGGATCCACTGATAGTACTGAAAAAAAAATATTTACGTTTTTAGGGAACGATAGCCGGATTAAGTATTTTTTTCAGGAGAATCAAGGTGCGGCAGTAGCTCGAAATGTTGGGGTAAGTATTGCCACAGGGAAATATCTACTGTTTGTTGACTCAGATGATTATGCTGATACTCGATTAATAGAGAAATCAATTATTTATGCTGAAAAGGAAAAGTTAGATGTTGTTTGCTTTGCGCACAACAAAGTGACTAATTGTGAAATAATAGAATATGGGTTTGGGTGGGATTGTCAATCTGTTTACGGTAGCGAATTTGTCTTGTGCAAAATAATGAGCCATGAAGTTAGGGGATATATAGGGGATAAATTGTTTTTGTTAGAAAAGTGGAAAGAGTTAGAGCTCAGATTTGAACCAAACATGTATTGCGAAGATTGGTTTCCGATTACAAAGTATTTTAGCGGATCAGAACGAGTGGGTTTTATAAACGAGCCTCTTTACAATTATGTTCAACATGAGTTTTCGTCAATACATACGCATGGTGTAAAAGTGATTAAGGATTACAACTACGCGGTTGACTGTATTTTGAAGTTGTGTGTCGCTAAGAGGTTAGATAACGAATACATTTTACTCTTTAAATCTCTCTCTTTGCTCAGCATATTACATGAGTTATACTATGTATCGCAAGAAATGGGAGTGTCTCTGTATAAGCTTGCCAGAAGTGAAGGCCTTCCAAGTTTTTGTATAAAGTATAGCGAAATCTTTATTTCGAAAAAAATAACTTGGAGCATGAAAATCAGAATAGTGCTTTGGAAATTGCATATGTATGTAGCAATAAAGAATCTATCAATAGAAATGAACAAAACGCAAGGAGGGGGAGATAGCGTAGAAGACAAGAACGAGCATGTATGGTAGTGAGCGCGACAAACCAAAGGGCCACCAGAATGCTGCGACAATGAAAAATAATGTTATAGAATCAGTAGGGCCGCCGTGGGAGTGTAGTTGTTTGGTGACATCGAAAACGTAGCAACGCGTGATTAGGTGGTCGTTGTCAAGGCATTCTCGCTGGCGCATAGGCGAACCGCGTATTCTTTGATAATAACCCTGTATAGCATGGATTCTTCAGAAGGGTTAGTGCGCCCAGCTATGGTGTGCGGAGTTTCAAGATTAAGCGAAGCAAAAAGCTTGCAATATGTATCCAGTGACATCAAAGAACTGCGTTCCTTTGCGCGAGGGCTTCGTAAAGATATTGACGCGGTTGAGAATGCGGTGGCGTCATACTTGAGCAACGGCTTTGTGGAGAGGACAAACAACAAGCTAAAGATGGTCAAACGAAGCATGTACAATCGTTGCGGCATCAAACTGCTGCGGGCAAAACTTACGCTAAACAGAGCAAGGGAGTGAATACGATGAATCGTCATGATTTGGATGTGTTTCCGGTTCCGAGAGAGAAAAAGCCTCTATATATCAATGAACCTGCTCTGATCGATCCATCCATTGTGAAAAAAGACGCGTGGAAGGACAGAAGATTACCGGATAATCAGCTTGACAATATTCGAGTCTACATCCCGTTGGATCTGAACAAAGAGGCGATCCTCCGCAGGTTGGATCATATCATTGACCACTATCAAGAAGCCAATGAACGTAACGAATCTGATTTCAGCTTTGATGTAGAAAGACTGATCGCGCAGGTTGAGATATATGACCAAGTTTGGTTTGTGAGGCATATGCCAAGCTCTGGAGATCACAGTGAAGAAGCAAAAGAGCTTGTTAAGGAATTCATTGGAAAACTGGCGCAAATACCTGACGGTTGCGCGGAATTGTTCCCGTTCGATACGATTGAAAGACTACAGCCAGAGTATCTCTCGGATATTCTGCCATAGAAATAACGGGTTTTTGCGGAAGAACCCCGCCGGCCGGATTCATGGGGAACTTTCAGCCGGAATAATCACTTCATTTGGGGCGATTTTCGGTTTTTGCTATTGTTGAAACGATTTTCGGGGCGGAATATGCGGTTTAAAAGAGGAGCTTGGAATTTGTGAAAAAAATTGGGATAGTAACCCTATATGGAAACTATAATTTTGGGAATAAATTGCAAAACTATGCATTATCAACTGCTATAGAACAAATGGGGAATCATGCGGAGACCATCGTTGCTGTTGATAGGCCATGGCTTTTTTGCTTGAAGAATAAATTGAAAATGGTTATTCCTGCTTGCTTGTGCAATGGCGGCCTGAATACAAAAAAAATCAACAGTTTTTTGAAACAGAAACCATTTATTATTTTTAATAACAGATACATAACAACAAAATATTTGAAAACCAAAAAGCTTAGTCGCTTTGCAAAAAAATATAACAAAGTTGTTGTTGGAAGTGACCAAGTGTGGAATCCGACGTTCGGTGGTTTTGAATCTCAAGCTTACATCTTTTTCTTGAAGTTTGTTCCGAAAGAAAAAAGAGTTTGCGTTGCTCCAAGTTTTGGGATAAGTAAAATTCCGCCAAACTGGGTTCCTATGATTAAGGATGGTGTGGAGGGCTTTGACAATCTTTCGGTTCGAGAAAAGAGTGGGGCAGATATTATATACAATTTAACTGGCCGTGAAGCAACAATTTTGACTGACCCGACGTTGTTGTTAAATAAAAATGAATGGAGAACGATTGAACATACAGTAGAAGGTATTCCGCAAAGGTATATCCTTGAGTGCTTCTTCGGCCATTATCCTAGTGACAGCAATGATGACCAAATACCGGTTATAAACGCGTTCGATAATCAGTATGGATGGATGGGTCCTTCAGAGTTTCTTTATCTTATCGACCACTGTAACTATGTTAAGACAGATTCTTTTCATGCAAGCGTGTTCTCAATTATCTTTGGGAAGCCTTTTCGTGTGTATAGACGAAATGACTCTAAAGAGGATATGTATTCAAGAATTGATACTCTACTGGCCCTGTTTGGTGAAAATGATACACAAGAAGACCGTATGATTTATATTAATGAAACAAAAGCGAATGATATAATTGGTCAACAACGTTCTCTATTTCGTGATTATTTAAATAAAGTAATTGAGTAGAAATAAAGGTAAACTCCGGCATAGAGAGTAGCATCGACTTGATGTTGGGTGCGTTTGGTGTTGAGCGATGTAGAGACTAACTCGGCGGTTCTGGTACGAATGCCAGTCAATTGCAACTGGGATGGGGTGGAGCGAATCCTTGCTGTGAAGTGGAAAGAGCCAATGGATTTCCCACTGAATACATTGAAATATATTGAGGATACGAATGGAAACATCGAGTGAACTAAAATGGGGTACTGTGCTATCCTACATTCAAATGATTTTGAACGTGGTGATTGGGCTTACCTACAGCAGATTTATGATTCGTCTCCTTGGCAAGAGTGAGTACGGACTTTATCAAACAGTTTCGTCGACTATATCGATGCTGTCTGTCCTGAATTTGGGATTTAATGCCGGCTATGTAAAGTTCTTCGCCAAGTACAAGCAAAGAAAAGACGAGGAGAACATCTATCGACTGAACGGAATGTTTCTGATTGTGTTCTCGGCAATCGGCTTGATTGCGCTGTTGTGCGGAGGCTATTTGATAACGCACTTGGAGCTCGTTTTTGACGAGGGTCTAACGACGGAGGAGTACGCACTTGCTAGGGTTCTGATGTTTCTTTTGACGATTAACCTCGGCATATCTTTCCCAATGAGTGTTTTTTCTGCCATCATTGTATCAAACGAGCAATTTATCTTCCTGAAATTGATTGGAATGCTGCGGACAGTGGTAGGCCCTCTGGTGAATATCCCGCTCCTTCTGATGGGCTTCCGGTCTGTTGGCTTGGTCCTTTCTTCGTTGGCGTTCAGCCTCATTACGGACGTGATCTATATATATTACGTTCTGGCGAAGCTCCATAATAAATTTCACTTTTCCAAATTTGAAAAAGGCCTTTTCAAGAGTTTGTTTTCGTTCACGATTTTCATCGCAATCAATATGATTGTCGACCAGATCAATGACAACATTGACCGTGTCCTGTTGGGACGATTTCAGGGCACAGCGTCGGTTGCCGTGTACTCCATCGGTACAAACCTGTACATGTATTACATGACGATTTCTACGTCGGTTTCCGGCGCTTTTACGCCGAGAATCCACGCCTTATACAATGCTTTTGATAATCCAAAGCAGAGAGACAGCCGCGTCAGCGAGTTGTTTATCAAGGTAGGAAGAATCCAGTTCTTGATTCTCATGCTGTTTGCTTCGGGACTTGTTATATTCGGGAAACCGTTTATTCGGTTTTGGGCTGGAAGCGGTTACGATGAGTCTTATAACGTATTGTTGCTGATTATGCTACCGGCATCAATCCCACTTATTCAAAATCTTGGAATTGAGATACAAAGAGCGGCAAATAAGCATCAATTCAGAAGTATTGCGTATCTTGTAATGGCAATTTGTAATTTGATACTGACGATTTACCTTTGCCAAATATACGGGGCTACTGGCGCTGCATTCGGCACGGGCATTTCGTTGATTCTGGCAAATGGCATTGTGATGAACATCTTCTACTACAAGGCGCTTGGAATTGACATCCCGAATTTTTGGAGAAATATCACAAGAATGCTTGCAGGTATGCTTCCTGCTTTCCTTGTCGGCGGTATCATCATGAAGATGGCGATGATGGAAAGAGCTGTTACCATGCTCTTGCTGATCACCGCGTATTCGCTGATTTATTGCGCGTGCGTGTGGTTCTTTTCAATGAATAAGTACGAAAAAGAGTTGATTGCTGCTCCGGTGCGGAAAGCGTTGAAACGGTTGGAGCGAAAGCATGATTGACAAAGTTGGCAAGCTCTGTTGCGGTTGCGCCGCCTGCACCGCCGTTTGCCCGAAAAACTGCATAGAGATGAGGACAAACGGTGAGGGGTTTCTCTATCCATCCATCGATCTGACGTCATGCGTTGAGTGCGGTTTGTGCGAAAACGTGTGTCCGGTACTTCGAATCGGGGAAGTGCAAACGTATGTTTTTCGAGAGGCGTATGCGGCAATTACAAATGACGATGATACGCTCCTGACCAGTTCCTCGGGCGGAGCGTTTACGGAGCTTTCCGAGCAGGTGTTGGATGCGGCGGCTGTGTGTTCGGGGCGGCATTTTCTGGGGATTTCAAGACAGTGCGCCATGTCATGGCGGAAACCTCGGCGGAGCTGCGTACGCTGAGAGGGTCGAAATACGTTCAAAGCGTCATTGGAGACATATACGCAGAGGTGAAAATGCAGCTGGAATGCGGAAGAGGTGTGCTGTTTTCCGGAACGCCCTGCCAGATTGCCGGACTGAGACTTTATTTGAGAAGGGACTATGACAATCTTCTTCTGGTCGATGTGATCTGCCACGGTGCGCCGTCTTCGGCTCTTTGGGAGAAGTATCTGACGCACCTTGAACAAAAAATGGGCGGCAAAGTGGAATACGTGAGCTTTCGACATAAAGAAAACGGCTGGCGAAGGTTTGGTATGAAAATGTCGTTCGAAGGAGAAAAGCGATACTACAAGACGATGAGTGAGGATCCGTTCCTCAAGATGTTTCTTAGAAACTACTGCCTTCGGGAATCGTGCTACGACTGCAAAGTCAAGCAATGCGGCTCCGCCGCGGATATCACGATTGGTGACTTCTGGGGCGTGGAGCGTACGCAACCCGATATCGATCAATCGATGGGAGTATCACTGGTGTTACTCCATACAGAAAAGGGACGGAGCGCTTTCGAGAAGATTCGGCCGAATATGACGACTCGGCAAACGGACTACGATGAGGCGATTTCCTACAACAGCGCCATGACGTCGTCTGTGAATCGCCCTGCGGAACGTGATCGCTTTTTCACAGACACGAGCCGCCTTGACTGGGACAAGCTGGAGAAGAAATATACATCCGAGAAGCTGAAGATAAGAGTAAGGCGACTACTATCCTGCTCCCTTTTGGGCAAAGCGCGGAGGATGCTGCTCCAACGCAAACACCTCACGATGGAAAAAATACCTTCTCTTACGGAGTAATCGCATTATTTGAGGAGGGTAATGGCAAATGAGAGAAAGAATCTCAACAGCTGCTGCATCAAATTGGAGTAATCGCATACAGGCTTTGCGTGGCGTGGCGATTTGCGCCGTCATATTTATCCACACAAATGCAGGCGGACTGGCAGGCGCGCTGATTCGCCCTCACGTCAACTTTTGCGTAGCACTGTTCATTTTCCTCTCTGGCTACCTAACCCAATTAGCATATTCGGACTGGAAACAATTCTTTGCGCGGAGAATCTATAGGGCAATACCGCACAGAGTAGCGCGGGGCGAAAAAGTATGATATAATGTAGCTATGGATAAGCAAATGAGTTTGTCCGCGTTCAACGATGAGTTGAGCCAAGTGCGGACGAGGAAGAAAGAATT
>Ga0129307_1002176_pt1 | contig 16728 bp, 15 predicted proteins | sample P1105metagenome_FD_94437 | JGI IMG/M metagenome (GOLD analysis project Ga0129307, IMG submission 94437) | Capybara group fecal microbial communities from Wisconsin, USA - P1105 metagenome | ecosystem: Host-associated > Mammals > Digestive system > Large intestine > Fecal | place: USA: Wisconsin... | reverse complement strand
TCCACTACCGTGGGGCAGAGGCCTCTCCGAACTACGTCGGCTTGACGGCGGTCGGACCGGCTGTCCAAGTCCGCCATGAATTTCTCAAACTCCGGTAGGACAAACAACCGGAGGGTGCGGTCCGGGCCACGAGTGACCACGAACTCATTCCCTTCGGACTCCAAGAGCTGACGACGGAATTCCCTAGGGAAGGAGGTCCTTCCCTTTCCATCGATAGCCGTCTGGGCTTGTCCTATGAAAGAAGTGAAACTCATATTATTTGACACATTTTACCACAACACTATTCACACGTGGAAAATATACCCACTTCAACCCACAATGGCAATATAGAAACTTAAAATTTCCATACTTTTTTACATACTTTACGTCATCGGTCCTTAAATTTATCCATTTGTGCAGTATATTTTATTTTTCTAATCAGCTCACAGCTCATCTCTCACCCTCCACAACCCACCACACCAACCCCCTTTGATAAGAAGTCCCCTTTTTGTATCTTTAATAATCGGTGTATGGACTATATATAGTGTGTGAGATAAGGAGCTTATAATGAAAAAGCATTTGATTTCGACGGCATTGCTCGCCACGAGCGCTTTTGCCGCATCTATCACGGTGGATCCCGCTTCCACGGCACAGAAGGTCGTCGGTTTCGGCGCTGGCGCCGCTTATTACCAGAGCTGGATTACCGCCATGAGCACTTCGATGCAAAAGGATTTTTACGATACCGCATTTACAGGACTTAACCTTTCGTTATTGCGCATCGGCAACTGGAAACAAGAAGACACAACAAGCATCGCCGCTGATGTCGCCATCGTCAAGGCAGGCAAGCAGCGCCTCGGCAACCACCTCAAAATCGATATGTCAAGCTGGTCTGCACCGGGACGCCTCAAGCCGAGCGGCAGCGTGAACGGAAACCAAGGCCATTCCAAGAGCGACAAGACGCTCAAAAAATCCAGCAATGACCCTTACGGCAAGTACGTGTATAGCGAATTCGCCCACTGGTGGAAAGCTTCTTTGCAGTCTTACGAACAAATGGGAATTATCCCCGACTACATTAGTTTGCAGAACGAACCCGACTGGCCGGCCGATTACGAAGAAACTCTCTTCGACCCCACCGAAAACGAAGAAGTCGCTGGTTACAAACAAGCTCTCCAGGCCGTGCGAGATTCCCTCAGCACCCTCGCCAACCCGCCGAAAATCATCGGCCCGGAACCGATCGGTATCGGCTACAGCAACTTTGAAAAATATGCCAAAGCCCTCGACGACAAGAATCTCGACGGTTACGCCTACCACTTGTACAACGCAGGCGACGGCAATGACAATCCCGGCACGAACTACCTGAACCCCGAAAACTTCCGCAAGCCAATGACGGCCATCGGCAAGAGCTTCGGCAGCGACAACAAGCCGATCATCATGACCGAATTCTGCACCATGGAAAGTGCCATGCGCGAACAGGACATGCTCGGCCTTGCCCACATTATGCAAGTCGGATTCACGGGCGGCAAGCTGAACGGCTACATCGCCTGGGAACTCTTCTGGGGCGAACAGAACGGCCAGCTCATCGGCGTTTGCCCGGGCGAAGGCTGGAGCAGCTGCAAAGAAGCCAAGCTCTACATCAATCCCGAATACCACGCCATGCGCCACTATTCCAAGTTCGTGAACCCCGGTTGGCGCGTCGTGAGCACCACTAGCGATGGCAACGACCTCTACACCGTCGCCTTCCGCAGTGCCGATTGCGACTCCATCTCCGTTATCGCGATTAACAAGGGCAGCGCCCAGAGCTTGAACATTTCCGTCAACGGTTACACGCCGGCTTACGCCGTACAGTCCGTCGAAAGTGGCGAAAAGAGCAAGACAATCTCCGCAGGCGCCATTCTCGACGCTCCCGCAAAGTCCATCACGACGGTCGTGTTCACCACGAGCAACACCGCAGCGCTCCAGTGCGAAGACTCCCCCATCGATGATCCATACATCGATCCTTCGAAACAGCTTGCCGATACGCTCGTGATTGTCGATTACGCGAACGAAACTTCCGCTAGCGGCTGGAAGAGTGACGAAACGCTCGGCAAAGTCACCTTCGAAACGACGGCCCTCGATGGCGTTTCAAAATACGTGAAGGTCCCGCTTGCAGGTTGCGCTCAAGATGATTGCGGCTACCAGCACGCCCTCTACACCCTCCCGGATGCAGCAGCCGTAAAGGAACCGCTCTCCAAGTGCAAGGAACTCGTATTCACCATGCGCAGCATCGACAGCGACGACGCTTCCGTGAACATCGGCGGCGCAGGCGGCAGCACCTGGAGCAGCTACCAGTACGGCAACACAGCCCCCGCAGGCTCCTGGGCCGAAGTCTCCGTCCCGCTCGATAACGAAATCGACTCTACCGGCGCCCCCTTCGGCTCTACGCAGCTTTCGTTCAACAGCGATAACGCTGGCATCTACATTGCAAAAATCGCAGCAGTCGGTTGCGGCGGCAACTCTTCCATCAAGGGCATGCGTACAAACTACGCACTCAACAACCGCAATGCCGAAGCAAGCATCTTCGACATGAACGGAAACCTCGTGTGGAAGGGCCTCAGGAGCGAAGCTCTCAACGACAACGGAACCGTCAAGCCGCGTCTCCGCCAAGGTGCATACATCATGAAGACCAAGGCCAACGTGCAACGCGTCGTCAAGAAGTAAATTATAGCTATGAGGTTCTCCGCTTTGAGGAATGAGCGGCGAGATGTGCAAAAGAACCCCTTTACAGGGGTTCTTTTGTTTTATACTATGCAAAAAATTCCAACGTCATTTTTCAGCAAGACATGACTGCGGCAGGAATGACAAGAACAAGAGAAATGTGTCAACCTAAGCAGTCATTCTCGCGAATGAAGTAACCTCCAAAGGTGAGCTGACCCCAAAATGCCAGGTTCTGGCAGCAACGACAGTTACACTTCCGCGAGTTCCATTTCTTCTTTGAGCTTGCGAACCATGTACAGCGGAACTTCTGTGAGACGAGCAACCCGTTCCACAGGTTCTCCATCTAAAAGCATGTTCTTAGCGATTTGTTCCTGTTTCATAAACACGTACATCGCTCTGTCTATGGATTTCATCTCGTCTGTCATAAGATGACAAGTTAAGGAGTCGAGAATGACGTGGACCCTATCGCCTTCGGCTCCAGGGTGACAGGCGTGAAAGGGGCTCCAGGGTGACAGGCGTAAAAAGGACTCCAGGGTGACAGGCGTAAAAAGGACTCCAGGGTGACTGACGAGAAAGGGACTCCAGAATAACAATGCAAAGGAGATCCTTCGACTTCGCCTTTACAGGCTCCACTCAGGATGACACCCTCTTGCTTCATGCATAATCCCTCACAGCACATCGCTCATTGCTCATACCTCAAAGGGCCGTAGGCCCGGCCTCACGCCCCTCCAGGATGACAATGTTAGCGGGGTATTTTTATACAAATTATTTTACATTCCGCACATAGCGGACACATGCATAGAAACCGGTCACGGAGCGGCTCTGGAAATCAATATCGTTGCTGTTCGCTCTCAATCCTATGCAATAAGGGCAATCATCCTTCTTGGATTCAGACGATGTCCAGAACCACACTTGAGATTCGCCCGTTTCTGGGTTACGCTCGGTCGGATAAGCGCAAAAGCCAAACAAGTCCAATCCCTGATCGGCTTCGCCATGCCACTGGGTCGTTGATTTCAAAGATGTTCCCGGTTCATAGCCAAGCGATTTTATATAAACGGCCAAATCCTGAAAATCCTCTATCAACGGGAGTCGCCAACCCTCAGGAACATTCCTTGCAGCTTCGTTCCAGTCATACATTCTTCCAAAATCTTCCCTAGAACACGGACGACCGATGGTATTATTATTACCCCGTTCTTCATGGAAGTTTTCAGCAAGCCATTCCTGATTGCCTATGATACAAGTTCTGTATTGCAGTTGCCTCCGCTCTTGCTTATAAAGATAACTCGATTGCTTATAACAAATTTCAATAACCTTATCTGCAACAACTTTTTCGATTTGAGGAACACATTCTACAATGACGGGCATCTGCATCACTTTTACAAGCCACGAAACAATCTCTTTTGCAAATTTTTCGGGCAAGTCAAAACCGGTCAATTCATCCAAACAAAAATTGACCATCTGCTGCTGTTCCAAGATAGGCTTATTCAAAACAGAATAAAGCCTCTGAGGAACATTTTTGATACTCGCCACAAAAAGTTTATCGCGAACAACATCAAACGGAGAAGACAAAGTCATCAAGGCTTTTGCAAACCGAGTTGCATTTTCTTCGCTGAATATTTGAAGACCTCCAAAATCATCGACAATCCTCTTCAATTCAGCTTCAGCTGTCCCCGGTTCAATCGGGGATACAACCTTAGGAAGGAACGAACCGCAATACGGGCATGCCACGAATTGCTTCAATTCCGCTTCATCAAAATTCAACGTCTTGCCACATTTTTTGCAAATCATACACTGAATGTAATAATTTTTCAGACGAGCAACCGTTACAGACCGTGGTCCAAGGTGTTTTTTACAAACCGCGACAACGCCTCATCAAAGCAAAAAAAATCCGCAGCGTTCAGCTACGGATTCCTCGAATTTATCTTTAGTGGCACAATACTGTTGTGCACAACGTTTATCGTTAAGCCCAGTTTTCGGCCTTGAGTTCGCGGCCCCAGATTTCCTTGACCACGTCTTCGACCTTGCGGTTTTCGAAGAGCATCTGATAGACGGCTTCGACAATCGGCATTTCGACGCCGAGCTTCTTGGCGAGAGCGCGAGTGCTGCGGCAAGTCGGGACACCTTCGGCAATCATCTTCATGCCGGCAAGCACCTGGTCGAGCGTTTCGCCCTTGCCGATGTGTTCGCCCACGTAGCGGTTGCGGCTATGCTGCGAAAGGCACGTCACGATGAGGTCGCCCATGCCAGCGAGGCCTGCAAACGTTTCGGGCTTTGCTCCGAGCGCTCTGCCCAAGCGGCACATTTCCGCTTGACCGCGAGTGAGGATGGCAGCGCGAGTGTTGTCGCCAATCTTGAACTTGCCACTAGCTTCGAGTCCATAAAGCACGCCGGAGGCAATGGCAATCACGTTCTTGACAGAACCGCACAGTTCCACGCCGATGATATCCGTTGACGTATAAACGCGGAGGTAAGAGCAGCTCATCGCCTTCTGCACAATCTTTGCAGAATCTTCGTTCACGCAAGCAGCGACAATGGCTGTAAGCACGTGGCGGCTTACTTCTTCGGCGTGAGACGGGCCGCTAAAGGCTACCATTTTGTCTTCGGTAAGCCAAGGTACCTTTTCAAGAATAACTTCGCTCATGAGCTGGTCCGTACCTTCGAGAATGCCCTTCGTAGCGCAGACTACAATCGGTTCCTTGCCTTTTTCGGGAGTCCAGGAGCCGAGATTTGCAGCGACACCCGCCATGAACTGAGACGGAACAACAATAAGAACCATGTCGCAACCGCTCAATGCGGCATGCATGTCGGTCGTGTACTTAAAATCAGCCGGGAAAATAACGCCAGGGAGCTTATCCTTGTACTGGTGTTCGGTAGAAAGCAAATCTACTTCTGCTTGAGAGTTCGTCCAAAAAGTAAGTTCGTTCTTGTTCTCGTAAACAACTTGGCCGAGCGTAAGACCCCAGCCACCGGTACCTAAAACTGTAATTTTCATAATATGGTTCCTAAAAGAGTGGTTGGTGATTAGTGGCTAGTGGTTAGGGCGACTTCGTCGCAGAATCTTTTAAACAATCCTGTTTACTAACCACGGTTTACTAATCACTAATTTTCGCATATAATCTACAATAATTTGAAGCTATATAGATAGAAATTTTCAAAAAATGTAATGGAGATTCCACGAAGTGGAACGACGTGCGAGTGTATCAAGCGAGAGGCTGCTTGCAGACTCTCATTTGATACTCGAAGGGTCATGCACTAGTGCTATGACGTGGGAGTCGAGAGGACTATTAGGCGAGATGGCGGATCTGGTCCGCCATGACGTTAACCAAGTCGGCCGGAATAACAACGCAAGCAATCCGTTCCTCAGAGCGAAGCGAGCTCACAGGCACAACGTGCCGACCTCCCCCCCCCTTACTTCTTTCTCTTGCTGCCGAAGCCGTTTTCGGTGCCGTTGAGGAGGCGCTTGATGTTCGACCTGTGCTTCACGATGATAAACACAGCGACAACCACTGCAAGAATCATCTGTCCGAGGTTCACGCTTTCAAAATAGTATTCCGGGCAAACGTAACCGAAAATCGAAAGAGCTCCCAGAAACGCGCTCCCGAAAATGCTGCCAACCGAAACGTACTTTGTCGTAAACGTGAGGATTATCCAGAGTGCAAATGCCGAGAGCACCGTGAGCGGCAGAATCGCAAGGAACACGCCAAGTGCGGCAAGCACGCCTTTTCCGCCACGGAATCCGGCAAAGCACGTAAAGCTGTGTCCGAAAATCACGAGAAGACCAGCAACGAGCGGCACCCACGAGCTGAAATCGGCACCACCGGCCGCCACCTGAGCTTCACACATCTTTTGTGCGATAAACGGTCCAAAAAAGCCCTTCAGCAAATCCATGAAAACAACAGGCAACGCCGGTTTCCAGCCGAGCACGCGGAACGTATTCGTGAGGCCAGCATTCTTGGAGCCGTAGTCGCGGATGTCGAAATCTTTACCTTTCGCGAGTTTTGCGATCCATATGGCACTGGGGATCGATCCCAGCAGGTACGCTATTGGAAAGCTCAGTAAACTGTTCAAGTTCTTCGTCCTTTCTAAGAGTTAATTTTCTATCAAAGTTCAAGCGGAGCGGCGCACCCTGCAACTGGAATTCATCGTAGAATTTTTTGAGCAAGTAACGCTTGTACGATTCATCGACAAGTTCCGGAGTGCGGGTTTCTACCGCAATGACCGGCGGTTCCACCATGATCTGGCATGCGCGCGTGAGCATAACGACACGGCCATTGTGGCTCGGCGGAGCCTTTTCTTGCAAGAAGTTCGCAAAGCTTTCGGCAACGCGGTCACGGCCAAGCACACGGCGGCAGTTGGCATAGACCGTCTGAATCGCCTGAATCACGCGGCCAACGCGCTGACCTTCTTTTGCACTGATCGAAAGGATCGGTACAAATTCAAGCATCGGTTCGCGTTCAAGCAAATCCCTGATCATGTGGTCGAAAGACTTGTCGCTCTTGTTCGGGAGAATATCCCACTTGTTCAAAACGACAACAAGGCCCTTGCCCGCCTTGCGGATTTCCGTAATGATGCGGTAATCCTGAATTTCCATGCCGCGAGTGCAATCGACGACGAGCACGGACAAATCGGAACGGCGGATACTTTCGAGCGTGCGCATGTTGCTGAACACTTCGACTTCGTCTTCGACCTTCGCCTTTTTGCGAAGGCCTGCGGTATCGGTGACAACGAACTTTTGTCCATTAACGATAAAGTCACAGTCGATGGAATCGCGGGTAGTACCGGGAATATCCGAAACGACGGCACGATCTTCGTTCAACAAGCGGTTGAGAAGTGTACTCTTGCCAGCGTTCGGGCGTCCAAGAATCGCAAAACGAATCGGGCGTTCTTCACGGCGTTCTCCACGAACCGGAGTCGGAAGCACAGAGACCACTTCATCCAAAAGCGAAAGGCAAGCGTAGCCGGTCAAAGCACTGATGGTGCGCGGCTGCCCGAATCCAAGCTTGAGAAACTCGTAGCTTTCTTGACGGTCGCCCTGCAATTCGCTCTTGTTCGCCACAAGAATCACCTTCTTGTCGAGCTTGCGAATGAGACGTGCAAACTGCTGGTCGAGCTTGGTGATGCCCACGCGGATATCGACCATGAACAGCACGAGGTCCGCTTCGTTCACGGCATTAAAAATCTGGGCGCGGACGCTGTCCGCCAAGACGTCGATAGAATCATCGGGCAAGAATCCGCCCGTATCGACAACGGTAAATTCATGACCCTTGTAAATCGCGTTCTGGTAATGACGGTCGCGGGTAACGCCATCGCGGTCGCTGACCACGGCAGCCCTACGGCCTAGAATACGATTGAAAAGGGAGGACTTTCCGACATTCGGGCGTCCAATTATGCAAACGATAGGTAATTTCATCGAGTGTAAATATAGAAATTGTGTCTAGGGGTTGCGAGGTATGAGGGCGGTCGCATCCGCTCCCTTTGAGGGATGAGGTATGAGACGAGAGATATTGGTAGTAGGAAGAGTCCATCAAAAGAGAAAATGAATTTTTTAATAGATTAAATTTGTATATTGTAAATCGTAAACCTAAAATTTAAAAGAGGATTTTATGAAATTTTCCCATGCTTTGATTTTGGCTAGCTCGCTTGCGTTCTTTGCTTGCGGCGATGATGACGATTCCCCGAGTGCCCCATCCAAAAGCTATGACTGCTCCGTGACAAACGGAGTCAAGGTTGTTTATCCGACTGTTAGCGAACAGTTCAAAATGGGTGATGAAATTACAGTTGTTTTCGGAACGGATATTGAAGACAATGGCTATCGCATTATTTTCAAGAAAAATGCTGGTGATCAGGGCTTTGATTTGCTTGAAGAAGCTTATGATGCCAAAATGGATGGCAAGACCTGTAACGAAGTGAAGGTCAAGCTTTCGTCTGAAAAAGGTGTTGAACCGACCTTGACCGGTATTATCCGCGTTGCACCTTACAACAAGCAGAATAAGGGTAACAATTCTGAACTTTTCATTGTTAAGGAATAATGAACATTCTGTTCAACGATTCTAGCATCACCGTAGCCATTGTCGGCTGCGGTGGTTTTATTGGTTGTCACCTTCTCGATGCGATTTTGACGCGTACCAAGTGGCGCGTTTTTGGCGTTGATTTGGATTTTTACAGAATCCAGCATAGGTTGAATGACGAACGTTGCGAGTTCATGGTGGCTGATCTCGCCGATAAGAAAATCGTTGAACGAATAGCAAAATATCCGGTCGTGGTGAACTTGGCTGCAATTTGCACGCCGAGCCGCTATATGGCCGACGCTCCTGAAGTCATTCGCAGTAATTACGACCATCCAGCGGCGTTGGCCGATGCTTGCGCAAAATCGGGCTCATGGCTGATCCATTTTTCGACGTCCGAAATTTATGGTCGCACGTCCGCAAATTCTGGGATGCTCTTAGAAGACGAAACCGAGATTACTTTGGGTCCGGTGAACGCAAGTCGCTGGAGTTATGCGACAGCAAAGCTCCTTACGGAACGTTATATCGCAGGCCTCAAAAATCTGAAGTGGACCGTGGTGCGACCATTCAACTTTGTCGGGCCGTACATGGACTTTATGCCGGGAATCGATGGTTCTGGCATTCCGCGTGTGCTAGCAAATTTTTCGTCTTCGCTTGTTCATGGCGAACCGCTAAAGCTTGTGAACGGCGGCGTTGCAAAGCGTAGTTTCACGAGTGTGTTTGATGCAGTCGATTTTATGTTCGCACTTTTTGAAACAGGAAAAATGGGTCGAATAACCGTTTCGAATACTGAATCGGAAACGGCGCAAACGTCAGATACGCTTCCATTCTCGCAGGCTTTTAACGTCGGGAATCCGGACAACGAAATCACGATTGCGGAACTTGCCCAAAAAATGCGAACGATCTTTGCAGAAATTAAAGACGTGAGCGTAGATTCCATTCCGGAACCAGAAGTAATTTCGGGCGTAGAATATTACGGCAAAGGCTATGACGATTCCATGCGCCGTTTGCCCTCCGTCAAGAAGGCAGAACGCTTGCTTGGATTCAAAGCCCAAACCCCGATTGATGTTATCCTACGTGAATCATTGACATGGTTTATTGCACATTATGGATCCTATCAGTCCCCTTGCGGCTCCCTCCAAAATGACGTAACCCCTTCAACTTCCAACTTTCCACTTCCTACTAAAACATGACTCTCGATTACTTTATCTTTGTCCCTGCGTATAACGTAGAACGGAAACTTTGCGAAGTTCTCTCTAAAATTGAGGAACCGGTTTTGTCACGTGCTCACGTTCTTGTCATTGACGATGGTTCGCATGACGGTACGGCAGCCGCTTTTCAAAAGTTTATCGAATCAGATTACTTAAATACATCGGAAGATGAAGATAATCTCAAGAACCGTTTTGAATATTTGAAGTTCGAAAAAAACAAAGGTTACGGAGCTGTCATAAAAAAAGGAATCGCCGAAGGACTTGCCTCTGGAGCCGCTTTTATCGCCTGTTTACACGGCGATGGTCAATACCCGGCCGAGAAACTGGGCGAATTTTTTGAAGAAATGGAAAACCGAAACCTTGATGTACTACAAGGTTCTCGTCTTGCAATTGCAGGAAATGCCAAACGTGGCGGCATGCCCCTTTACAAACGCTTAGGTGGACGCGCTTTGACTAAAATTGAAAACAAAGCGTTTCGAGTAAAACTCACGGACCGTCACAGCGGATTTATCGTTTATTCCTCGCGGTTCTTGAAAACGGTGGATTTGAACAGCCTCAGTAAATCGTTTGACATTGATTTGGAACTGATTTCTTTAGCGGATGCTCAAAATTTTGCTATCGCGGAGTTGCCAATTCCCACATGCTATGATGGCGAAAAATCCAACTTGAACGTAGTAACCTACGGCATGCGCGTATTGCGACAAATCTGGCGCAGAAAGAAAAAAAAGTTATAGGAAAAATCTTTCGTCTATAGGACCGAAGGTCCGTTCTTTCGTCTAAAGAGTCCAGTGGTATTCGAATCCGAGACTCACGAAACAATCAATAGTGGATTTACCGATAGTCGTGGGAGCGGCACCGGCATCTGGAGAAGGAGCTTCGTAAAGGTCCCTACCTCGGCTTGAAAGCCCTGCGCGTAAATCAACGCCGTAATGCTTTTTGAAGACGAATTGTCCGCCAATGCCAAGCAAAGCGCCTTTGTAAACATCTTCAAATTTTATACGATGTTGATAAGCACTCGATGATTTTTTCACGCCGCTTTCAAGTCCTATGTCTTCGTTATAGAACGTGTATTGGAATCCAATAAACGCTAACGGAGTGATGTCAAGCCAGGGTGTTATATTGTATGTCATCGAGAGAAGTACGTTGAGCCCGATGTCGTGTTGTCCAAAATTCCAATGGTCAAGTTCGCGATAGACCGTATCAGAGTTGTCTGTTTTCATATCGCGATTGGAATAGCGGTACATGAATTCAACACCGATAAAACCATGCCATGTGAGGCCTGCATAAATGGAGAAATACGGGGCAGCGTCTTCGATGAAGTTCCAAAGGCTTACAGAGTCTTTTGTAGCGCGGTAATTTTTCACACGGCTTTTCGTGTGGTTCTTAGTCCAATTGTCTGGCGTGAACGGGAAATGCGCTTGGGAGTATCCGATACCTACGCCGGCCCAGATATTCAAATTGGGGACTTCCTTGTACAAGTCATCGGGTTCTGTTCGTTGCTTGAGGCGTTCTTCTTTGGTGAGGCGGCGCTTGGTGCTTTTGTCAAAAAAAGTTGAAGCAATATCGTCATAGAGAGCAATCTTATCGTTGTTCGCTTTTACGATACCAGCCGCTTTAGGCTCCTGGGCCGTTTCGTCAAAGATGGCAATTTGAAAATCCTTCCCTTGCGGAGCGATAAAAAGGACGATGTTATCTTCAAGCGTCTGAATTTTGGCAGCCATGCCAGGATGCCTTGCTCGCAAGTAACTGGAAGGCAATCCTTTTTCAAGGTTATTCGAGAGCCATGAGCCGTAGCGAGTGGCTATGGTATCGCGCTCCCATTCGCCTAATTCACGACACTTGGGTTCGCCTATTCCGGTATTGTTACGGCGAAGCGAAAGGCAGAACTCAGAAACATTGACGGGAGAATCCCCGTTCAAAGCCCAAACCAAGATTGTCGCGTCTTTCCAAAGCGTAAACCGTGAATCAAAATAGACTTCAGAGGCACTGGCCCATGTAACAAGGAACATTAAAATGACGAGGAGTTTTTTCATTTGTCAACTCCTGCGATAAGATTTTTGCGAATTTTTTGAACAGCAATCTGCACAAGATTGGTCAAATTCGCAAGTTTATACGTAGTAATGGGCTGTTGAATTTCTTCAACGGCACTGAACAACGGACGCTGTTTTAAATTATCCCAAAGAGTGTATGAGAAAATTGCACTTACGTTATCTGGTTTACGAACGCTACCACTCTCGTTGTGAATGAGAGCATAATCAAAGAAATCTTCTCTCTTCAAATCTGTTCCAATAATGAACTCATGCAAAATAAGAACCATGGGAGGTTCGTTTCCTGTAGAATCCTTGAGAGTCACGCCTTGTTCTGGAATGTGGCCCTTAATGAAAATGCGATCATCAAGTTTTAAGCTTTCTTCGGGGAATTTGGAGATTGCAGAATCCGAAAGGACAGTGAGTTTTCCGTACCCCTTACGCATCTCAACTTCGAAAATGCTTCGACAGTGCCGAGTAGCTTTAATTTGTACGCTATCCTTGTCGATTTCGAGGCGTTTGGCAAACCAAGATGAACGCGTTATCACAAATGCGTTCTCGACGCCCGTCACCGCAATGCCACCATAAGGAGCCTTATGGTACAAAGGGTGACTCGATGTCCAATGATAAGAATCTGCACAGCCGATAAGCATGCAGATTGCAAATCCAATGGAAAGTATGGACTTCTTGAACGTCATTAGCTCTTAGACTGCGCCCCATTTTTCGCGATATGCATAAACGCGATCGAGGATTCCTTCGGGAGCGTTAATGGCCTTGCGGTTTTCTTCGTTTTCGAGGAACGCGATGATATCGTTGATGTTCACGATGGAGTGCGCTTCGATGCCGTATTCGTCTTGAACAGTCTGCAAAGCGGATTTTCCGTTTTCAAGCTTTTCCTTGCGGTCAACGGAGATGAGGAGACCAACGACGTTTGCGTTTTCGATCTGCGAAAGCGCCTGCATGGTTTCGTTGACAGATGTACCGGCGGTAATCACGTCTTCGATGATCACGACATCGGTCTTTTCGGCATACTTGTAACCGACGAGAGAGCCGCCTTCGCCGTGGTCCTTGACTTCTTTTCTGTTGTATGTAAACGTAAGGTTCTGGGCGTAAATGTCGGAGAGCTTCATTGCGGTTGCGGCACAAAGAGGAATGCCCTTGTATGCCGGACCGTAGAGGTTCTGGGCCTTGCCATCGAAATGGACCATGAACGCTGCTGCGTAAAATTCAGCAAGCTTCGAAAGCGATGCGCCTGTGCGGAACTCACCAGTGTTGATAAAGTAAGGCGTTTCGCGACCGCTCTTGGTGATGAAGTTACCGAACTTGAGAGCGCCCGATTCTACGAGAAAGTGTACAAAAGTATCTGTATTGTTCATTGAAAAACTCCTAACCCTTTGCTCCTGCGAGGAGCGCAACAACTTCTGAGATTACGTTGTAATCCGTGGCAAACTGGACCGCGAACATGGCGACCAAGCATACAACGCAAAGTACTAAATACCAGTGGAAAGATTTTTCGAAACCTTTGATTTTCATCTTGAAAAGAAGCCACACGATAAAGCTCAAGATAGCGCTAAAGACCCATGCAGCCGTCGTATTCAAGGCAGCAATGCGGCTAACGGCAAACGTAATCGTAATCCCCGGCATAAAGAAGAACGCAAAGCTCAAGACAACGAGCAAAGCAAACCCGACGTAATAGGCCAGTCCGCGGTCTTTCTTGATGATAACTTGAGAACCGATAGTGGTCTGTTCTTCTTCGCCGGTCATCGGGTTGACGAACGTTTCCGGTTTGAACTTCTTGTACGGCGAGTTCGAAGCTTCTTCCTTGGGTTTTGCCGGGCGAATGACTTCGCCTGTCAACGGATTGACAATCTCTTCTGAAGAATCTTCCTCAGTTGCAGGAACGACTTCGGTCGGCGCTTCGACATTTGTCTCGGATTTTACTTCGGGCTTTGTTTCGGCAGCGACTGTAGTTGCTGGTTCTTGAGCGGGGGCTTCGTTTTTAATTTCTTCTGACATAGGTGGTCTCTCCTAGAGAATGAAAGTTCTGCCTGCATAGACGAATACGCGGTGCTCAAGCCACAGTTTGAGGGCTGCGGACAAAGTACGCTTTTCGATATCCTTCCCTAATTCCACGAGTTCATCGATGCTTGCCGTTTCGGGCACGCGCTGAATATCCTGACAAATGATCGGCCCCTGGTCGAGGTCTTCGGTCGCAAAGTGAGCCGTGGCTCCGATAATCTTCACACCCTTGTGCCACGCCTGGTGGTAGGGCTTAGCCCCCTTGAACGCCGGCAGGAACCCGTGGTGGATGTTGATGATGCGGTACTTGAATTCTTCGGTAAACGCTTCGCTCAGAATTTGCATGTAACGAGCAAGGACGATGGTGTCCGTATTCGTTTCTTTGATGATTTCACGGAAGCGGTTTTCCGGGATGCTCTTGTCGGGATTGGACGGCACATAGTAGAACGGTACGCCGAAGGTGCCGCCGACAGGACCTAAGTCCGGATGGTTGCCAACAATGCAACTAAACTCGCAAGGGAGGTCGCCGTCGCGACGCTTCAAAAGCAAATCATAAAGGCAATGATCGGTCTTCGAGACGAAAATGGCAACGCGTTCGGTCTTCGAGGTATCGAACAACTTCCAATTTAACTGGAGGTGCGGACCAATCGTTTCAAGGTGTCTTTTGACTTCGGGAATGCCATCCGCTTCGATATCGAAAACGGCACGCAAGAAAAATGTTTCGATATCTTTTGCAGTGTGCTGCTGGAGGTCAATAATATTTGCACCGGCTTTGGCAAGAACCTGTGTCGTGCCGGCAATAAGCCCTTTTTGGTCGGGACAATGGATTTGAAGTATATAACGAGTCATAGACATGCTATAATATTAAAAAAATTAGGTCTTGTTACCAATAATTTTGTATTCTTATAGATGAAAAATAACTAACATTACATTATTATTAGAAATTAATTAAAAAGGATTGTCCTATGGAGAGAATGAAATTGTTCAAATTGGGAGTATGCTCTGTGCTTGTTTTATCCATTGCGCAGGCATTCGCTGTTCCACCAAAGACGTGGGATGCAATTTTTAATGCGGAGGGTCAAGGGGAATACTCTGCTGCCAAAATTGAAGGGGATATTCGTTTTGGCGATTACACCCATTACAAAAGCGTCCAGCCGGTTTCATTCCGCGTGCTTGACGGGAAATTCGATTTTTCCGTAGCCGGTAACATGACTGTCCCGGCAAAGATGATTGAAGATCCTAGCTTCTATCAAAATTGCCGTAATACTATGGAAGCATGGATTTCTTACTTCGACAAACCGCGTCGTTTTGGAAATGAAGAACAAATTATCTATATCGCCGGTGTCGATCTCGCTTGCGGTAATGATTTGTTCAACGTCCAGGACTTACGTATAAAGTTCACGAACCCGATGGCTCAGAAAAATTGGGTCGCCGATTATGAAGGTCGCCAAAAATTCAAGCGCGAACAACTCTCGGAATTTCGTAGAGCAGAACAGGAACACCGCGCTGAAATCCGCGACAAATCTACTTCGTTTACGGATCCGCGTGACGGACAAGTTTATCGAATCATCAAGGTTGGTGGCCGTGAATGGTTTGCTCAAAACGTAAATTATGAAGTGCCGGGACATTCTTGGTGCTACGAAGACAAGGATTCTTACTGCACCCGCAGTGGTCGTCTGTACGATTTGGAAGGAGCCCGTAAGGCTTGCCCCGAAGGCTGGCATTTGCCGCGCGACCGCGAATGGTCCGACATGCTCAAGGGACTCACGGGTTGCTTCGATGGCGTTGACAAGTGCGGTAGCTTTGCCTCCAAGATGAAGGCCACGACTGGCTGGCAAGGCGGTGGCGGTACCGATGAATATGGCTTTACCGTATTCTCTTCGGGCTATCGCAAACTCCTTGGCAAATCTACAGTCCGCTACGAAGAAATGGGCGAATATGCAGGTTTCTGGAGCGCCCAGAACGGCCGTAACGAAACGATTTGGCTGTGGGCAATGGGCCGCATGAGTGACCAGATGGTCCGCCAGCTCGTCCCGGCTACAGCAAAGAACAACGGCTACTCCGTCCGCTGCATTAACGGTAACTAGTAGCGATGAGGTGTGAGGGCGGTCGCCAAGGCTCCCTCTGAGGTCGCTACGCTTGAGAATATAAATGAAAAAAGAGAGCTTTAAAAAGCTCTCTTTTTTTTGCTCAAAGCGACCGTAAGGTCGCGACCTCACTCCTCAGAGTGCGTAGCACGACCTCATAGCTGCTACGCTACATCTGTCTAATCGGGAAGAGGCCGAGCAAGTCTAGGACGTTCTCAAGCACAATCTGCGTGGATTGCACAAGGAAGAGTCTGGACTTTTCTTCGGCGGATCCGAGCACGCGATCTTCGTGGATGAACTTGTGTGCGGCTTCGGCAATTTCGAGTGCGTATTGCGCGAGCACGCTCGGTTCATCGTCCTTGACGGCGGCGAGAATCTTTTCGCCCTTCTTCGCGAGAATGTTGATAAGGCTGTAGGCGGCATCGTCGGTAAGCTGCGAGAAATCGACATCGCTAACAGAAACCGTGTAGCCAGCCTTACGCATGATGCTGCAAAGGCGGACATGTGCGTTCTGCACATACGGACCTGTATCGCCTTCGAAACTCATCACGGCATCCCAGTCGAAACGCACGTCCTTCAAGCGACTATTCTTCAAGTCGTTGAACGTGAGGGCGCTGATACCGATTTGGCGAGCAATGAGTTCTTTGTTCTCAAGATCCGGATTCTTTTCGTTGATGAATTCGAGAATCTTCTTCTGGGCGGCTTC
>Ga0129307_1002174_pt1 | contig 16738 bp, 22 predicted proteins | sample P1105metagenome_FD_94437 | JGI IMG/M metagenome (GOLD analysis project Ga0129307, IMG submission 94437) | Capybara group fecal microbial communities from Wisconsin, USA - P1105 metagenome | ecosystem: Host-associated > Mammals > Digestive system > Large intestine > Fecal | place: USA: Wisconsin... | reverse complement strand
CTAACAGAAATCGATGTGATTTTATGTAGAGATGAGAAAAGCGGAAAACCAAGAAACCTTGATTTTCCGCGGGTTTTCTGGCGTCCGCGAGGTGACTCGAACACCCGACCTACCGCTTAGGAGCGTAGTTTTTTATGGTCGGAACAACCCCTGTAAAGTGTCATAAACCCTGATTATTCCTGATGTTTTAAAAGGTTCAATTGTCATCAGTCACGGTAAATCCTGCTAAAAACCGGTCATTTTTCATTGTCACGGTTAGCAGAAAATTAGCAATTCTAATTTTGGTGAGAGGGCTATGGTCGTGTTGGATACCGCGGCTGATGTCATTATATCTCCATTTTCTTTGAAGTCAATCTAAAGAAATACTGACCCTCTTGCTGAATAAAGAAGAGACAGACCTGTTCGTCTGCCTCTTCTTTATGGTTACTCAGTGTCCATAGCCTTCACAAGACTCTTCAGGAGGTTTGCCGTTTCCGGATTTGACAGCAGCTTTCCGAGCAGTTCCAGGCTCTCACTGTTTCCTTCCTTGTTCGAAGGATCCGATTCCGGTCGTTTCACACTTCCGGCATCAGCTCCTTTTCCTTCGTAAAATGCTTCTTCGAACAATTCCGCATTCACCTTCCGGTCATCATCCAAAATGTGCGAATACACCTCCGTGACCATCGATGTCTGAGCATGTCCCGAGTCACCCTGGACAGCTTTAATATCGCCGCCGTTCAGCTTCAGCTTGTAAGTGATACTGGAATGGCGGAGACTGTGAAAAACCACCCTTGGAAGATTGTTCTCCTCAATCAATGCTTCGAAATCATCCCTGATTGTGCCTCCCTCCGTCGGCATCCCGTTTGGACCTGCAATGACCAGATTATAATCATGATAATCTTCGCCCAGCATCTCGATGATTCCATCCTGCTCCTCTTTCCACTTGATCAGCATCCGGGCAACCGTCTTGGGAAGGAAAATCTTTCGGACGCTGCTCTGTGTTTTCGGAGCTTTCAGCACCTGCAGGGTTTTTGTGCTGGAATTAACAGCAGGAAACACCTGCACGACATCCTTCCCGTTAAGCTTGTCCATACTGTCACGGCTGACACGCTGCAGCTCCTTGTTGATCGTAATGGAAGCCCGGCCTTCGGCAATGGAACTCTCCGAAACATCAACACAATCCCATGTCAGCCCCAAAAGCTCCCCGATACGCAGAGAACAGGCAAAAGCCAGATTCATGCAGATCTTGAGGCGCTTATTATCGCAGATCTCGATCGCGTGAAACAAGGTCTCTGCTGTCCAGATGTCTCTCTTTTCGGCCTTATGTTTCGGGACGGTAGCATGCTGAGCAGGGTTTTTCTCCATGAGTTCCCACTTTACAGCCTGGGCAAAGCAATTCCTCAGGAGCTTATGAATATCACGGATCGTACCCGTGCTCACAAATTCATGAAGAGGCTTTGCTCCGTTGGATTTAGGAACTGACTTTGTTCTCAGGAGCTGCTGATAGTATTTCTCCAGCACCCGGGGCGTAATGTCCTTAAGCTTCATATCTCCAAGCAATGGCAGGATATAATTATTGATTGTCCCGACGTTGCTGGAGTATGTAGACAGAGCCCAGGTCTCTTTGCCATATAGCGCGACATATTCATTCAGGAGCTCCTTCATGGTGTGGCACTGAGGAACCACAAAGGTTCCAATGGATTCCCGGTACTCGATTTCCTTCTGGCGGGTTTTCGCCTCTGTCATCGTCTTGTAGGTTTCCCATTTCTGTTTTTTCTCACCATTTTCGTTGACGTATTTATAAACAACGCAGTAGCGGTTTTTGCGTTTGATGATCGATGCCATATTACTCACTCTCCTTTGAAGTATTCTGACAATCGGACAGGCACTGTTCCAGATGCGCTCGTGATATACGCATCACTTTAGGGCTGATCCGGATCACTTCGATGCGTCCTTTTTTTATCCAGTCCAGCATTGTGGCTCGGTGAACTCCTGCAGCCTCGGCAGCCTCATCAATCGTCAAATAATCTGGATTAGCACTGCGCTTCATATCACGCTTTTTCTTTGCTTTGACTGCTTTCTTACCGGTCAGTGAATCCAGATACCGTTTGGTTTTTCGCTCATATCCCTCCGGTTCATCCTCCGGCCGCAGATATATTTCCTGAGTAAGGTACCATTTTTCAAAACTGTCCCTGGTAATGTGCCTTTTATGGCCAACCATCACTTCCCGGAATACACCCTCGTTCTTATGACTTCTCAGGATGCTGTATACAGTCGACCGTGGGACATCCAGTATCTTTGCGATTTCCGGCATGCTGAGAGTTTCTCCATATGTTGCTTCCAAGAGCATCCTGTCCCGTATCGATATGTACTTATTCTGATTGGCATACCAGTGATCATAATCTTCCTTTCGAACCCTCTTTAGATAATCCACGGTGATCGTGGGAATCCTGTACGCTTTTATCAGTTCATATACGGTTGCTGTGTTGAGCCCCAGCATTTCACCTATATCAGCGGGAGAGTATGATGTAAGCCTGAGCCTCTGACCGGGTGGATCCCCGTTGATTTTTTGGTATTTCACCTGGCCAGCGTACCAATGCTCGAAGCTCTCAATCACAACCCTCATCTTTCCCTGTACTGTTATGGTCTCGAAATAGTTCTTATGGACGAGCCAATAGGACTCCACCTTTTTGAGCCCCAGCATGGATCCCATCTCACGGACAGACATCGTTGTCTTTTGGTGTTCATTCATCGCGAAACTTCCCTCGATTCTTATGTAATTGATGCCAGGTCCTGCGACCTGGCATCAGCGTAACGGAATTTCACCGAAACTTTTAGGATGTCGATTTCATTTTTTCCGCAAGATGACATCCTTGACAAACTTCCGTAGCAGGCTCAGCTCTGTTTATCCAGCCATTCGTCAAAGCTTTTTCTGGAGATCCTGTAGCCGGTTCTGCCCAGTTTGACAAACCGAAATTCTTTCTTCTTCAGAAGATCGTAAATGGTACTTTTGCTGCAGATCAGAATACTCTGCAGATCCTCAACCGTATAGCAGCGTTTCTCCGGCATCTCCGGGACCGCGCCTTCCGGGAAACCCGGATCAGTAACGGTATATTCCATACATGCTTCCATCATTATGATTTCCTCCTGTCACGGAGCCTCTACGCATTCCGGGATCTCCATTCCCAGGCTCTCGCGTATGGCATCCTCCACACCGGACATCTGCGTCCGGGTGATCTTTCCTACATACCGCTTGATGCGGCTTTTATCTATGGTCTTAATCTGCTCAAGCTCAACGATGGAGTCTGTCATAAGGCCCCGGCCTTTCTTCAGAAGGAAATGTGTCGGCAGATTCGGTTTCTTCAATTTCGAAGAAAGCGGTGCCACGATCAGCGTCGGGCAGAAGTAATTGCCATCATTATTCTGAAGAACCAAAACCGGACGCGTCCCACCCTGCTCAGAACCTTTGAACGGGTTCAGGTTGGCGATGTAGATATCGCCGCGCCGGTAAACCCAGTCTTTGTTCTGGACCGGATCTCTCCAGACAGTCTTATCCGTCTCTTCATGCATTCGGATCCCTCCTTAAAACTTGATCGGCAGCGCTGCCTTCACACTGGAGCCGTTATACAGAGCCCAGGCTGCATGCAGATACTTTTTGTATCCGGCCATAATTCCACTCATTGATCTGCCGTCACGGTAAATGGTAATCGGATCGAATTTCCGGTAGCGCTGGATCAGACGTTTTCTGTCATAGGCTCCTTCATACAGCTCTACAAACCTACACATGGCTGTAACCGTTTCTGCTCTCAGAGAATCGGGATCGCCATCCCAGGCTTCCCGAAGAAGGGTGAGCGCTTCCTTATATTTCTCCGGACCGACTCGCTGGAATTCATCGAACGCGGTTGCCACACAGGCCAGGCGGTTCTTACCGCGCTGCTGTCCGAAATCCAGACGAAGCCCCGTACTTTCCGTCGCCTTCTGGAAGTTCAGGGCATTCGGTTTCCCCGAATAGATCTCTGCACGGATCCTTGCGCCGGCGGTAAGTTCTGCAGATTCCCCGTTCTGCTGAGAGAAGAGATCTGCTTCATCACTTTCCGTCATGCCCATGTAAAGCTTGCAGAGGATCGGAAGCGGTTTCCCCCCGTTCCGTTCAACACGGGCCATGATGGTATGCTGACCGTCGAAGACATAGTAGCGTCCGTTCCGAAGGCTGACCTTTGGCTCATTGGCGATTCGTTCGTCAAATGCCCTGGCAATCCGCTTAGTCCTCCGGCTGTTCAGCGGTCTCTGATAGGTGTTTCGGGGGATCTCCAGGAGATCACTGCGGATGTACATTTCCCTGTAAGGTTTCTCATTGATTTTCATGTTGTGCTCCTTCCTTTGTATTGCTGCAGGTACCGGATTCCTTCCTGTACCAGTTCTTTGATTTTCTTCTGGCAGTCTTTTGCCGAAGCTTCCTTCTTGTAATCACTCAGGCAGGTATCCCAACGGAATATCATGCTGCCGAGTGCATCCTCCAGTTCGTAAATGATGAATTCTGTATCGACGACTGCCCGGGGATGTCCGGAGTCGCTGGCCATCCGCTCTGAAATTGCCTGAATCGATGCCAGACTTGGTTTGAAGAGCGGCACGACAGCTTCATCATCATCTTCGAAAATGCCTTCATCATCAGGATCGTCACATTCTCCCTGTGTGCTCCTGGAAGGAGATCGCGGAAGACGAAGCTGTTCTGCAAGTGCTTTCCGTTCATCAGGGGATGCTCTTGCAATTGCAGCTACATCCTTATCCGGTGGGTGAATATCTCCGGAAAAGATCTCCTGGCGGATACCCGGGAGGACTTCCTCTGCGGCATCGATGCCAGCCGCATAAGCCTCGGAACGGATGACGGTATTTTTCCCGATACCATTTTCTTTCGCAATCCTGTCGCACGTCTTTTCGCTTGACGGCAAGTTCCCATTTTGGGAACTTGCGGTAAAACGGCCGTCTTCATCTCGGGAGTTGTCTCTTTTTCCCCCATGTATTGCCTTTTCTGCTTCATACTGTTTCCCAATCAGATATTTTCGCTGAGCTGGTGTCAGATTTCTTCGGCCCAGCTGGTTTTTGCAGATCCAGGCAATCACTTCATATCGATCCGCGAATTGTTTCTCGTGAACCTGAAACGGTATCTCTGGATGTGCCTGCAGAATCCGGTAGCGGTTATGGCCGTCTACGATCACGCCATTCCACGCGATGATCGGATTGATGACGACACCGTCTGAAAGAATGTTGGCTTCCAGCTGTTCGTATTCTTCCGGAGTCAGTGGCGGAATCTTTTCAGCAAACTCTTTGTCAATCTGTAGCTCCATCTATGTTTCCTCCTTCTTTGACGGATTTTCTGTCCGTTCATGTATAAGCGGGCTGCAAAAGGACTCTGTCCTCATGAGCCCGCATACGTTCTTTGTTATGGTCCTTCTGTATTTGTCCTCGGCGCCCCCAGAAGTGCAGGAGAGTTCCTGCGGGATCTCTTCAGACGTTCGGCAGCTTACCGAAGCCATGGGCCGTTCTACCCCTCCGTGGTTCTCACCGAGCCGCCCGGGCTTTCCCGGTACGGAAGTCTCATCATTCTGTGATGCCTCATTGCTATATGCCGGAAGCTATCCGGCACTTACAGGCCGGCTGCCGCTCGAATCCAAAGGATCGTCATCGCGTTCGCCGCTGATGTGGCTCTTCATCACAGGTTTAGATCTGAAGAATGTATATTCAGTTGTGAAGGTGCGGTTCTGATTTCTCAGGTGTAACAACCTTGGTTGTTACGATGTAAATTCTATCGGAGAAATGGACGTTTGCCGTGGGCCCAGCAGGCCTACTTTATAGGCCTCGTGGGCCTACTTTCACAGATTCTGGGCAATCAGGGACAGCTGTGAGATGACGGAGAGCACCTGTGTCCTTGTCATTTCGCGGTCAATGCTCTTTCCTGTCAGCAGATAATCCGTACTGACCTTCAGAATTCCGGATAACTCAACCAGGATATCGATGGAGCATGCCTTAGCCCCACGTTCAATGCGGCTGACATGGTTTTTGTCTATTCCGAGCCTGTCTGCCAGTTCTTCCTGCGTCATACCTGCAAACTTTCTGCTTTCCTGGACCCTATGTCCGAATTCGATCTGATTGAAATACATGTCTTTTCCTTCCTACGCGCTGAAGCCGGATGACTTCAAACGCTGTACGAAGGGGCAGACATGCAAATTCGCGCAAACAAAGCAAAAGAAAAAGCACCGTCGAATCGAATCCATGATGAGGATATAGTTATCCCATCGTTTTGGATTCGGCTTCGTACGGTGCTTGAGAGTCTTTTCAGTCCCCAGATGAGGGGATCCTGCTTCGCTTGCGCGATTTAAAGTCGATTGTTGTTATTCAATTGTATACGTTCAGCGGTGTTGTAGCTGAATCACATGATATTGCCTGTTCTTTTGGAGCGGCGTCTTTTATTCCCTGGTTACTAATCAGTCAGCTTTTATTACTCAATGTTCCTGACGATACCGGAGAACAGGATGGATCCGTCGTTGCCGGTGACGATAAACATAAACGGACGATCAAGAATGAAATCAATCTCTTCATCTGCAAACGGGGCACCTTCGTCTATGGCAAGCTCCGTATAAGCTGCTCCGGTTACGCCCTTCTCATCTATCTCCACCATTGCTGCATGCTCTGCCTTACTTAACACCAGATCGTCCTTTTCAGTTGTCAGAGGCGTAAAATCTGATAAGGCAGCGTCAAAGGCATCTGTGATGCCGAGAGCCTGAATGGTCTCGATAAGGTCCACTTTGCCGGATACTTTGAATTTAGGAACCGACATATGAACCATACAGGATGACCAGTTGCTATCCTCTGTTCCCTGCTGAAGGGCTTTCATGATATCCGGATCGGATGCAAGAATGTTCACATCCACGTCTTCGTTTGGAAGGAGGAAATACATGGAACCACTGTCACTCAGCGGCAGACCAATGGAAGTGAAGTTGTCAGTGCGGTAGGTCATCTTAACATCTGACATATGCATCATGTCAACCGTATTGTCCCCTGATACCCCATGGAAAGTTTCCTTCGTATTGTTGCTTTCCTGGAAGTTTATGGTCCACATGGCTTTGTAGTAGATTGTGGACAGGATCTCAAGAACGCAGGTAGGGCTGATGGACATTTCTTTTGTATATTCGGTCAGCAGACCACCTGTATTGTCATCTGTCCATTTTCGTAAAGCCTGGTTCATCTCTTCCGAACCGGGAGTGCCGCTGAATGTAGACGCATAGTATTTTTCCGCCAGAGTCTTCATCGTAGCTTCGTTGTAGTTGATCGTATTGTTCAGCCATAACGAATTCGCCAATAAGCTTTTAAGAGTCGGTGTGTCCACATAATTGCTCTTCCATAATGCGGAGACATTATCTCTCAGGGTCTCTATATCCGTTACCCCCAGCATATCCAGTATCTGCTGTCTGGTGTTGCCGTCGGAAACCTCCGCCAGCATGGCAAATGCAATATAGATATTGATCGGCGAACAGACTGTGTTTTCATCTTCGGAAACCAACAGCTTTTCCATTATGGAGGTATAATACCCGTTTATTCCGCTTTGAAGGCCTTTGGACTCACTTACGAGCTCTCTGTAGGAATCCCACCATTTCCAGTGTTCATCGCTTTCAACAAATGTCTGCGCGTCCATGGCTTTTGCAACGGGATCAGGATATGCAGCCATGACGGTCAGCAGTCCGAGAGGATTCGTTGTATTGGAGCCATTAGGTTTTTGGCTTTTAAGCGCCGGGATACCATAAAACGCCCCAATAATGATTGCGGCACATGCTGCCATCGCGACAAATTTCATCCAGGCCGGCCGTTTATGGCGATGGCTGGCTTTTGCATCCTTTACGCTTTCCGGATCAATATCTTCCAGCGCTTCAAACAGTTCTTCCTTTTTCATAACTCAAAACCCCTTTCAATCAGGTATACTCTCAGCTTCTTGCGGATACGGTTAAGAGATACGGAAACATTGTTCTCGCTGATACCCATATGTTTTGCAATCTCTGAGATGCTGTCCACGTACCAGTACCTCAGAATAAACATACGGCGCTTTTCAATCGGAAGGGAAAGTACAAACTGGTTGATCGATTCCCATAGTTCCTTTTCTTCCCACTGCTTTTCAGTATCATTGTTTCCGGAAACGCACTCTTCCAATTCATCCAATGCAACTTCAATATTGTTTCCTCCACGCTTTTCTCTATGGAGTTTCTTGTACAGATTGAAGGATAGATTCCTCGTGATCTTTCCAAGAAAAGTGGATAATATGGATGGTTTATGAGGCGGCATCGCGTTCCATGCATGAAGCCAAGTATCATTTACACATTCTTCTGCATCAGCCATATTGAGTAAGATATTATGCGCGATCGATATACAATATGCGCCGTATTTATTCGCCGATTCAGTAATGGCGGATTCATTTCTGTACCAGTATAACTGAACGATACTTTCATCATCCATGCTGTCTGTCCTCCTTTCACCCATATTCACAACATTATCTGCCATATCTTACAGCGAGATTCCTGATTTTTTTGAGATTTTTTTGAGTTTCAATGTATTTATCCATTATGCCAGGGCCTTCTGAAAAAGGTCATCAGGACCTTTGATCGTATGTCCGGTGGCTTTTCATGTATGGGTGGATACAAAAACCTACCCCTTTCTACGGATCGGATGCCGTATCACGGTCTTAAGCTTTTCCGGTGTTACTTTTCTGGCATCGGAAAGATAAATCTCATGATGCATGCGCTCCACTGTGATATCCAGCTCGCAGCCTTGTTCTTCCATGTACCGATGCATCAGCTCTACAGTAGCAGGCTCATCATCATAAGATCCGAGGTGCATGCACTGCACACACAGGCCTTCGTCGTAGTGGAAGAATTCGACCTTAGAGAAGTCCTCTTTCTTCTTCCGGGTGGCTTCCTCAACCGCCCAGTCAAAGTCCGCTTTTGTCACAAAGTCCGGCAGCCGGATGACAGAGATCCACTGGAATGCGTCCTTGTGTGCATAATCAACGCCGATGACTCCTTCCTGCCACCAGAAACCTTCCAGAGGCGGAACCACAAAGTCATAATATCCTTCGATCCTGTGGTCGCCCATCTTGCTCATCTTGATGGTAAAGGCGATCCCGTAGAGCATGCCGATCGCCGCTTTGTACTCGCTGTCCTCCGCATTTGGGTCTCCCTGACCTCGGACCGCGATATAATTCATGGGCGGGATCGTCACAATGGACGGCTTGTTCTTCGGCATATAGAACTCTTTATATTCTTTCTTGAAATCAAATGCCATAGCTGGTTTCCTTTCTTACATCGGCGTCCCGACTTCGATGAGGTTTCCGTCAGGGTCGTAGAAGCGGACTACTTTCTGGCCCCAGCTGTGAGTCATCAGCCGGTTCACGTAGACCGTATCCGGATAAATCGCTTCCAGCTTTCGGATGAACCCTTCCAGATCCTTCTCTTCAAAATACAGTTCGCAAGCATTGTTCCGGGGGATGATGTCTTTTCCCAGAAACTCCTTCCAGATCTTTGCGTCCTGGAGGACCAGGCCTTCCGTCAGGATCATGTTCCCATCATTATCCAGGATCATTTCCAGACCGAACAGGTCATGATAATATTTGCGAGACTTCCCTATGTCGTTTACGACAATCAAAACGTTTTTCAGCTTCATGCTTCCTCCCATACCATCCGGTCTCTCTGGAAAAGCTCCTCAGGGCCTTCGATTCTCAGGACATTGTCCAGGGAAATGGTCATCGTGTCAATCAGGATCGTCCGGTTTTCTTCGGTATCTACTTTCCAACAAATACCGGTGATGGATTTATACTGTCCCTGCAGCCCGTATGCTTCATGATTCTCATCACTGCAGGTTTCAAAGTAGGTAACCGTAACCTGCACCCGGTTTGCCCTGGCCATCCGGCTGTTGTATGTAAGGTTGTGCAGGATAGCAAGCCTGCGGGATAGCTCTTCCTCATCCTCCTGGCAGAGAACCGTTTTATCGACATACAGTTCATTCTTGCACATGATGGCAAAGTCGAATCCCCGCAGCGCATCAAATGGTGCGAAGAGCTTCGCCCGTTTCCCGTGGTCCATCTCAGGATGACGGATCCTGAAGGAATCAAAGCGGTCATGCCTGGGCTTTCCCTTTAAGAATACCTCGCGATACCGGAACCCCGCCGGCATCGGCATCACACCTATCGCGTACATTTTATACCTCCTGCAGAACTGCAGAAGGCGTTTTTATCGTTTATGGCCGCCGATCTGCATGTTCCGCTCTAATGTTGTGGCTCCTTCCAGCATGTTCATGCCTTTGAAAACGGCATTTGGACCGTATTTTTTGCGGACTTCCAGCATGGCACCCTGAAGGCGCCGGTCTCTTTCCAATGCTTTATAGTCCACAAACATGTTCATCTGGAATACTCCCATATCCGGGATCACATCATTGGCACAGACCCCCAGCCGCCGGTAAAGAAGGCGATGATCGGTTTTCTCGTCAAACTGCTTCACGAGAGGAGCCGTAATGACCTGGATATTGTTTGTCAGTGTTGGCAGCTTCACGGTACCATTGCTGTGCTTGGGATGAAGCCTGCCGTAGAAATCAATGGAGACCGGGCCTTCGTAAGACGGGCAGGCCTCCAGGCTCTTGTAATCATAGGAGACCCACCAGGAGCAGCCCTTGGCCACCAGGTTCTTCGCAAACATGTCCGTACAGAGGACCTCGATCATTTCCCGGAATACCAGCCGCGCTTCCGGATACTTATACGGACGAGGAAGCACCTGCCCGTTGGAGAGGCTGTGACCTGCGCTCCGGTAGGACTTGATGTCCTGCATCGTGACCGGCTCAATGCCCCAGGCATGATCGATCAGGATCTCGCCGTCGATGCCGAACTGCTTGTAGAACCATTCCTCATCCCACTGGGACCGCTGGGCGACATCGCCCATGGTCGTCATACAGGCGTTGTAGAGCCGCCTAGCCTTTCCCGGACCAATCTGCCAGAAATCCGTCAGGGGCTTATGATCCCAGAGCAGAAACTTGTACGAATCCTCATTCAGCTCCGCGATCCGGACCCCGTCCTTATCCGCCGGCCGCTTCTTGGCCACGATATCCATGGCGACCTTGGCCAGGTACAGGTTTGTGCCTATCCCCACGGTGGCGGTGATTCCGGTAGTTTTCAGAACATCCCGGATCATGGTCATTGCCAGGACGTGCGCAGGATTCGTTCCTGCAGCCGCTGCCTCCTTAACATACATGTGCAGGTATCCGGTGACATCGATAAAACACTCGTCAATCGAATATACATGTACGTCCTCAGGCGCCACATAACGAAGATAGATCTCATAGATCTTCGCGGAGACTCGTTCGTATTCCGCCATGCGCGGCACCGCGATGATGTACTCAACCTTTGTATGGTGCTCGGCTTCATACATCCGAATGGCCTGTTTGGCTTCGAAAAGCCTGGGCCTGCCGGGAACACCCATGGCTTTCAGGGAAGGAGAGACCGCCAGGCAGATGGTCTGGTCGGACCGGGACGGATCCGCCACCAACAGGTTTGCCTTTAACGGATCCAGTCCCCGATGGACACATTCGACCGAGGCATAGTATGACTTCAGATCGATGCAGATATAGGTCCTGTCCATAGACATTTACCTCTGCAGTTCTTCCGCAAGCCTCTGGCTGTAGGTCAGAAGTCTCTTTCTCTGCCTGCTCTTCATGGTCCTGAAGAGCGCCGTATCGATCATTTCATCAAACTTGCATTTCCGGCATTTCACCCGGATATAGTAGTGGTCCTGGCCGGAAACATCCAGAAGGTGTAAACCGCACACCGGACACTTCAACGTACGGATCGGTTTTGCCTGTGCGCCTGCCTTTGACATCTCAAGCTTCTCCTGAAGCTCAGGACTGATAACAACATATCCTTCAACTGCCTTCCGCATGGATTTCACCTCCATACCTCAGGCCCGAATGCAGATACTCCTCGACCGGCCTGCGGTCGAAAAGGTCTAGCTCCGAAAGGCGATTGAAAAATGCCCTGTAGGAGACGCCCAGGGTATCCGCCATCTTCTGAACCAGAATCTTCTGGTCCTGGGAGAGGATACCGTTATCATATAAGATGACTTTTCTGGAATCATTGTGCCGCTTCAGCACCCGTGCCACCAGGAATCCGGGCATCAGGAAACAGGCAGCCGCACGGTTGGTAAAGCATTCATTGACGTTCAGCATTGTCTTCAGCATATCGGGGGTATAGGTCATCTCCGGATCAAACTCGCTGTGAAATGCTGCCGCAGGACTCGCCTGAAGTGGGATGTGGCGGTCCATGAAGTCGTGTGCCCCTTCATGGGCAATGGTGAAGCGCTTCCTTGCGCTTTCCTTCGGATTCTGCAGGTAACTCTCGATCACTGCCGTCCTTGCCGGAAAGAGCACCTGCTCAGTTTTGCCGCCTCTTCGTACCAGGAGAGGCCTTTTGCCATCTGACAGAAACCCGATCCTTCCCGGATCCGGCTCCGCAAATGTTTCATAGACGATTGGAACCCCCAGATATTCCCTGACAAAGGCTTCAATATCTACGCACGTTACATTCGTATAGTGCTTGCTTTTGAAGAAGTCCTTGATCATGGCTTCACAGAGGTTTTCGATCTCGTCGTTCGAAGTGAATCTCTTCACTTAAACACCTCCTGTCAAGCCATCACGTACCACGCGTGACCAGCTCTGTAAATGTATTTTTCCGCACTACCGATAATTACCGTGTAGCGAATTCCTTCATACTCACCATCCGGGGAAGAGCAGGTGTGGAGTACCCTGTCAACGGTCCAGGCACGGCCGTCCTCCCAGGTGACCGTCAAGGGGACAACTTCGCCGCTTGTAAGCCGCCTGCTGTCCACCTGAACAAAAACCTTATTCAACGTCAACCTCCCAATTTGAATAAGCTCGGCGGCTATAGAGAAAAAGGTCTTCCTCCTATACCGCAAGCCTGGCCGCCGGCCAGAACCTGATGATCTGCCAGCGATGGTCTTCCTTGCTGCAAAGAACAAATGGCTCCTTTTGCAGCTGCACGGTGCAGCCGCAGCAGTCACATTCCATCCATCCTTCTGTCTCTTCAAGATAGAGACTATGATTTATGGTCCCGCACTCAGGACACTTTATGTCTGTTGTTCCCACACGGATCACCTCCATTCTCCAGGCATTACAGGGCTTTGATGACGTGTTTGGCCACGCCCTGTACCGTAAGCTCATTTACAAGGATCCTTTTGCCGGGATATACCGTTTCGTTGGCATATTTCAGGATCACTTTTCTGCTTTCCTTATCAATGCCGCCATATACCTTCAGAGTATTCTCATTATGGTCATCCAGGGCGACAACGATATCGCCGATCTCACAGTCCGGCTGCTTCCGGATCAAGATGAGGTCGCCTTCATGGATATCTTCATCCTCCATGGAATCGCCGACAGCGCGAAGGAGGTAAAACTCACCTTTTCCGAAAATGGCTTCCGGAAGGCTGACATACATCTCAACCTCAGCTTCCTCCGTCTCCGGATCGCCGCATCGTATGCTGCCGACCAGCGGGGCGGAGAAGGTTCCGGTCCGGGTCTTTTCGATCTTCGGAAGATCTTTGATCTGACCATCCTCGTAGGTGAGCATGCCGGCCTTATCCATCGCCACGAGATAGTTGTAGCCGCTGGCGGGAGAGATGCCCATGGCGGATGCGATCTCCCTGGTCGTGGGTGTTGAATGATTCTGTCTGAAATAATCTCCGATATAGTCACTGATTCTCTGCATCAGTTCAGGATCTTTATGCCGCATACAAAGCACCTCCGGGGCAAGATGGATTCTATCGTAAGCAGACCGCTCACGTTGTGAACATATGATATCAAACAAATGTTCGGATTGCAAGAGAAAAATGGCCGCAAAAATAGGACCTGCTCAGATATTAGAGCAAGTCCTTGCATGACCCTTGATTTTTGTGGATTTTCGGAAGGTTTCTTTATTCTGGATTCAGCCGCCAATCATCTCCATCGCAGCGATCTGGCGGAGTTTTTCGGGCTCGATACGGTCTCTTCCGTACGCATCTATGAATCGCTCGGTATATGCTGCGGTACCCAGATTATACTTCAGCGTCCAGATTCCCCAGAGGATATCGATATGCCGGTCGGCGATGCCACCATTTCCAAGGTCAATATATCCGGAGAACTGCCAGTCATTCAGGATGATGTTCGGCAGGCAATAGTCACCGTGGATCAGCGCATCTGGTTTTAGGTATCGCATTCCTTCCTGTGCGGCGTCCCAGGTCTCCTCGAACGAGGTAAACTCCCAGATGCCGGCAAACAGGTCAGGCTCATAGTGCTTCTGATCAGAACCTTGGTTTACTGAGGCCATATAGCTCTGCAGTCTGTCCTTTACCGGGCAGAGAGTGCCGTCTGTTTCATGCAGCTTCCGCAAAAGGCAAGCTGTCATATCGCACAGGCGCTTAGGATCTTCAAGATACATCCTGTGTGTGCAGTCTTCACCGGGAATTCGCCTGGTGACCATGTAATCCTTATGATTCCAGGTGTCGTAATAAAGCACCTCAGCAGAAAGATTTTTGCTGTGATAATATGCCGTCAAGTCAGCTTCTGCTTTCAACGCATTCTCGGGAGCTTCCTTTACAAACAGCCCGCCATCCCGGTCAATGTAAAAGACTTTTGCTTCATCAGAACAGCTGCTGTCATAAACGTCTGCATTCTCCATCCATAGTGCTATAGAAGCGGGAAAGGTGGAGATATCAGCCGTTGTCCTTACTCTCTGCATATTTCCTCCCGGTATTCCTTCAAAAATGCTTCCAGGAACGCATGACGGCTTTCTGCCATCCGTCTTCCGGTTTCCGTATTCATCAGATCCTTAAGCAGGAGAAGCTTGTCATGAAAATGCTGCACAGACTCGCTCATCGGCCGTCCATGCTCCCCGCCATAGGCAAATGTCCTGGCTACGCCGACCGCACCCATGGCATCCAGCCGGTCAGCATCCTGAACCACCTTTGCTTCGATGCTTTCAGGCACATGGTCCCGGTTCTTACTGAAGGATACAGCATTTATAACTGCGCAGATTCGATCTGTCATCTCTTCCGGAATCCTGTTCCCGGAAAGAAACTTTCGTGCGTTTGCATTGTCCTTTGTTGCAAACAGCTTATGGTCATCCGCATCATGCAGCAAGGCCGCCAGCGCAACGATCTGCTTGTCGCAGTCTGTTTCAGCTTCCACAATCAGAAGAGCGTTATGATATACCCGCAGCGTATGCTCCACATCATGTCCGCCGGAATTCTCACTGAACAATTCTGCGATGTAGGCTATAGCTTTTTCAATAATCTGTTCATCCATGTCAAATAATAATGCCGCTCAGGTGGTCAACTTCATGCTGTATGATCTGTGCTGTCCAGCCGGAGTATTTCTGCCGGTGCTTCTTCCAGCTGCTGTCCAGAAATTCCACCTCAATATTCTGGTACCGGGTACATTTCCGGACGCCATCCAGAGAAAGGCATCCTTCTTCGGTCTCGTAGGGAGAATCTTTCTTTACGATCACCGGATTGTACATGACCAGATTCATCAGCCCTATATTGACGATGATAATCCGCTTTTTCACGCCGATCATATTGGCCGCCATGCCGACACAACGATCCTGGTTGGCCTTCAGCGTGCCCTGAAGATCTTGTCCGACGGACAGATCCTGCTTTGTCGCCTCCTCGGATTTCTGGCCGAGGAAGAAGATGTCTTTGACAATCGGTTTTACCATAGGTGTTCCTCAATATTTTTCGCCGGCGCGGCGCTTAGGGATGGTCGGATACGACTCAATGATCTTTCGATAGCAGTCACATTCCTTGTCGTGATCGTTGATAATACCGCATGCCTGCAAATGGGAGTAGATCGTCACCGGACCCACATATTTGAAGCCCCGCTTCTTCAGGTCCTTGCTGATCTCCTCAGAAAGGGCATTGCTCACCGGGATCCTACCGGTATCGTGTCCCTGGTAAAGGATGGTCTTTCCGCCGGAAAATGCCCAGATGTAATCACAGAAGCTGCCGAACTCCTCCCGGATCTTCTGATAGCACTGCGCATTATGGATCTCGGCGCGAATCTTTCTCGGGGAGCGGATCATGCCTTCGGTATTCATGATGCATTCGACATCTTCCTCAGTGAATGCCGCAATCTGATCGAAGTCAAAACCCGCGAAGCAGCTGCGGAAGATCTCGCGCTTCTTCAACATCAGATCCCAAGAGAGACCGCACTGCATGCATTCCAGGAACAGATGCTCAAACATATGATAGTCATCATGCACCGGAATGCCCCATTCGGTGTCGTGATAGATTCGGTTGGCCTCATTCATCCCGGCCCAGGAACAGTAGCCCATAGGTTTGCCCTCATTATTCCAGTGCCTTCTTTGCCATAGCCCTATATTCGTCCTTCACGTTCTCCGGTCCAAGGATTTTCATATCCCTGTTCCAACCAAACACCCAACGATAGAACGTAGGAGAGGGACAAACGGTGACTTTAACAGTAAAGTGGTCGTCATCCACCACAACGACGTTCACGCCCTTACCAAACCGGTCGATGATGGCGTTCATGATGTAGTTCTTGCAAAGGAGCTTCACTTCCACGGTATCATCGGTATCGTACATGCGGAACACTGCCTGGGAATAATTCTCCAGGCAGAAACCTTTCGGCGCTGGTATGGCTTCTTCCGTCAGAATCTCCGGCGTCT
>Ga0129307_1002173_pt1 | contig 16739 bp, 19 predicted proteins | sample P1105metagenome_FD_94437 | JGI IMG/M metagenome (GOLD analysis project Ga0129307, IMG submission 94437) | Capybara group fecal microbial communities from Wisconsin, USA - P1105 metagenome | ecosystem: Host-associated > Mammals > Digestive system > Large intestine > Fecal | place: USA: Wisconsin... | reverse complement strand
TGCGTCATAGGCCCAGTGGTTCATCGGAACGTCGCTAAAGGGGTTAGCGGCGAAGGCAGGGGCGGCCACGGCCACGAGGGAAGCGGCAGCCACAACGGCGAGCATTTTCTTCATACTCATTGTAAAACTCCTCCTGTAACAAAACGCGATATGTCCCCGCCTCATGGCAGGGTTTTCCGCGTCCGCGCCGGAAGCGCTGATCGCATCGCATTGCGCCGTTCGTTTCGCGTCTCGTTCGGGAGTTTCCACGTTTCCTCGCCGTCGTATCCGCGTCGCGTTCGCCGTGCTGCTTTGCTCTCGGCTCTTTCCTGCCGGTGCGCGAAAAGGGTGTTTTTTCGCGGCCTTTGCACGACCGCGTTACACGCTGCGTCTTTTCGCGAACAAGGGGATCGGGAACTTTTGCTTTTTACCCTTTGTTCACATGGCATTTTTACAAATTCAGAAGACTTTCACAACTGACAATACTCGTTCGAGGTCACAACTTATTACATCGCCACCAATCTGATATAAATAAATCGTTTTTAAATTCGAAGCCGACACGAAGACGCAAAGACACGAAGGCACAAAGGATAAAAAAAGAGAGCCGCACGGGGCGGCTCTCTCGTATTTTTATAGGTTCAATCTTCTGCACCGTCGCGGAGGAGAATGAAGGGATCCTCTCGGCGGGTATCGATAATGCGATGGATTTTGACGATCTTATCCTCTTTTTTTGTAAAAGATCACGTAGGGACGGCAGTTGATCTGCCGCCAATTCAGGCTTTTCAACTCGCGATTATTCACCAATACGCCGCTGTCGGGGAACGTTTCCAGACGGCGCATAGCAGTTCCCAGCGTCTCGATCACTTTCAAGGCAGACTCATGGCCTTGATTTTCGGTGTACCACCTGTCTATGCGTTCCATGTCAAGCCAGGCTTTGGGCATGAGTGTAATTTTATATGGCGTCACGGGTCTGATGCCTTTCTCTCAAAATCGCCATGGCGTCGTCGAGGTCGATCGTTTCCGCGCCGCGAAGGCTGTCGATCTCGGACAGGAGCATTTCGGTGCGGAATTTTTCGCGAGCGCGTTCGCGCTCATAGGCGTCGATGTCCATGACGACGAGGTCGCCCTCGCCTTCTTTGGTGATGTACACGGGCTGGCCGGTCTCGTGGGCCAGTTTGGAGATGCTGTCGTAGTCGTCGCGAAGGGCGGCGGATGATTTGATGAGCATGGTCGTCACCTCCGTGTGTGGGATGCTAGAATAATCTATTACTGATGCGCGATTAAAATGCTCATCGCGCGGCTGCGCCCCTAAAGGACGAGCTTCGCGTCGCAAAGTCGGGCGAGGCAGTCGGCACGAGCGCGCTTTAGCGATATGCCTCGCGGCGATGAGCGACGCGGATCATGAGAATGATGAGCTCGCCGTCGTTCAGCTCGGCGAGCAGGCGATAGTCGCCCACGCGATAACGCCACTGGCCGGCGCGGTTGGCGGAGAGTGCCTTACCGTGAAGGCGCGGATTGGCACAGCCGATCAGGTTTTTCTCGATCCATCCAAGGACCAGCGAGCTTTCGTGTCTATCCATCTTTTCCAGCTGACGAAGCGCGGCCGGCGTGTACTCGACTCGCCACCGCATCATGCCAGACCAAGACGCTTTTTAACTTCTTCGTGTGAATAGGTCACGGGATTTTTTGCAAACTCGGCGCGTGCTTTCTCAAACGCAGCGAGGTCGATCTCGTCTTCGATGCGCTCGATCACGGCCTGGCGGATCAGTTCGGATACGCTGATATTTTTCAGTTTCGCAAAGCTGCGGACCAGCTCGCCGTCGGCTTCGTCAAACCGCAGAGAAATCGTAGTCATGAGAATCCCCTCCTTGCGACATACATTGTAATACACGCGGTGCAGCCTGTCAAATCTTCAGATTGAGCAGCACAAATACACCGTGGTACAATAACCGTACCTGAACCTGACTGAGAAGGAGTTGTTACAATGGACGCTCTGGAATGCATCAAAGGCCGCCGCAGCGTGCGGCGTTTCACCGGCGAAGCGGTGACGAAGGACGACGTTCTGAAGGTCGTGGAGAGCGCGCGCTTTGCGCCGACGTGGAAGAACTCGCAGACGGTGCGCTACATCGCCGTGCTCGACGCGGCTGTCAAAGACCGCATCGCCGCGGAAGGCCTGGGCGGCTTTGCCTGGAACGCGCAGATCATCGGCGGGGCGCCGGCGCTGGTGCTGGTGACGACGATCGACGGCGTGTGCGGCTATGAGAAGGACGGCAGTTTTTCGACCAGCAAGGGCACGCACTGGCAGTCGTTCGACGCCGGTCTGGCGGCCGAGGCGTTCTGTCTGGCGGCGCACGAGGCGGGGCTGGGCACAGTGATCATGGGCATCTATGACGAAGCGGCCGTGAAGCGCATCGCCGGCGTGCCGGAAGGTCAGAGCGTGTCGGCGCTGATCGCGATCGGCCACCCGGCGGAGACGCCCGCGCTTCGTCCGCGTCTGAGCGCCGGCGAGCTGCTCTCGGTACGCTAGGTGGAGGCCGGTCATGATCTACGCGCATATCGACGACGCAAAGAACTACTTCGGCCTCGGCGACGTGTTCGCCTGGGCGCTGCGGCAGCTGGCCCGCGACGATCTGAAGTCGCTCCCGGCCGGAAAGACGGAGCTGATCCCCGGCAAGGCGTGGTATTCGATCGACGAGCCTACGACCAGGCCGCGTGAGCAGGTGCCGTTTGAAGCGCACCGCGAATTCATCGACATCCAGATGACGATCTGCGGCGACGAGCGCATCGGCTGCGCGCCCCTGCGCCGTGTGGTGCCGACGGGGACGTATGACGAAGAGAAGGACATTCAGTTCTTCCGCGGCGAGGGGATGACGCTCGACTGCCGGCAGGGGATGTTCGCCGTGTTCTTCCCAGAAGACGCCCACCAGCCCTGCATCGCCCCGGCCGAACCGGCCAAGATCCGCAAAGTCGTCGTGAAAATCCACAAAAGCCTGCTGAAGAAAATTAGTAATTAGCAGTTAGTAATTAGTAATTGAAAACCGCAGAGTGACGTACTCAAACAAAGCTGGTGTTACTGTGCCGGACAACGTGCTTCTGAATAAAAGCAAAGCGTTTGCCATTCGTATCGTGCGGCTCTGCCAGCACGTTCGGTGCGAAAAAAGGGAATACGTGCTGACCAAGCAGCTCCTGCGCAGCGGCACAAGCATTGGCGCGAACGCACGTGAATCGGTTTACGCGCAAAGCTCCGCCGACTTTTATTCAAAACTCTCTATTGCGCTCAAAGAAGCCAGCGAAACAGCGTATTGGCTTGAATTGCTCATGGAAACTGACTATTTATCCCCCAGTCAGTTTCAAAGCATTTACAGTGACTGTGAAGAACTCATCCGCCTGCTGACAGCAATCACAAAACATCGAAAAGACGAAGAGGATTAACAAAAACCGCGCCGCGCGAAGCGCGCTCCCCAAGGAGCCGCCCGCACGACGCGGTTTTTAATTACTCATTACTCATTACTAATTATTCACGATCACAAACTCCACTTCGTCGCCTTCTTTGACCTTGTTGCCGCCGGAGACGATCACGTCTTCGCCCAGGGTGAGGCCGCCGAGGATCGTCACCATGCCGCCCGAAGTCGGGCCGGGGATGACGGTCTGCACACGGACCCTGCCATCGTGCACAACGAGCACGGTGTCATTCGCTCTCAGCGCTTCAGTGGGGATGGCGAGCGGGTTTTCTTCGCTGGTTTCGACGAGGAGCACGCGGGCGAACAGACCGGGCTTCATGACGAAGCCGGCGGCGCGGTTGTCGACGGTGATCTCGGCGCCGATGGTGCGGGTGTTGGTATTGATGTAGGGATCGATCTTCGTGACGGTGCCGTAATAGGTCTCGCCCGGCAGGCTCTCGAACGTGAGCTGAGCGTCCATGTTCAGCTTCAGACGGCGCATGTCACGCTCGGGGATGTCGACACGGGCCTTGAGACGGTCGCAGCGGCCGATGCGCATGGCCTGGCTCTGGGGCGTGAGGAGGACGCCGAGGGTGAGGTCGTAATCGTCGAGGACGATGCCCTCGATGGGCGCGACGAGCTTGTACTCGCCCAGCGTGACGCCCTGCGCCTCAAGGTTGGCCTGAGCCATCTGCACCTGAGCGGCGGCCTTGGCCTCGGCGGCTTTGGCGGCCTGGTAGGTGGTGCTGCGCGTGTCGAACTCCTGCTGGGTGGCATAGCCTGACTTGCGCAGGCGTGAGTAGCGCTCGTACTCGCGCTGGGCGTCGGCGAGCGTGACTTTGCTCTGAGCCAGTTCGGCCCGACTGACGGCGACCTGCGCCTTCATGCTGTTGTACTCGGCCGTCTGGGTGCGGCTGTCGAGGGTGATGATGATGTCGCCGGCTTTGACGTGGTCGCCCTCTTTGGCGTGGATCTTCTGGATGCGGCCTGTCACTTTGGGATTGACGATGACTTCTTCTAAAGCGGCAATGGTGGACGTGGTGTTGATGCCCTGCTGGACGCTGGACAGTCTCTTGACGACGGCCACTTCGACGCGGGGCAGCGAGCGCGCCGGAGCGGGCGCGGGGGCGTTCTTCGTCTTGGCGTCGGCGCGCTTGAAGAGCGCGGCCGAAGCGGGCGCGGCGCAGATCACGGCCGCGAATGCCAGCAGAGCGAATGTTTTACGGATGTTCATGATGATCGACCTCACTTTGTCTTTTTCGTTCCGATGGGGATGAACTCGGCGTTCAGGCGCGAGTGGCGGAAGGCGTTTTCGAGGAACACGCCTTCGGACTTCCAGAGGGCGGCCTGAGCGGTACGCGCGTTTTTCAGGGCAAGGGCCAGCTGCTGAAGGGCGCTGGTCAGGTCGGACCGGGCCTGGAGCACGTCGAGCTGGGTGTTGACGCCTTCGCGGTAGCCGCTTTCGGCAAAGTCAAGGCTCTCGCGGGCAAGGCCGACGTTGGCGCGGCTGGCCGAAAGCGTCTCGAGCGCGTTCTGGAGCCCCAGCCAGTTGTCCGCGATCTCGGCCTTGATGCTCTCTTCTTTCTCGGTCACGGCGTTCTCGGCCGATTTCAGGCCGGCCTTGGCGGCGCGGACGCTGCCGCTGGTGCTGCCGCTGTCCCAGACGGGAACGTCGAGGACGAGCGAGGCGGTCCACTGGTTGTCCTTGCTGGCGTTGCTGAGGCCGCTCTGATGATAGCCGAAGCGGTAGCCGCTGGAAAGCGACAGCGTCGGCAGCATCCCGGCGCGGGCGGCGGTGATCTCCTGCTTCTGCGAGGCGGCGGCATGCTTCAGCGCCTGATAGTCGCCGCGCGACTCGAGGATCTTCTTCAGCGCCGCGTCAAGGTCGTCGGGCAGCTTGGAGGCCTCCTCCACCGTGGGAAGACCGTCTTCGAGCGAGCCGGCCAGCGCCAGCTGCGTCTCCGGCGGCAGACGGAGCAGGCGGCACAGCTCGATGCGGGCGGCTTCCAGGCCGTTGCCGGCAGTGATATTCTGCGCGCGGGCGTTTTCTTTCTGCTGACGCACGCGGGTGAGGTCGAGGTTGGTCGAGAGGCCGTACATCACGCGCGAGTTGAGCTCCTTCTCGGCGTTGGTGTAGTAGTCGAGGGCGTTGCGCGTGTTGCGCAGCACTTCGCGGCGGTAGAGCACGTCGCAGAAGGCGTTCCACACGCTCTGAGCGACGCTCTCACGGGTGTTGACCAGGCTCTGCTCCGCCTGCTTCACAGCCAGCCGGCCCTGACGGGCACGGGCTTGATTGCGGCCGCCGGAATACAGGCTCTGCGTCACGGCGACGCGGGCCAGCAGCTCGTTGTCGGGCTGATTGGGCACCTTGTCATAGGCGTTGCCCTGGCCCTGAAGGCTGAGGGTCGGCCCGAGGGCAGCCGAAGCGGCCTTGCTGCGGCCTTTGGCGCTTTCCACGTTCTGCTCGGCCGTGAGCACGGTGAGGTTTTTGTCAAGCGCGATCGAGAGCGCCTTCTCCATGTCCATGATGATGGCTTCCTGATCCGGCGCCGTCTGCGCGGCGTAATCCAGCCGCTTCAGCCTCGGCTTCGCCTCCGCGCACGTTCCCAGCAGCGCCAGCGACAGCGCGAGAGCGGCATATCTGTATGTTTTCATGTTGAGATGATCTCCTTGAATGGGTTAATTAGTAATTAGTAATTAGTAATTAGTAATTAAAACCTTTGAAATGGACATCATTGCAAAAAAGGTCTTCAATTACTCATTACTCATTACTCATTGCATTTACGGCAGCGCCTTCTGGAACAGCTTGCGGCCGATGAACTCCTTGAGGTTGTCCAGCACGATGTACATGACGGGGATGACGAGCAGCGTCAGCAGCGTCGAGGTGAACAGTCCGCCGAACAGAGCCACCGACATGGGCTGACGCGACTCCGAGCCTTCGCTCAGCTTGAGCGCAGCCGGGATGGCGCCGATCAGCGTCGACAGCGAGGTGATGAGGATGGCGCGCAGTCTTCTGGGGCCGGCGTCGATGGCAGCGGTCACCTTGTCCATGCCGTTCAAGCGGTTCTGGTTGATGAAGTCCACCAGGATGATGCCGTTGTTGACGACGATGCCGACGAGCAGGATGACGCCCATGTAGGCCATGACGTCGAGCTTGCAGTCCATGATGTAGAGCATCAGGAACGTGCCGGGGGTCATCAGCGGCAGCGAGAACATGACCGTGAACGGGTGCAGGAACGACTCGAACTGCACGCACATGATGATGTACACCAGCGAAATGGCGATGATCAGCACGTTGAGCAGGCGCTTGAAGTCGTCCTGCTGCGTCTTGGTGCGGCCGGAGGGCTGGATGCCGATGCCGCTTCCCTGCGGGATGTGCTTTTCACCCAGTGAAGAGATCAGCGCCATCGCCTGGCCGGGCGAGAAGTGCTTCTCGGCGTTGCAGGTGATCGTCAGCGAGGTCTGGCGGTTGTAGCGCTTGACGACGCTGGGAGCCATGACCTTTTCCAGCGTGATCAAACCCGGCGCCTGAACGATGTCGCCTTGTCCGTTCTTGAACGAGACGATCTGAAGGTCGTCGAGGCTGGAGCGGTTGTCGCGCCGGGCCATCAGGCGGATGTCGTAGCGGAAGCCGCCTTCTTTGTAAACGCCGGCCTTGACGCCGCCGAAGTAGGCCTGGATCTCCGTCGACAGCGAGCGCACGTCGACGTTCATGGCGTCGGTCATGTTGCGGTCGATGTGCACGTTGACCTGCGGCTTGTCGAGACGCACGTCAGTCTCGATGTCGCGCACGTCGCCGGTTTTCGCCATGTCGTCGGTGATCAGCTTCGCGACCTCGATCAGCTTCTCAGTCTGAGCGCCGCTCAAAACCATCTCGCAGTCCTTGCCGCCCCACGTCTGGAAGTTCATGATCACGTCGCGGAAGCCTTTCAGAGACGCGCGGCACTCTTCCATGATGATCTTCTGCTCAGCTCTCTGCTGCCGCGGCATCAGGTCGACGTAGATCGTACCCTTGTTCGACTCGCTGCCGCTGCCCGTGCCGGCGCCGATCATGGTGCGGCGCACGGCCTTGTTGCGGCGGATCACCTCGGCCATGCTCTCCATGACGCGTCCCGTCTCCTCGATCTCGGTGCCGCTCTGCAGCTCGCACTTGATCATGAACATGCCGTTGTCGTCGTTGGCCGAGAACGCCGTGCCGACGTGTCCGGCGATCCAGATGCCGCCGGCGAAGATGGCGACGGCGATGCCGAGCGTGATCGCCTTGTGGTGCACGGCACCGGTGAGCACGCGGCGGTAGGCTTTTTCAAGCACGGTCAGGATGCCGTTGCAGAAGCGCGCCACCGGCCCCGGCGCCTTGTGCACGAGGATGCGCGAGCACAGGAACGGCGTCAGCGTCACGGCAATGATCAGCGACAGCGTGATGGTGATGACGACGGTGATGCCGAAGTGGAAGAAGAAGCGTCCGATGATGCCGCCCATGAACGCCACGGGCGCGAACACGCCGATGGTCGTCAGCGCGCCGCCGAGCACGGAGAAGGCCACTTCTTCGGTGCCTTTCTGCGCCGCGTCAAACGGCAGCATGCCGCCTTTCATGTGGTGGTCGACGTTCTCGAGGATGACGGTGGTGGCGTCGACGACCATGCCGACGGCCAGCGAGATGCCCATCATCGAGAGGTTGTTGATCGTCACGCCGAAGCCCTTCATGACGACGAAGCTGCCGATCAGGCAGACGGGCATCGAGATGACGGTCACGAACGTGGCGCGGAACGTCTGCAAAAAGAACAGCATCAGCAGCGAGCAGAGCACGACCGCCTGCACCACGTCGGTGGCGACGCCCTTCATCGACCTTCTGATGAAGTCCGATTTGTTGAAGACGAGTTCCATGTTCATGCCTTCGGGCACGAGCTTTTTGATCTCCTCAAAGCCCTTGACCACCGCGTCGCAGGTGGCCACTTCGTTGGCGCCGCGCTGCTTCTGCACGGCCACGAGGATGGTCTGCTGTCCGTTGTCGTAGGCGATGTTCTCCTGCTCCTCAAAGCCGTCTTCCACGTCGGCCACCTCGCCGAGGCGGATGACCACGCCGTCGCGTGTGGTGATGGGCAGGCTCTTCATCTCGTCCACCGACGAGTATTCGCCCTCGATGCGAAGGTCCATCTTGAAGCGGTCGATGTTGAGGCTGCCGGCGGGCAGTTCCACATGCTTTGAGGCAATGGCGTTGCTCAGGTCCTGCACCACCAGGCCGCGGCTGCGCAGTCTCACCGGGTCGATCCAGACGCGGATCTCTCGGTCGCGCAGGCCCGGCGTGTTAACGTTGCCCACGCCGTTCAGCGACTGCAGCTTGACCTTCGCCACCTTGTCGACGAAATACACTTTGTCCCGGTACGACGCCGGTCCCGTCACCGAGAACATGACGACGGGCGAGTCGTTGATGTCCAGCTTCGCGATGATGGGCTCGTCGGCCTCGTCGGGCAGGTCGGCCTTGGCGGCGTTCACCTTGTCGCGCACGTCGGCCGCCGCGGCGTCGATGTCGCGGTCCATGTCGAACTCCACCACCGTCACAGCCGCGCCCATGTAGCTGGACGAGCTCAGACTCTCGATGCCGGATATGGTGTTGATCTGCTCTTCGAGCACGTCCGTCACGTCGTTGTCCATGACCGCCGCCGTAGCGCCGCGCATCGTCGTCGTCACCATGACGACGGGAAGGTCGACGTCGGGCGTCTGCTCCATGCCCATGTTGAAATAGGCGTAAATGCCGAAGTACACCAGAGCGATCGTCAGCACGATGACCGTGACCGGACGCCGCAGCGATGTTTCCGTAACTTTCATTGTCTCTCCTCCTCTATTTAATTAATTAGGAATTAGGAATTAGTAATGAGTAATTAAAAACATACGAACCGGAGTTTTTTCCGCCCTGTTAATTACTAATTATTAATTACTAATTATTAATTACTAATTACTAATTATTTTCTGTGCAGATTCCGCGCAGGATGATGCCGCAGAGCGCCTCCTGCACTTTTCCCGATTCTGTGTCGAGCAGGCCGTCAAAGCAGCAGCCCATGTCCACGCCGGCCACCGCCGACTGGATCAGAGCCGCCGTCAGGCTCGGGTCGCCCTTGCGGAGCACCCCTTCTCTCATGCCCCGCTCGATCAGCTTCGTCAGCGCCTGCCGATGCGGGCCGCCGTCAGCGGACAGCCCGCGCAGCGAATCCGTCCCCAGGCGGCGCAGCACGACCATGCCCAGCGGCGCGTGCAGGAAGTGATATTCCTTCATGCCCTCAAGCATCCTGACGATGCACGACTTCAGCAGCTCCAGCGTATCGCGGCTGCCGGCCATCTCCTCTTCCAGCGCGGCGGCGGCGTGAGCCGACACCTGATCGCGGATGAAGAGGATCACGTCTTCCTTGTCCTTGAAATAGTTGTACAGCGTCCCCTTGGCAACGCCCATACGCGTCGCCAGCTTCTCCATCGTCAGGGCCCGCCAGCCTTCCTCGCGCAGCAGCGCGCAGGCGCACTTAAACGCGCGCGTCCGCGTCGCCGCCGCGATCAGTTCGCGATTCTCCTCCAGCATTCGCGGCACGTTCTGCATCACCTTCGTTCAGGCAAAATTCAGGAGGCGCTGATTAAATCCCATTATGCAGCATTTTAACCAGCGCACAGGAAACCTGAGAAAATGCGCCAGATCCGAAGAAACCTGCCCGGAAGGGGCTACGGAGACGTACTTCCGTACGGCGGAGAAGCCCCTCGGGCAGCGTTTCGCAGGAGATGACGTATTTTATCAGCGTTTCCTTAAAATGACCCGCGGTCATTTAAATGAGCGTGCGTATTATACAGATTTCGCCCCGCTTTGTCACGCCTCCGCGTCCTGCAAGTTAATTACTTTAACCTGCTGAACGCGAAATTCCCGCAAACAGCCCCTGACAGCCGCATGAAAAAGCCGCACTCCCGTTTTTGCGGAAGCACGGCTTTTTTCATGCCTTCTTGATTGTTCAGCACACAGCACCTCATACTAGTTTTCTATCAAACGGCTAATACTTTAGCCGTTTGATAGAAAACTGCATGAGACGGCGTGGCGCCGGTTTTGCGCCGACTGCCGCGCCCGATTTTGGCGCGGCCTCGCGATTAGCTTTTTAATCACGAATGAGTATCAGACGAGAAAAGCAGCGACACCGTGGACTTCGAGCAGCTGGAGCAGCTTTCGCGACGCGCCGTCAGGCTTCTTCGCTCCGCTTTCCCATTGACGGACAGAAGACGGACTGACGTTCAGCAGCCGGGCAAACGCCGCCTGACTGAACGAAGTTTTCGCTCGAAGCTCTTTGACCATGGCCGCGTCATACCTCGGAACCTGCCGGTACAGCGCCGCAAATTCGTTCATCTGCGTCTTTGTGATCGCTCCTGCTTCATACAGGCCTTTCATCGTTTCAAACATTTCATCAGCGCCCAGACTCATCGCGTCACCTCCTGAACTTCATTCACATCGACCAGTCTTTTGAGCATCGCATCGTCAAGCGCAAGCAGCGCTTGACCGACAGCCCTATACAGAGTCAGTTCCTGCCGGCTGATATTATCCTGTTCGTTTTTCGCGAAACCGCGCAAAAAGAAATAGCGTTCATTTATCCGCGCCGCGATGATCGTGCGCGCGCCGCCTCTTTTCCCTCGTCCGGGCAGGGGGATGCGCTGCTTGTACACAAAGCCTCCCAGATCTGCGGCATAATTGCCTGCCTCAATTTCCGCGACGGCATGGCAGAGGATCTCGTCAGAAACTTCAGCCTTTTGGGCCCAGCGAGCAAACACTTTGGTTTTGAATATCCTGCTCATGGGCTGATTATAACACGTAGTATCGCATTTAACAATCACATAGTATCCCCTGACCGTCTTTTACGAAAAAACACAAGCGGTGACGCGCGCCCTTCACCCGTCGGGGTGATGACGCGCGCGGGAGCGGAGGGTATCATTCAGGACAGGATGAGGCGCGCAGGGATTTTTCAAAATTGGTATTTTCTCTGATGCGTTTTTGCTGTTCAGGTGTTATCATATAAATAAGAAAATGTTTTCCGCTTTGCGCGACTCGCGCAGAATTTTTACGATCACGGAGGTGTTTTTTCTTGAGAAAAGGCTTTATCCGCGGTGCCGCCGGGGTGCTGGCGGCGCTGACGCTCGCGGCGGCGGCGCTGGCCGCTCCGCTTTCGAAGAAACGGGCCACGGCGGTCATCCTTTACGATGTCGACTCCGGCAGCCGCTACAGTTCAGAGACGGTATGGAACTATTACGGCGGCGCCTCGTACACCCGCAGCGGCTCGTTCGCGCAGGGCGCGGCGCTGGCGACGGAGACGATCCGCAGTCAGCTGCTCGACAACGGCTACAAGGTGGTCAGCGACAAGGTCACAGCCGGCATCATCAAGGCGCAGTCACGTCCGGCCAACACGGGCGCGGTGCGCAAGCTCGCCCGGGCCTACGGCGTCAGCCAGTATCTCGACGGCTCGGTGCAGGTGCTCGACACCACGCGTAACGAGCTGGGCATGTACTCGGGCGCGGCGGCGGTGATCGTGCACGGCTACGACCAGACGGGACGCGCGATCTTCTCCGACTCGGTCACGGCCAGAGCGGTCGGCGCAACGCCCGACGAGGCTGAGATCAACGCAGTGCGCGAGGCTTCGCTCCAAGTGGCCGAAAAGCTGACGGGCGTCTCTTCCAACCCCGACGCAGCCGACGGCGGCATGTACGTGTTCGTCACCGGCGTGCGCAGCTTCCAGACGGCACAGAGCGTGCTCAACGCCTGCAAGTCGGTCTACGGCGTGCAGCATGCCAAGATCGGCCGCTACGAAGGCGACTCGGCGCAGCTGACCGTGCTGGGCGATTTCAACGTGAGCGAGCTTGGACGCGCCATCATGGACAAGGTGCCCTACGCCCGCATCACCGAGCAGAACGATCACACGATCTACGTGAGCATTTATTAAATTAGTAATTAGTAATTAATAATTAGTAATTAAAACCGTTGCAGAGGCTGCATACGGAATTTTATGACTAAAGGAGCCAATCACGATGAAAAAGTCTTTGAAGAGCGTCATGTTCGCGGGCGTGCTTGCGCTCGCGCTTGCAGCCCAGTCGGCCTTCGCGGCTTACACGATCTCGGTCGAGACGTTCCGCAACGCCTCCGGCCGCTACGTTCCCGTCGATTCGATCATGGAGATGATGATCACCGAGCTGGTCAACAGCGGCACCTTCCAGGTGGTCGAGAGAGCTCGCATGGACGTGATCGCCCGCGAGCAGCGCATGGCCCAGAGCGGCGTCACCGACCGCCGCGGCGCGCCTCAGGCGGGACGTCTGGCCGGCGCCCAGTACATCATGACGGGCGCTGTCACCAAGTATGAAAACAGCAACACGGGCGGCGCCGCGGGCGCGATCCTCGGCGGACACCGCGGCGGTCTGCTGGGAGGCCTGGTCAACACCAACACGGCCTACGTCACGCTCGACACCCGCATCGTCGACACCACGACGGGCGCGATCGTCTACGCGGGGCGCGCTGAAGGCGCCGCCACCGACGTGCTCGGCGGCATCGTCAGCCGCTACGGCGGTTTCGGCTCGGGACGCTCCGGCGGCCAGCTGGCCTCGGCCACGCACAAGGCTGTCACCAAGGTGATCGACAACCTCCGCTCCGTCGTCGGCGCGGGCGCAGCGCCCGGCAGCGGCGGCAGCTATCACGTGCTTGAGAACCGTCCCGGCACCGGCCTCACGCTCGATGTGGGCAGCACGAACGGCGGCGCACGCCGCGGCCAGTACTACGCCGTCTATCGTGAGGGCGAAGCGATCCGTGATCTGCACGGCAACGTGCTGGACGCCGAGCGCTACTACATCGCCGTCATCCAGATCACGGACGCCCGTCCGCAGTACTCCAAGGCCAAGCTCATCCGCGGCCGCGGCGCCAAGCGCGGCGACGGCATCGAGCCGATCCGCCGTCCCGACGACGTCCGCCTTTACGGGGAATAAAAGCAATTAGGAATTAGGAATGAGTAATTAGTCATTGAAAAACCGCGTTGTGCTGAGAATCCCGGATTCAGCGCACAACGCGGTTTAAGGTTTTTAATTACTAATTAGTAATTAGTAATTAGTAATTACTAATTACTAATTACTAACTACTAATTATTCTTCAAAAGTGTGGAGTTCATGAAAAAGTTCATAGTATCCGCGGTGCTGGCGCTGCTGCTGGCGCTTCCCGCGCAGGCTGCCGTGAGGATCGGCGTCGATCGTTTCCGGCCCGGCGCGCACAACATTTCGCCCGCCGTCGCCGACGCGCTGACGGAGATGTTCATCACCGAGCTGTCGAACTCCGGCACCTTTCAGGTGTACGAGCGCACCGCGCTGGAGAAGATCGCGCACGAGCAGCGGCTTTCCGCCTCAGGCGCGGTGTCGCAAAAGACGCTCGTGCGCGCCGGACGGCTGGCCGGCGTCGAGTGGATCATCACCGGCGCAGTCACGCAGTTTGACGAGACGGCGACAGGCGGCGTGCTGCCGCTGCACAACGTCGGCCTGGCCATCGGCAGCAACGTCGGCACGGTGACGCTCGACATCCGCACCATCGACACGGAAACAGGCGCGATCACCATGGCCATGCGCGAGATCGGCAAGGCGTCGCGCGCCATCGCCGGCGCGGTGTATGACGGCACGATCATCGGCTCCGCGCGCTTCGGCGGCGTCGGCTCGCAGGCGGCGATGAAGGCCGTCAAGCGCGTCGTGCGCGAGCTGGAGCGCCGCATCGGCGGCATCGCCTATCACGTCATCAAGATCGACAAAAAGCGCGCGCTGATCGACCTGGGCAGCACCAAGGGCGCCGCCAGAGGCGACCTGTACGGCGTCTATGAGGAGGGCGAGCCGATCCGCGATCTGGACGGCAACGTCATCGGCGCCGAAAAGGTGTTCCACGCGCTGCTCAAAATCGTCGAAGTCCATCCGACCTACTCCGTCTGCGCTTACGTGAAGGGCAAAGGCGGCCCGGCCAGCATCCGCATCGGCGATCTGCTCGACCAGGTTGATCGCGGAAAGGCTGCCCGCAGCCTGATCGTGACGCCGGAGCGCGTCGCCCCTGATGATCCGCAGCAGTAATCCGCTCATAATATTTCCGCCCGCGAGGCGTTTCTTCTATTTTTTAGAAGAACGTCGCGCGGGCGGATTTTTTTGCGCTCTGCTGTTTTTACGAAATACGCCTGAGACGGCGTGCGGCTGCAAGGGCCGACGGCCGCGCCCAACTTAGGGACAGCAGAACGACAGACATTTTCTCCGTGAATGAATGCTACTCGCTGCCGATCGTGTCGAGGCGGCCGACTTCGCTGAGGGGAAAGTCGAAATACGTGTCGGGATAGGGCTCGTTTTTCAGCACAAAGTGCCACCATTCGGAACGGATGCCCTTGAAGCCGCACTCCATCATGACGCTGCGCAGCATGGCGCGGCTGCGCTCCTGAACTTTCGTCAGGCCCCCGGCGGCATAGTGCGACCGCTCGTCGAACAGGTCGAACGGACCGCCCATGTCGAGCTCGCGCCCCGTCTTCATGTCGACGAGCGTGCAGTCGACAGCGCTGCCGCGGCTGTGTCCGCTGCGCAGGGCGATGTAGCCCTTGAGGTGGAGCCGACCGCGAAGCTGTCGAACTCTATTGATTCATCAGCCAGCTCCTCAAATGATACTTGTTCTGCAATTCCCTCAAAGTATGGTCCCGTGACGATGATCCTGTCATCGTAGACGAAGATCTTGTCTACAAAGTATTCCAGAACTTCATCACGGATATCGTCATCGAACATATCAGGGTCACTGTACCTCTTGAAGTATGCTTCGTTGCTGTGTGCATCCTGCATCAGTTCACTTCGTGCCCCATTCAGCCTCGATAGAATCCTGCAAGCCTCTTTTCCTCGCTTCCAGTTCGGTCAATCGCTTCTGCGTAGTCTCTGAGAAGATACCCATCTCAATGGCCTTGACAAGGTTATCAAGCGCCTTTTGCGTATCTTTCAGCTCGGCTTCCATGCTTCCGATGTAGTCCGTCTTCTTGTAGTGTTCCTCATAATATTCAACCGCAGCTGTCGCTAAGCGGAAGGAGTTTTCAGAATCTGCAAGAATGCAGTACAGCACATTCAGGACGGCTTTCTCAATCACGTCCTTCTTGACAGGCTTCTTGCTACACTGATGATGACGCTGACCAGAGCAGTAGTAATAGTAGTGCTTCGCACCCGTCTTTGATGTACCAGAAACGCCCTGCATGGACTCTCCGCAGTAACCGCAGAAGAGTTTCCCTGCCAGCCAGTAGCGCGGGTCTTCGTCTTCATCAAGACCCGCAGCTCTTTGAGCGCCTTTGCGCTTATTCAGTTCAAAACGAGCCTGTACTTTATCGAACGTCTCTTGTGATACCAGAGCAGGAATACCGTTCGGGATGACGATATCACCGTACTTGTACGTTCCGATATAAGCCACATTGTGGAGGATATTCCTCAGGCTGTTTATAGTAAATTTTTTGCCCCTCACAGACAGCAAACCGTCATCGTTCAGTTCATTCATAATGACCTGTAACGGCTTGCCCCCAGCGTAGTCAGCGAAGATACGCTGAACGACTGGCGCTGTATCAGGGTCTATAAGAATTTTCTTGCTGGCTTTCTTGCCCTCTTCGGGCTTATAGCCAAGCGTCGGATGCCCGTTATAGAAGCAGTTCTCGGCATTATATATCATGCCGCGCCTGATATTCTGCTTGAGTTGCTGTGAGTAAAACTCTGCCATCGACTCCAACAGTCCTTCAAACAAGGCGCCTTCTGGTGTTTCAGACGGAATTGGCTCAGCGACATAATGTATTACACAGCCTGCATCTCGAACAATTTTCTTTGCAAAAGCCGATGTATTACGGTCCCTGGCTATTCTGTCCGTCTTCCAGACGATCAGAGCGGCGGGGCGGATATGCCCCACCTCTGATAACATCAGCTGGAACTGCGGACGGTCATCGGAAGTGCCCGAAAGAGCAGCGTCGGCGTACCCCTTCATGATCGTAAAGCCGTGAGCTTCTGCGTACTTCTCAGCCGCCTCACGCCGCTGATCAATACTGGCCTCATTCTGTGCATGGGAACTGTATCTGTAATAGGCGATAGCAAGGTTATTATTGTTCTGTACGAACTTTTTCTGTTTTGCCTTTCGTGTTACCTTTCACTTACAAACTGGAATTTGTCGATTAAAGCTCTACGAATCCCCCAATCTCCTGTTCTAAGAGCCTAAATACGTTTGCCACCAGATAACCATCAGCAATCGCATGATTCAGACGGACAGTAACAGGCATGACAAGTCTGCTGTTTTCTTCC
>Ga0129307_1002172_pt1 | contig 16746 bp, 23 predicted proteins | sample P1105metagenome_FD_94437 | JGI IMG/M metagenome (GOLD analysis project Ga0129307, IMG submission 94437) | Capybara group fecal microbial communities from Wisconsin, USA - P1105 metagenome | ecosystem: Host-associated > Mammals > Digestive system > Large intestine > Fecal | place: USA: Wisconsin... | reverse complement strand
ACTCGCGAAGAAATCATCTGGGAACATTTCGGACTCATGAACGATCCCGACTATGTTGAAAACGCCGTGCAAAAAATCGCACACTATGCAGCAAGCGGATACACCATCGGCAAAAACTTCATAGCCACATTCGAGAGTAGCAACACTCCGCTATCTGTCAAACAGGTGCAAGAATGCATCAAGGCGATTTTCAATAAAGACTGTTCTCGCAAGCAGAATTAAACTATTATTCCTCTTGAAAAGCAAAAAGCGTGTTTGAAAACCCGCAGAAAAAAGTATAATGGAAATTTTCAATCTCGGAAGCCGCATTGTCAACAATTACCTGATTTCCACAGAAATCGGATACATCCTCATCGACACCGGCTACGAAGGCGGTTTCAGGCATTTCACAAACAAACTAAAGAAACTTCACATAAGTCCGAAAGAAATCCGCTACGTTTTCCTCACGCACGCGCACGACGATCATGCCGGATTCTTGAACGAAGTTCTCGACACCACAGACGCAAAAGTCATATTGCACCCAAAAGCCATCGAGCGACTTAAAAAAGGTCAAAATTCGTTCGAAGGTGGATGTTCCAGCGGGCTTGCGTTCCTGTTCTGCAAAATTCTCGCGCTCTGCGGCAAAGGCGAGCACAAGTTTCCCGCCATCCGCGATGAATTTCTGCCGCGCCTCATCACCACCGACTCCGAGGAATTCCGCAACTTGAACCTCCCTTTCAAAGTTCTCGAAACTCCGGGCCACACGGCAGACCACATCTCGCTTTTAATCAACGACAAACTCTTCTGCGGCGATGCCGCCATGAACAACTTCCCGAGCCTCAAGCGAGTCACCATCTGGATAGAAAAATTGCAGCAATTCAAGCAATCGTGGCAAACGATAATCGCAATCGCACCGCAAACAATCTACCCAGCGCATGGCAAGCCCTTTCCCACAAGCGACCTGCAAAGCTACTTGCCCGCACTCGATAAGATTAAGCTGCGCCCGCTGAAATAAGCCCATCCATTCTGTAGTCGTACAATTTAATACAAAAAACGCCCAGCCACACAGAGCCAGGAGTCCAAGATTCTCACCTTCGTGAGAACAACAATAATCATCGCGACAGTCGCCACCTACTTATCATCACACTCATTTTCGTCGTATGCAAAATTGCAAGTCATCCCGGCAGCCCATGTATTTTCTGTTCTTTTCAGGCACTCTTCATATTCAGCGCTAGCACAAGGGCCAGAAGATGTTGGTTTACCACATGAGCATAAAACAAGCAAAAGGAGACTTGCAACAAGTCCCCATTTTACGGCATATTTTAAACAAATTAAATTCATGTACCCTTGTTTTAAATTACGGCAGTTGCGCTTTTCAAGCGTACTGCCCGGCGGCTCGGTCATAGTCGTTCAAGCGAGCTTGACGACTGCGACGCTCCTCCGCATATGAGAACCTCCGGCTAGAGCGTTGCTTTCGTCGTCGCGGCTTGTCAATACAAGCCGCTTCTCCTCACTACGGTACTTCAACAGAATCGAGAATCTTCTGCACGACGGTTTCGGCAGTGACTTCTTCCGCTTCGGCTTCGTAGCTCAGAATCACGCGGTGGCGGAGCACTTCCATAGCGACAGCCTTCACGTCTTCCGGTGTCACATAAGCGCGGCCCTGGATAAACGCATGAGCCTTCGAAGCCTGGGCAAGACCGATAGAAGCACGCGGCGAAGCGCCCACTTCCACAAAGCCCACCAGGTCGCTACGCTTGATGCTGCCCGGATCGCGGGTCGCAAGCACCAAGTTCACAATGTATTCGCGAACGCGTTCATCGACATAGACCTGCTTCACGAGTTCACGAGCCGCCAAGATATCGGCCTTCGTCGCAACCGCGTTCGGCTGGCGGAGTCCTGCGCCCGAAACAGCGTCGAGAATCTTCATTTCGTCGGCCTTGTTCGGGTAGCTGACTTTCACCTTCAAGAGGAAACGATCCACCTGAGCTTCCGGCAGCGGATACGTGCCTTCCTGCTCAATCGGGTTCTGCGTCGCAAGCACCAAGAACGGTTCATCCAGCTTGAACGTTTCATCGCCAATCGTGATGTGGCGTTCCTGCATCGCTTCGAGCAAGGCGCTCTGCACCTTCGATGGCGCACGGTTGATTTCGTCAGCAAGCACAAGGTTCGTAAAGAGCGGGCCCTTGCGCGTTTCGAATTTTGCTTCGCGAGCGTTATAAATCGTCGTACCGAGCAAGTCCGCCGGCAGCAAATCAGGAGTAAACTGGATACGCTTGAAGTCGAGCGAAACGGCATCCGCAAATGCCTTCACCGCAGTCGTCTTCGCAAGGCCCGGCAAGCCTTCCAAAAGCACATGGCCATCCGCCAAAATGCCCGTCAGAATGCTTTCGACCATCGCCTTCTGACCAATCACTGTATCTTCAACTTCACGCAGCAAGTTCATGCAAAAAGAACTCTGCTGTTTAACCTTTTCTGAAAGTTCTTGAATATCCATTTATTCCTCTGTGTATTTTTTCCAAATTTTTAAATCTTCGCTTTTTGATCACCAGCCTTTGCGAGCAAGACGACAACCATACAAGGCGAGAGTCGCGACAAACATAGTTTGGCATGACCGAGCCGAACGGTTGGGATTGGAACGCAGAGACAATCCAAAGACGAGAGACTATTTTTCATGCTTTAAGATACTAAAATCTTTAAGAAAAAACAAATGATTTATCCGTCATAACGTAATCCTCGACCCGATCGAGGATCTAATGCAAGAATTTACACATCCTCCTTTTATATATTACATTTATTCAGACTTATGGCGACATTTACCGAAAAAGAACTCCGCATTTACGAGGCCGAAATCCGCAAGAAGCCCCTCCCCATGCTTCGCGACGAATTGCTAGAGGTCATCAACGACCCGACACCGGAACGCCAAAACTTCGTCAAAGCCCGCATCGCAGCCCTCGAAGACCGCGAAAAGCGAATCAACACTGCCAAAGAAAAAGAACAGCAAAAAGTCCTGCAAGAAATCCAAGAAAAAATCCGCACCATGAAACAGCCCATGCCCGACAAGGAAGGACTGCAAGAATTCCGTTATACAATAATCATCACGCTAGCTATTTTTATTGTGCAGTTGCTATTTCACAGGCACGGAATAATTCGAAGCGGAATCCAAAGCGGAAAATTACCTTATTATATCCAAATCTTTGATTTCGCCCGTTTTTTAGGAATATGCAAATTCTTACCCGCAATCGGGATCTTTTTATGGTATTCATGTTTTATTCCCTTTTGCAGAAAATTCATGTGGAATGACAACGAGCCTCTAAGCCGTTACATGATGCCCAGCTATTGGCTAATCCACTTTAAACTTGCGCTAAGCATAGCCTCTTTCTTTTTGTTTTTCTCTTTGGAAACCATTGCCGGCGGCAATTACAATGGCTTATTCTATACAGGCTACGGACTCCCCGCATACATCATCGGAGTAATCTACTTAATTTCATCTATTTTATTCATAGCGAATACGTTTTATCCCCTAAGCAAAAAGTTTCGCCCGAAAAACGGACTGACCTTACTCGCATTTGCCGCAGCTACCGAAGCAATCGTCAGCGCATTTTTTTCTTAAAAACACTGGAGGGGCAAGCGCCCCGCAACACTCTGGCTCATCGCACCTTGCATTTTTGTATATTAGGCACAAATGAATCCGTTCACCGAAGAATACCTCAAAAGCTACGAAGAGCAAATTCGTAAGTTACCACTTGACGAACTCTATGAGGTAATGAACATTATCAAAAAAGACTCGTCCCCCGAACGCATCAACATCGTCAACGCCCGTATAAGAGAACTAGAAGCCACAGAAGGAAATGCCCAAAACAACTCCTTCCATTTCAAAAAAAACTACACACTCCATACCAAACAAACATGGTCCGAATACTTTAAGGATTTTTTGCACGACCTTCGGTATGGAGACAGCTATGTCGATGAACCTCAAATCCTACCGGACAAAGAGGGATTCACGAGTTTTATCATTTGCAACGGATTCGGCCTCGGCATAGTCCTCGCGGTATTATTCTTTGGAGCCGGCATGGGGAACGGTCGTTGGAAAAGCAATGGATTCCACGATCTTGCATTAGACGGTGTACTGACAATCATTCAATTCGTACCAATCGCAGCCACCATTTTCTGGTACCGCATGTCATCTAAAGCCGATCTGATTTGTAACTATTGGCTTGCCCACCATAAAACCGCCCTCACCATAGCATCGGTTCTTTCACTGCATTCCATAGCAACCTTGATTACCGGAAAATGCGAAGGAATTTTCTATTCCGGCACAGGTCCAATCATTTACGTTATCGCAGGGGCCACCCTGATCTATGCGGTCTTATTCATTATCAACGCATTCTTCCCATTGAGCAAAAAATTCCGCCCGAAAAACGGACTCTCGCTACTTGCGTTTGCGGCGGCACTTGAACTCATTTTTGGGCATTTTTTTTCTTTTGTGGCGAAATGACATCAAACATCAAGTTAACATCAAAATAGAATCGATTGTTATCTGATTCAAGTTCATTCCCATAACGGAACACAAAGGAAAAACTTTTATAAGTAAAATAGATGCCTACACCCATTTCCTTGTAATATTTAGTGTAATAATCAACACTTAAAGAACAACAATCAGGAGAATCTATGTGTGCATAGGAATTATTTGAAAAGAACTGGCTAATACCTACCTTAAGATTTGGCTGTATAGGATACTGCTCTATCAACATTACATAAAACCTTTTCCATGTAAGTGCATTGGAACGTGTGATGGTGCGGTTTTCCACTTTCACTGAAGTTATATCCAAGTTTCTTGTAGAATTCTTCGAAACCCACGCGGCTTGAAATTACAGCTTTTTTAAAACCTTGTTCACTCATCCATTTTTCGGCTTCGGTAACTACGGTTCGGCCCAAGTGCAGGCCCCTGTATTCCGGCAATACGACAACACGCCCAATTTCTGCAGATTCACCGTCAATGCCGAACCAACGGCACGTTGCCACTGGATAAATATCATCCAACGCAAGGATATAATTGCAATCTGCGCCATCTCGCGCATCAATTTCAGCATCTAGCGGAATATGGTGTTGGCGAGCCATCGCCTGGATTCTTACATAATAAGCTCCCGCCCGTTCGCATTCCTTTGTCACTCGAATAATTTTCACAACTTACCTATAATATTTTTTTCCGTCGGCATAAAGGATAAACTCACTCTTCTTATCAAATGACATCAAGATTGTAGAAATTAACATCGTGAGTATGGATTTTGCCTTCCGGTGCCCAATATGAAGTGGTTATTCGGAATTTCCGAACTACCACTTTCATACACACAAATGTACACTAAAGCATAGGCTCTGTCAAGAGGATTTTAGCCACCATAAAAAACTAATGAGAACTTGCGTCAAACACCATGCTAAAATCAATATAGAAACGTTGATTGTCCGAACCTAATTCATTTCCGTAACGGAATTCCAATGAATAAGCATCATACGCAACATAAGCACCCACCCCCAATTCCTTATAGTACTTCACATAATAATCAAATTTCAACGAACAGCATTCATCCAAAACTCCTGCATAAGAATTATGCGCAAAAAACTGACTCACACCGACTCTAAAATTTGAAAGAATTGGATACTGTTCAATCAACATAATTCCAAACGGTCGCATCCAATTTGTGGATTCATCTTCATTGAGAACAATTGGCGACACCCAAGATTGAACGCCCAAATAATCATTCGCAAATCCAATCGTTAATCTAACAAGTGAATGTTCCCCTAAATTTACACCAAATAAAAAATAATCATTCCTAAAAAAAAGATCTCCATCAAGCAAATAAAGTAATTCGGAGTATTTATAGGCTTCACCTTTTTCCTTTTCTTCACGATGAGAATTATCATCCCCTAAAACGCCACCACCACTAAGTCCAATAGAAATAGAATTCGGTTTAACCGCCATAAAGCGCGATGCAGACGGAGCATGCGACGAGCATCCCACAAGCGCAAAGGCAATCATCAAAAGCATTCCCAGCACAAGATTTCTCTTTTGAGAATTACTCATTTTCTCTTGCCTCGTATTCTTCTAGAGACTGCAATGCTCGCATTTTCCGTCTTTTCTCAGCCTCTTCCTTTTCTTTTTCCAATTGCATCAGACGGTCTTCTTCTTGCTTTTTTTCATTTTCACTTTTTTTACCTTTCATACCAACAGCACTCAAAGTTATAGCAAATCTATTCTTTTTATTATCTAAATCTCTACCATAACGAAATTCCAAAGCAATCGTTACACCCTCTAAACGATACGAAGCAAAGGCTCCCCCGCCCACTTCATAATAAAACAGCGGATGCGGCTCTGGAAAAGAAAACGCCATGAACCCTTCTTTTACCTCAGACAGGTATCGTTCAACTCCATTTCTAGAAAAATGTTCCGTTAAGCCAATATTTACCTTGTTCCCAATAGGAATTTGTTGGATCAGCATCGCACCAAATGAAACATCTTTCCAGAAATTATCACTATAATGGTTTCCGAAATTTAAAGGAGAATAAATAGAGCTCCATGCGGAAAGGCCAAAATACGGAGATACAAATCCCAATTGTACAAATGGTGTTACCAACTGAGCGCCCAATCCAATTGAAAAAAATCCCTTATTCCAAAAAACAATTTCAGAAAAATCAAGCACCCACTCTGAACGGCTATCATTCCTATCTTTATCATGATCATAAAGCTCTTCATTATTATCTAATATCACCACCATACAAAGCAAAGTTCGCATTCATAACAGCAACATCTTTTTCGTAACTACTCATAAACGCTGTAGCCGATGGCGGACGCATTATAGAACTGCACCCCGCTAACGCAAAGGCAACAAGCAAAACAATCAAAGAAAATCTAACTTTCATCAATTATAAAATAACTAATTTCACACAAATGCAAGAGCGATTCGTCGCCGTAATTCAACCAATCATCCGAAAAACAAATTGCTTTTTTGCAAGGTATGCATATAAAAATCGCTGTTTTACCATTTTATATGCCCTGAGACTTAAGAGCACTACTCAAAACCGATTGTTCCACCATAAAAAGGCATATAAAATAATGTTTTATCTTTTTTTATATGCCTCACCCCGATTTGAACCATTTACTTTTTCTTCGAGGCGGGCACTTCCGGGAGCATTGCATCCAGAAGTTTCGCGAGGAATGCGCTATCAGCAATTTGTTCATCGGTGATGCGGAGCATGGGCTTTGCTCCATCGTAAGGCAATTGCTTTTTCGCATTCGGGAGCATCGCAAGCGCAGCAGGCACAGGCTTTACCAGCAAACGGTCATCGTAAATTCCACCGAAAACTTTTCCGTCGGCATAAAGGATGTACTCGCCCATCATCTTGCGAGTCGTTACACGCAATTCACCCTTGAACTGCCCCACCACATAATCTCTAAAGTTTTGTGAACTCGGCATAAATAATTACGACGGATTTTCTTCAAGCTCAAGGATTTTTTCACGCATTGCATTCGAGAATTTTTCAAGTTCTGCGAGATAAACATCATAAATGCGAGCAAGGACTGCATTAAAAGCTTCTTCGTCATATACATGAGCAGCAGAATTTCTATCGCGAAGCATATTCAGCCAAGTCGATTCGTCATCCAAAAAATTGTATTTAAAACCGGCCTTAAGAATTTCACGCGGTGAACCATTTTCAGCTTCGACAATCGCATGAGCCCGCATCACTTCTTGCAATGTTTTCCATAACAATTCAAAAGTCAAACTAAATTGACCAATAACCCCCGTTCTATAAATTTCATCAGAGAGCGCAAGTTCCCTTTTGGAATTCTTCAGAACTCGAAAGCTATTTAAGAAATTATCAAACTTTTGCATAAAGAAGCTTTCCCTCCCTAGCAATAGATTCTCTTAACTTATCTGAAATAATTTCATCTAAATTAACAACATCAAAAGACAAAAGAGTATCAGCCTGTTCTTCAAGCAATTCCTCAAAGCGCAAGACATTCTCACCCGAAACAGCAAGGTCAATATCGCTCCGTTCGCGATTAGTCCCACGTGCACGAGATCCAAACAGAATAACCTTATCAAGAACGCATTCCTTTGCGAACTTTCTAATCTGGTTCTGAATTTCAAGCGATAGATTCATCGTGACCTCATGGACTTTTTTCAATATACATTATTTTTTCGAACAATCAACCAGCATTTATACGGCAGAGACCAATATCATAAGACATTTTATCCTTCAAAAGCCCCATGCGAAATGGTAATTCGGGATTTCCGAATTACCATCCTTGAAAATCGACCATCTCCAATTGGCAGTTGTTCAACCACAGAAACTCCACCACCCCATTGAAAATAAGCATTTTCAATTTTTTTAAATTGCCATAGACATAAATTGCTCCAGCCCATAATACCAAAGTAATCTGATACTAATCCCGCTTGCACAAAAGGCGATGCAAAGTCAAATCCAAATCCATACTTAAAATATCCCTTACTTTTTTGAAAAGAAACTTGAGCCCCCATAGGCCATTCAAAGCTCCTATAAGCCCAATCCTCATGCCATTCATTGGAATGCTCCACTTCTTTCACCCCTTCAGCTATATACAAATTACCAGAACGAAAATTAACCCGGTCTCCCAAAGTTACAAAGCCGACAACATTTGATACAAGTTCATCTTCATTTTTTCCATAAAAGACGCAGCTGAAGGAGGATGAATGATCGTAACACTACACCCCGACAAGACGAGTAATGCCATAAAAGCTAAAGTGTAGAATATCCATTTCATTAATGATAAAATAGCTTATTCCACAAAAACGCAAGAGCACTTCGTCGCCGCAATTTAACCAGTCATCAGAATTATTTCACAGACAAGCCTTCATGAACGGTTATGCACCTGTTTTAACAGCATCGTAAAATTGTATATTGGGGGCCGATGATTCATCAAGTCGAAAAGCCCGTATATCGCAGCAAGCTTCGCCGCATGCTGGGCAAGGAATTTTATATCGCCAAGCGCCGCCTTGCTTGGATATTTTCACGAACGCGATTTTCTAAAGTTGATCGATCAGTGAATTTTTCCAACGTCTGGATAGACCACAAGTCCATTCTTCTGCGCAAGTTGAAAGATGTGGATATGCACCTCCAATACAACAAAATCACCAACCTAAAACTGGCGGTCGCCAAGTTGGATGGCGTGGTGATCAAACCCGGCGAAACATTTTCCGTCTGGCGCTTGGTGGGCAGACCCTGCAAATGGAAAGGCTACAAAGAAGGCATGATGATCCACAACAGAAAAGTCGGCTCGGGCATAGGCGGCGGACTATGCCAACTCGGGAACTTGCTTTATTGGATGGCGTTGCACACGGACCTCACCATAAAAGAACGCTGGCGCCATAGTTTTGACGTATTCCCCGATGCCGGAAGAACAATCCCCTTCGCCTGCGGGGCCACGCTATCGTACAACTACATCGACCTTCAACTGCAAAACAACACAGATCACGCATTCCAAATAAAGCTCTGGGTCGATAACGAGTATTTGAATGGGCGCATCACATGCGAGACTCCGCTCTACTCAAAGTACGAAGTCTACGAAACCGACCACCGCTTTGAACTCCAGTGGTGGGGCGGCTATACACGGCACAATTGCATTTGGAAACGCGTTACCAACTTATCTACCGGCGAAGAAACAACGGAATTGATTACCGAAAACAACGCCATCATGATGTACAATCCGATGCTGGAACGGTAGAACTATTTTTTCTTCGGGGCGGGAACTTCAGGGAGCATCGCCTCCAAAAGTTTCGCGAGGAATGCACTATCTGCAATTTGTTCATCGGTGATGCGGAGCATCGGCTTTGCGCCATCGTAAGGCAACTGCTTTTTCGCATTCGGCAAAAGCTTGAGCGCGGCAGGCACAGGCTTTACCAGCAAGCGGTCATCGTAAATCCCGCCGAAAACTTTTCCGTCGGCATAAAGAATAAACTCGCCCATCATCTTGCGGGTCGTCACGCGGAACCCACCATTAAACTGTTCGCCCTTGAACTGCCCCACCACATAATCCCTAAACTTCTGTGAACTCGGCATGATATCATCTCCTTGATAATCATCCACAATCATCAATAATCATACAACTAAATTATAGTTCAAATTAATTAAAAAATGCATAGTGCGTCATAAAATAAAAGCGATTTCGCGGTTCATCGATTTCTCGACCATAGCGGAATTCAAAAGAAAAATCTTCGTAAGTAAAATAAGCTCCTATACCAAATTCATTATAATGGTTTGAAGAATAAAAACCTATTCCCTCTTCATGAGAATCCACCTTATACGCATTGCGAGAAAAATGTTCACTGAGCCCCACTCTAAAAACATCGCTTATAGGATATTCTTCTATCAACATTAAGCCACCCAAAAGCGGGATAGCCTTATTTCTATGAAGACTAACTGAAGTTGCTTCAATGCTGCCCCATCCCTGCAATCCGATATACTTACTTCGAAATCCCATAATGAATCTGAAAGACGCATTCTCAAATGAACCACCAACCAAAAAATGGCTATATCTAAACAAAAGAGAAAAATCAGAATTTGCAAAACCTTCCTCATCATCATAATCTTCATGAATATGAGATGTGCCTTTATAAATATCTCCAGATCGAAGAGAAGCTCCAATAATAAAAGATTTATTAAACTTCCCTTCTTCCTTTTTCACATTCATAAACTGCGCAGCAGAAGGCGGATGACTAGAGCACCCCGCAAAAAGAGCGGTAAAAAAACGCACAATGCTATAGAACAAATCATCCGATTCATTCTATAAAATTAACTTATTTTTGATAAATAATAGTGCATTTTATCTGCACAATAAAACCGCTCATCGGAATTTTAAGAACGAGCCAATCATCCCATCAATCGTTTTTTCAGCACTTTTGCGCACGGTTTTTCGACTAGTTCATGCAGCACAACGGCCATCGCACTCACAAGAGCAATTGAAATTGCAATTTTTAGGATGTTATTTTGCACACCGCACAACGGGAAAAGCCATTGTTCTATTTCCGTATTGAATGTTTGCGCCAAGAAAAACGCATAGCTTGCGGCACTTGCATAACGGAGCGTTTTGGAGTTCTGCAATCGCGGAGACTTAAGCCCCGCGAGCGTCAACGCCATGCAGCCAAACAGCGGAACCGCAATCCAATCATAAAGCATGTAGTTTCCGACAAAAATGTTCAACTTTACCGCCACAGAAACGCCGACAATCAAAAGCACCGCCTCAGCGATAAACGCTTTCCAAGTCGCAACCCACTTTGCATTCACTGGGAGCGAAGCCAGAACAACGCCAATGAAAAATTCAAGGCCGCGGAAAAACGGATTGGAATAAATGGAGTCCGTCGAAAATGTATGCACTACAAGTGGCGACCAGAACAAAATAATCACGCTCAGGCCAATGGCCACAAGCTTTGCACGAGTTCCCCATTGCTTTACGACTTCCTGCATCAGCGGGAAGAACAGATACGCGAGCAGCAAGCAAGAAATAAACCACGTTCCGCCATTATGGCTGACCGGGAACAATGTCGAAAACACAGTCTGCAATCCAAGCAATTCAATCGGCAACAGCACTAGATTCTGGAACGCACTTTCGGAGCCCAAGCTAAACACATACACGACCGAAACCAGGTAATACAGCGGGATGATTCCGATAAGTCTTTTCAAGTAATAATTCTTGAGCGAGTCCATCTTGAAAAGTTCGCGTCCCTGATAAGTGCGGAACAAAACGAATCCGGACAGCATAAAGAATCCGGTCATGAAAATTGCGCCCATCGAGACAAAGCCCGTCAAGGCGCCAAAGCTGCAACCGTGATGAATGTGGCAATGGAACAGCAGCACCATGATAGCCGCCACCACCCGGAACAAGTCCAGCCCCGCCATACGCTGGGAAATTTTCTTTTCGTCAATAATCATACAACTAAATTATAGTTCTTACTTATTAAAAAATGCATAGTGCGTCATAAAATAAAAGCGATTTCGCGGTTCATCGAATTCTCGACCATAGCGGAATTCAATGGAGAAATTCTTATAAGTTAAGTATGTTCCAAAACCAAATTCATTATAATAATCAGAAGAGGAGCAATCAATTCCTTCATTTATTTGATCAACCTGATAAGCATTGTGTGAAATATGTTCACTCAAACCAACTTTCAAATTATCATTTATGGGATATTCTTCAATCAACATCACACCACCATAAGAAGTCGATTTGTTAGGAAAGAAGGAATCCAACGCCAAGCCACCCCAACCTTGCAACCCAATATACCGACTAACAAACCCCACAACACCTCTATGAGAGAGGTTTTCCAAAGATAAGCCTACGATTAAATGATTATATCTAAACAAAAAAGACAAATCTAAATTTCCATAAAATTCCGCACCATCATAATCATCCCATTGTATAGATTCCCCATTAACATGCTCCTTATAAATATCACCAGCACGAACAGAACCGCCGACAATAAAACTAGTCCCTATTTTATTTCTTTTTTCATGCACATTCATAAACTGCGCGGCAGAAGGCGGATGGCTAGAGCACCCAGCAAAGAGCAGGGCTAACGCAAACAAAATAAACAAATGTATTTTGAAAGACATGCGTTAAAAATACATTAAATTCAAATAAAAGAGATGCCCGCACAAAGCAGGCATCAAGACTTCACTGGACCCATTCGACTTCGAGGCTTCGCCTCTCCGCTCAGGGTGACACTTCTAAATTCTAAGTTCAGCCTACAACCTCATGGCTCATTGCTCAAAGGCACGTAGTGCCGACCTCACCACCTCATTCTTCCTTCACGCCCATAAGCGTCATGGCGAGTTTCCAAGTTTCCTTGTTTTCGAAGCTGTCGCGTTTGCCGCCGCCGTAACGGGCATGGGCAAATTCTTCGAGCAACGGTTTCCAGCCATCAAGTTTATCATCGGCAACGAGGGCGTCCAAATTCACGGCAGAAGCGGCGGCAGCTCCCGTTCCGGCTGTTCCGAACTTTTCAAAGGCATATTCCTTGCAGATTCCTTCGAGTTCCAAGAGCCATTCACGGCTATCGGCCACCATCACGCGCTGCTTCAAGACCATCATCTTTTCGCGGAGAGCGTCCTCGGCGGCACTCCGTTTTGCAGCCAGAGCCAGCGCTGCAGCACGACGACGCACGCGCCACACGCCCGCAGCAATCAAGCATAACGCCACGACAACGCCCACCACAATCGGCAGCATACTGACCGGAGCTTCCGCACGCAGCGGCACGCTATCGCTACGCAAGTCCAGCGACTGCCCCGTCGGCGTCGGGATTTCAAAACGCATCGCGGGGATGTTCAAGTTACCCGTATCCTGCACAACGAGCTTGTAGTTGAACGTAATCTGCGCCATTTCCTTGCCGTTTTTTACCGAACGGCTAGACTCCTGCGACATGCCGACCTGCAAAATGCCCTTGGCATTCGCCGTACTCATCGGCACCACCAAAATGGCACTGCCGTTGATACTCCACGAAACAGTCACCGGGAAAACTAAAGTATCGCCGACAGTAGCCGTAAGCGGACCGTCGGAGTTCCCTGCAGAAATCGAAATACCAAGCTGTTCCGGAGTCGGGAGAGGAGGTGCCGTAACGTTATCAGCGCCGTCCGCATCGCCTACATCCACAGAATCGGCGACATTTTCAACAGCACTGGAATCAATAGCGTTTGCGACATTCCCGGAGTTGTTCGGCTCCACCGCAAGAACAGACGAATCCTTTGGCACCACAAGCGATGCAGAATCTACAGAAACTTCCTTGGACGGCGCCGCTTTCGAAGCATTCGCCTTTTTAGACTTTGACTTGGCTGTCTTTAAATTTTCTTTCTTACTCATACTCCAATAATATACTAAAAATGGCGTTTAGATGTAAAAAATTGATTTTTGACAATTTTTACGTGAAAAATGTAAGAAAAATCAAATTACTCACGTAAATTTCAGTACAAAGTAAGTAAAAATTGCTATAAAGATGTAATTTTTTTGCCAAACCTCACTTTTTCGTCCATAAAAACTCATTTTTTCGCGAAAAAAAACTATCTCAAGCAATGAAAAACAGCTCAAAAAAGCAAAAATTACAGATAACATTAAAATTTTACGTGAAAAAATAGGGAAAAAGTGGTTTACTCACGTAAATTTCGCCTTTTTTTTAAAAACTGCTTTTTAGAGCGCCATTATATATAAAATAAACCCCGGCACAAAGGCCGGGGTGACAGTTCAAACAATGGAATGGCGTTTTTTGCGAAGTCCGCAATCACGCACACAGAACCTAAACGATATTAGAACGGACGGACGAACAAGCCGTTCAGTAAGCCCGAATACATCGTCGTCAGGATATCGGAGAAATAGCTCGTAGGACCGTTCGAAAGTTTCTTTCCGTTCAAGCCTGTCGTACACTTATTGAGCCATGTCGAGTTCCCTGCAATACCCGTGGCACACCATGCGCTATACCACTGGTTAGAAACAGATGAATTGGCGTAATCCTTACCCACAGACAAATCCCATGAATAATTTGTTGACAAGGCTGTACTATTCGGATCACCGGATGCTTTCTTCGAAATAAATTCGTTCAACTTGGTGAGAATCGCAGCGGCTCGCGGATCCTGATACCAGTAGTAATCCCATGCGATACGCCACGGAATGCGCACAGATTCCTTATTGAACGTCCAGTAGGTACTCTTTGCAGAACCGTTATTCGGGTCAATAGCCTTGCCATTAGCATCGCTCCAGTCTGGGAACACGCCGGTACCTGCATCTTGCACTTTCTTCATGTAAGCATAATTGGCGTCAAGCACACCCTGCCAGTTGTGAGCCGGATCTACCAAGGCAAAAAGACGAATAGCCACCGGAGAGAAGTAACTTAAATTGTAGGCTGACGTAGCCTTTTTCCAACTATCATCATCACCCGAATAGATAAGTGAGGTTGACGGGCTTATTTCCTTTTCCCAAATGGCATTTACAAATGTAAGCGCATCGGCCAAATAATTATTTGCCGCAGCAACATCGCCCGCCGCCTTCATTTTATAATGCATTAGAATCAAAGAAGTCGCGATATCCAAATCGGCATCAGTCGCACTGGAATTGTCAACCTCGGTCCAGTGGAACGACATGGTAATCCAAGGCATCAACTTTGCATTATGGTAAGCCCTGAATCCACGAGTGTAATTCCACAAGCGATTAAACGCATCGACATCGTTATTAAAATAGGCCAAAAGCATGCCATAGCCAATACCTTCGGATACCGTGCAAGCGCGGAATTTCATTGAAGATACCGTAGCATCACTTACAGAGCAATAATCCTTATAATAGCTTGACTGAGCGGACCAAACAACACGCCCAACCCCCCCAGCAGCACCGTCGTAAGTTGCAGGAAATACGATGTTATAATCACCGGCAATGGAGGCGTAATAAGTAGCTTCCGTTTCTTTAGCCACAAAATGATAGCCCTTCCACAAAGCATATATGCTTGATGCCGTTGCCTTATTTGCACTCGTTGCAAGCGGAGCGTAATTTACAGGATTCGGAGTCGGGGCCGAGGCAGAACTAGCCGGAGGCGGTTCAACTGCAGAACTTGCCGGTGGCGGAACCGCAGCGGAACTCTCAGGAACCGGAGCTACCGCAGAACTTGCTGGCGGAGGAACTACAGCGGAACTTGCTGGCGGAACAACAGCCGCAGAACTTGCCGGTGGCGGAGCTACAGCAGCAGAACTCTCTGGGGCCGGAGTTGGAATCGGAGAAATTGGCGCGGAATCATCTTCTCCGCAGGCTCCAAGAAAAAAAGCCGAGCCAATTAAAACCGGCAACAAAATTTTTTTGTGAATCATAAAGGCCTCTCAAAAGTAGCCCAAAAACGGGGCTGGTAAATGCCAATGTAATATATATAAATATAGTTCTTATCGTTTCCAATGAAAGAAAAAAATGAACATTTCTGTGATAGAACGCAATAGAGCATATAAAGAAAAGGGCCGCAAATACGACCCTTTCCCAAATTTTTCGTTAATCCGAAATTACTTCAACACGATCTTGTTGGTGAAGTTGACGGACTTGCCAGCAACGCGGACCATATAGACACCGGCGTCGAGGTTTGCAAGGCTGAGAGCAGAGGATACGTCGCCCTTAGCAACAACTTGACCCTGGAGGTTGAGCACTTCGGCAGTACCGGCAGAGACACCCGTAAAGGAGAGGCTACGGCCAGAAAGGACTGCCTTGGCGGCAGATGCACCACGGACAGCCTTGATTGCGGGATGCGGATCAACATTCTTCTCTGCACATTTTTCCGGGCAAGATGCACCGTTCGGGCCGATTGCGCAGATGTCGAAACCATAAGTACCCGCAGTAGCCTGAATCTTGAACTTCAAAGCAACGAGCTGACCTGCAGCGGTGGCACCGTCGATTTTCGTCGTTCCCTTGTACCAGGACGGCTGCTTGAAGTCAGTCCAAGCGAGCTGCTTCATAGTACCAGCGGAAGCCTTCGGGAGGGATGCGGCCGGGTTTGCGTACTCAATGGTAGCGTCAACGTCGTCACCGAGGCCGAGTTCGAGCGCCGGAGCAACATCAGATTCATAAGTAATGCAAACGCCACCCCAAGCAGAAGCGTCACCCGGTTGCGGATTGCCACCACCCTTAGAGATTTCACCGACAACGTTAAAACCGATACCGACGAACGGGTTGTAAGACAATTCACCCTTGTCAAGGACGGCCGAACCGCAAACACCGTT
>Ga0129307_1002170_pt1 | contig 16767 bp, 16 predicted proteins | sample P1105metagenome_FD_94437 | JGI IMG/M metagenome (GOLD analysis project Ga0129307, IMG submission 94437) | Capybara group fecal microbial communities from Wisconsin, USA - P1105 metagenome | ecosystem: Host-associated > Mammals > Digestive system > Large intestine > Fecal | place: USA: Wisconsin... | reverse complement strand
TCAGGTCGTAAATGAAACTCATAGTTCCGCTCTCTGCCCCGAGAAGTTTTTCTGTCATGTCTATAAAGACGAAAATATCTCGCTCATTGAATCCACCTTCATTAAATGTGCTGTCGCTGATGATAAGGAGCATCTTAACGCGCTCGGGGATGTTGTCGCATTCAAAGATGCCTTCATTTATTCCCTCTTTTACAACTTCAGATAAGAGGGGGGTAATCGTATCAATCAATTTTTTTCTGACCTTATGGTGCATTAGCACATTCTCCGGCTGGAAAAGAGTGTTCTTTATGGGTTCTTCCTCTTCGGTAGGCTTCATCGATGCAATTATCCCGACTATTTTTTGCGGTACGGGAATGTCCGTTGCGATAATCTGCTTTGCCATTTCGGTCTCACTATCAATCATCATGTCTATGACTTCTTCGAGCATCTGCTCCTTGCTTTGGAAATGGTAGTAGTATGTGCCTTTAGCTATCTGTGCTTTTTCTATGATTTCGTCAACGCTGGTATTCTCGTATCCCTGTGTGAGAAACATATCATAGCCTATCTTTAACAGCTCTTTTTTCCTTTTTTCACCTTTTTTCATTGTTGCCTCCAAATAGGCCATTGGCCTGTTTTTATATTATGATTAACCCCATATTCTTGTCAATCATTTTTCGACTATCAGTCGGTTTTTCTTGTTTTTAATATAAAAATTATAGTATATAAATGTTTTCACTGGGAATTAATCATTAACAAACCGTCATATATCATGTTTTAATGACTATAATTATTTAAAATCGCTACAATTTTTCTAAATGGCTTCAACAAGCCTTAAATAAGTTTTAAACCATATATTATCTAGCAAAAGGCCTCAAAACATAGGTATGGTGGGAGGTAGATAAACATGAAATTGTTATTTTTAAGTAATGTTTGTGTATTAATCAGTTCAGTTTTTCACAGGGCTGTATTGGTGTTCTTTCCATGCATCTCCGAGGAGGTGAGAACGGTGGAGTTGATTATTTTCACGATTGGAACATATTGGTTTAATATCGCTTCAGTTATTAGATCACTAATGATTCTAATAAAATGTAGAAGATAATAACTCAAATTTTCACTTCCATTTAACTGGTAATTAAATATAAACGATTCAATGATGGGCTTTGAAAACCAAGTTTTCGTGAGGCCTTTTTCCCGGAGAGAACACTGTTTAATTACCTCATTTTACAAAAATAGTTAAATTTATATAATAATTTGATAATAAGAGTATACAAGAGAATTACTTTTAAAGTAAACCTCTATGGAGATGCAAATCTATATTTTTTAATGTCTACTGTGAATATTGTGGGGAGTTATCTCTGCAATAAGACATTAAATCTGACTTTTTTAGCACTGATTTTCGGATATTTATTTGAACAATAATGCTTTTGTTTATTTAACACTAATTTAAATACTATTTTCAATAAATTATCATTCATGTTAGAACTTGATGAACTTTTAGCCATTTTCAATAAGGGCGAAACTTTAACGATGGATGAAGAGGCGACCTTGACCTGCAACTATTATTCGCAGGAAGCTCAAAAGATTACCTGTGAGATTAACTGCAAGTATCATGATCTGGATGAAATTCGTGATTTGTTCTCTAAGCTGATAGGCAAGAAGGTCAGTGATGACTTCAGAGTTTTTCCTCCATTCACCACGGATTTTGGAAAAAATATCCATTTGGGTGAAAATGTTTTCATAAACTCCGGCTGCAGGTTTCAGGATCAGGGCGGAATTTACATAGGCGATAATGCATTGATTGGCCATAATGTTGTTCTGGCCACATTGAACCATGAGGAAAACCCATCTAAAAGGGGTAACTTAATTCCTGCACCAATAAAAATAGGAAATGACGTGTGGATAGGCTCAAATGCAACAATACTTTCCGGCGTAACGGTTGGAAATGGGGCGATTGTTGCGGCAGGGGCTGTCGTTACAAAAGACGTTAAGGAAAACACTGTCGTTGGCGGAATTCCTGCCAGATATATCAGGGACATCAGGATGGATTAAAGCTTTTCGCCATTGTGTATGCCGACAATCCCTGGGATTTCTTTCACTTTAAGCTCAAAAATGGCTTCCATGCCTTCATTTTCAAACAAAACGCACTTTTTTTCCAGAACCTTGCTTGTAAGCAATGCCGCTAGAGGCGGCGTTATGACAAAAATTGAGTTGTTCTCTTTTAATGCTTCGGCAGTTTCATCACTTAACATTCCTTTTCCAATATGGACTTTAACACCGGCTTCGCTTAATTTAGGAATTGTCGATTCTATTTCAACTTTGCTGCTTGTTGTTGGAGCGATTCCAGCATCACTAAATGCGGTGTGCATTATCACTGACCCATTCAAATCAAAGGGGACTTCGTTTTCTTTTATCAGTTCAACAAGTTGGGGCAATGCCGCATCACGGCCTGTATAGATGGTTCCGGAAATTGAAATCTGGTCTCCAACATTGAGGTTTGTTAAATCCTCATCGCTAATTGGTGCTGTCAAGTGCTTCATGAATATAGTTGTGGTTAAGGGTTAATATAAATATTATTTTAGATAAAATGCATATCATGTATAAAAAAGTAATATTATTCTTACTTATTCTATTGTTATCTGTTAATTTTGCAGGGGCATCAGACAATAACACTATCGATGATGCGGATGTCACTCATGTTTCGGGTAATGATTTTGAAAGTATAAGGGACACAATCAATAATGTTGAAGAAAATGGTGTGGTTGAACTCAATGGAACTTATCATAGCAATGATGGGTATATTAACATTTATAAATCAGTTACTCTTCAGGGGTCTGAAAAAGGTGCTGTTCTTGATTTCGAAGGTTATGGAGCATTTCGTATTTATGATTCCAATGTCACTTTAAAAAATTTGAAGTTTGTCAATACGGAGGGGTCAAGTACTATGGTTTTTGTTTCAAATTCAAACCTAACAGTAATCAATTGTACTTTTGAAGACATAAGCTATTATGCGATTGATTTTCAGGGGTATTCGTTAATAGTGGATGGTTGTGAATTTAGCAACAGCAATTATTGCGGAATAACTTCCGATGCGGACAATGTTCTGATTAAGAATTCTGTTTTTACGGAACATGAGGAAGGTTGTATCGGAGGGTTTAGTAAAAAATTAACGGTTGAAGATTGTATGTTCATGAATTTAATTGGATATTCAATCGGCACTGAGTCTGATGAGGTTTATTTAAATAGAACCCTGTTTAAAAATAGCTATGAGGAAGGCGGCAGTGCAAGATTATTCTCAAATAAGTCTTCTGTCAAAAATTGTATTTTTGATGGCCCTGGGAGTTTAATAGTATTTAGCACTTCAGAAATTCTAAACTGCAATTTCACTAACGGTAATTTGGTCGTTGTTGACCCTGTAAAAGTGAATGTTAAAGGTTCAGTATTCAAAGGCGGATCTCATGTCACTTGTCATGATGATATTGTGAAAAATATCAACATCATAAATAATGAATTTGACGGGAATTGTATTAGGGGGGAGTTCTCTTATTCAAACATGAAAGTCATAAACAACACTGTCGGCGGAAGTTTTGTTTATATTGAAAACGATGACTTGACCAAAGTCTCCATTAAGAATTCTCAATTTTCAAACAATGTATTTAAAGGCGACATGTTTGTATCTAATTCTTATAAGGATGTGGTGTTCAATAACAACATATTCAGCAATAATACATGCAAGCGCATAGCATATCTTGATTTTGAGGAGAAGGGCACTGTCCAAATAACCAACAATATCTTCTCCAATAATCTGGATGGGAATGGGGATTTGGCTCAAATTACAATGGGTCTTTATTATGAGGAGTATATGGACTCCAATTATGAACCTATGGCCAAATATCTAACTAAAGAGAAGATTGGAAATAATTTCCTAGGTTTCAATGTGCAAAACGATTATGATCTTGAAAATGTTGTAGGAATTGAAGGTCATAATGCTTCTTGGATTAATGTTGAATTCAAGCAGGTCAGCTTGGTGAATGGAAACTACACATATTCCCTGAATTTCATCGATAGAAACGGCAAGGTTTATAAACTTCCAGCTTACAATTTCAAAATTCAGGATAAAAAAACAGGCAATATTCTAGTGGACAACATTCAGATTAAAGATGGCAAAGCAACATTTAGCTACAATAAAAAGCTTTCTTTAGATGACATATTCATCTTTACAGAAGCGGGCAATGTTGTGAATAGACCTAAGGCCGAAATAACTATTAAAAGAACAGGCACTACCTTTGATGATACTAAAATCACTGTGAGTTTGTCCTATCAGGGCAAGGCGCTTAAAAATCAGGTTGTGAACTTCGATATTTATGAGTATGAAACCGCTAAGTCTAAGTACATTCATGAAAGTAGTTCAAGAACCAACAGCAATGGTGTTGCAACCTTGGATTATGATCTAGATGTTTCAAGACATCACTATGACATTAAAGCAATGTATGCAAGTAAGGATTTTTCACAGGTTTCAGTTACAATTAAGAATATTAAGGTTAAGACATCCAATGTCATCTTTAAGACTTCAAAAGTAGTAACTACCTACAAATCCGGCAAAACTTTGGATGTTAAGGTACTGGATGCAAAAACCAAAAAGCCTGTGAAAAATTGCGGGGTGGACGTTTATCTCAGGAAGGGAAGCATAAATTATTGCTATGTTCTAAACTCTGATTCTAATGGTATGGTTCACGCACCAGTATCCACTTTCGGTAAGTTGGGCACATTCAATGTTTTTGTTGAATGCGGTGATGAGAATCATGTGGCTAAAACCGTTAAGACAACATTCACTTTAAACAAGGCTAAAACAACAGTCAATATTGACAGTTCAGTTAAAAAGTCATCAAGTATAAAGATAACGGTTAAAAATAAGGCCACCAATAAGCCGGCTAACAATGTCAAGGTCACTGTTAAGGTTTACACTGGCAAATCCTACAAAGCCTATAACTTAAAGGCTAATTTTAATGGAATTGCCTACATAAGTGCCAATAAACTCAGTTTGGGAACTCATAAGGTCGTTGTTTCATCAAATGATGAAAAATACACAGTTTCCAAGAGTGCTAATGTTAAAATTGTTAAATAGATTACAGATTTAATCTATTTATTTTCTTATTTTTTTTAAAAATTTTTAATTTTCCACTTTTCTAATAACATATTTAAATGTTTATCAACATATATATTACACATTCTATATTTATTTATGATAAATATATTAGGAGATTAAAAATTGATTATTATTGATGAGAATTTATGTAAAGGATGTCATCTTTGCTTATTCATGTGTTATAAGAATGTATACGCAATATCTCCTGAAGTTAACAAGAAAGGTGTCCAACTGCCTTTTGTTAAGTTTGAAGAGAGATGCACTAAATGCGGTACTTGTGAAGTTGCATGTCCTGACCAAGCGATTACAGTTGACTTGCCTGACAATTGGTGGATGAAAGAGGGCAATGATGTGAATTTCAATCCGCACTTTACAAAGGAGAAATAAAAATGGCTGAAGAATTTTTTATTCAAGGAAATGAAGCATGTGCTAAAGGAGCAATAGCTGCAGGCTGTAGATTTTTTGCAGGTTATCCGATTACTCCATCAACTGAAGTTGCAGAAACTTTAGCAAGGGAATTGCCAAAGGTTGGAGGTTCATTTGTTCAGATGGAAGATGAAATCGCTTCTGCCGGTGCAATCATTGGCGCTTCTTGGGGAGGAGCCAAGTCAATGACTGCAACATCCGGTCCGGGCATTTCTTTAATGCAGGAAAATATAGGTTATGCATTCATGAGCGAAACTCCTATTGTAGTTGTGGATGTTCAAAGGGGATCTCCGTCAACAGCCCAGCCGACAATGGCTGCACAGGGAGACATGATGCAGGCCCGTTGGGGTTCTCACGGGGATTACGAACCGATTGCATTATCCCCATCAAGCGTACAGGAATTCTTTGATTTCACAATTAAAGCATTCAACCTTGCAGAAGAGTATAGGGTTCCGGTATTTGTAATGGCTGATGAAGTAATAGGGCACATGAGAGAAAAGATAGTCGTTGAAGACGATATTGAAATCGTTGCAAGAAAAAGACCTGAAAAGAGTGATGATTACTTGCCGTTTGAAAATGTTGAAAACGGAACAACTCCAATGCCGGCATTTGGTGATGGATTCAATATTCACGTAACCGGCCTTACCCACGATGAAAGGGGATATCCTGATACCAACAACCCTGAAACTCATGACAAGCTTATCCAAAGGATTTGTGATAAGGTATTGAACAATAAGGATAAGATCTGCTCTGTCAAATCCGAAAACTGTGAAGATGCAGACATAGTTATAGTATCTTATGGTGCTCCAGTCCGATCAGTAGTTGAAGCGGTAAGCAGAACCGATAAAAAAGTTGGTTACATCAAGATTCATACACCATGGCCTTTCCCTGATGAGCAAATTAAAGAGCTTACTAAAAATGCCAGTGACGTACTGGTTGTTGAAATGAACTTAGGTCAGATGTATTATGAAGTTGACAGGGCATGTAAGGATGCTAATGTTCATCTGTTGGGTGTAATTGGCGGATTGTTGCCAACCCCTGATGAGATTTTAGACAAGATTGATGAGATAGGAGGAAACTAAAATGGCTGAACATAAACAAAATAGATTTCTCCCTTATTTAAGAGAAGACAGATTGCCTCATATTTTCTGTCCAGGCTGTGGAAACGGAGCTATTATCAATGCATTCCTGGCCGCTATGGAAAAGGCAGAAATGGATTTCGACAACATCGCAATGGTTTCCGGAATAGGATGTTCCTCAAGGATTCCGGGATATCTGAAATGCGATTCCCTTCACACCACTCACGGAAGGGCTATAAGCTTTGCAACAGGTCTTAAAACAGCTAACAAGGATTTGGACGTTGTTGTATTTACTGGAGACGGTGATGCTGCATCCATTGGTGGTAATCATTTGATTCATGCGGCTAGAAGAAACATTAATTTAACTGTAATCTGTATCAATAATAATATTTATGGTATGACTGGGGGTCAAATCAGCCCTACATCTCCTAAAGGCAGTTTCGGAACAACTGCACCTTACGGCAATCAAGACGCTCCATTTAATTTGGCAGAACTTGTTGCGGCTGCAGGTGCAAGTTATTCAGCAAGATGGACAACTGTTCAAATGGAAAATTTGGTTCTTGCAATTAAAGCGGGATTGGAAAACCCTGGTTTTTCATTCATTGAAGTTGCAACTCAATGTCCAACTTACTTCGGTCGTAAAAATAAGTTGAGAACTCCTACTGCAATGGCGGCAGTCATGAAAGCGAATACCATATTCAAATCTGCTGCAGACAGGATGAAACCGAAAGAACTGGAAGGCAAAATTGTCGTTGGTGAATTTGCAAACACTCAAAAAGATGAATTCACAGAGAATATTGATAAAATAAGTGTAGAAAAATCTGGTAAGAAAACTCTTATCAATTCTGCATATGAAGCGGAGTTATAGGTGTATAATATGAGAACTGAAATTAGAATTTGTGGATTTGGAGGCCAAGGAATTATTCTTGCAGGTATCATCTTAGGTAAATCTGCATGTCTTTTTGACGGAAAAGAAGCTGTTCAAACCCAATCTTATGGTCCTGAAGCCCGTGGTGGAGCTTCCAAATGCGAAGTTGTTATTAGTGACACTGAAGTTGATTATCCTAAAGTCCAAAGTCCAGATATTTTAGTGGCTATGTCCAACGAAGCTTTGATGAAATATATTGTGGATTTGAAAGATGAGGGGACATTAATCGTTGATCCTGGAACAACTGATGTTGAAGATGTAAGGGATTTTATTGATGAACATAATATTAAAGTTTATGAAGCTCCTGCAACCAAGACTGCTACTGATGAGATAGGTCTTAAGATAGTGGCGAATATTGTCATGGTTGGAGCTATTACAAAAATTACTAAAGTTATATCTAAGGAATCTGCTATGAAAGCTATTGAAGCAAGCGTTCCAAAAGGAACCGAAGAGAAAAACATCTCTGCTTTTGAAGCAGGATATGCTTTAGTCGAAGAATAGGTGTTAAAATGAGATTTTTTGAAAGTGTAGCAAAACAAATTTTTCAAGATGAAGGAATTCCAATCCTAGAATGCCATGTTGCAAATTATCCTGAAGAAGCAATGGGCATTTCTTCAGAGATGGGTGTACCTGTTGTTATCAAAGCACAAGTTTTAACCGGTGGAAGAGGTAAAGCCGGTGGTGTGAAATTCGCAAACAACCCTGGTGAAGCATTGAAAGTTTCTGAAGAAATTTTAGGAATGGAAATTAAAGGTGAAAAGGTAAAACATTTGCTGGTTGAAGAAAAAGCCGAAATCTTGCATGAATTTTTCGTAACTGTTTCTGTTGACAGGGGCGCTAGAAAGCCTGTAATTTTGGCAAGTAAAGAAGGTGGGGTTGAGATTGAAAACTTGGCCAAGACAAACCCTGAAAAAATCATTAAATACTATCCTAATCCTTTGCTTGACTTTTTGCCTTATGAAGCACGTGAGATTGCACGTAAGATGGAGGTTCCTTCAGAGCTAATCTCCCCTATGGGAGACATGATTTGGAAATTGTATAACGTATTTAAAAAATATGACGCTGAAACCGCAGAAATAAACCCATTGGTTTTAACTCCAGATGGTTTGATTGCAGCCGATGCAAAAATGGTGGTTGAAAACGATTCATTATACAGGCACCAGGATTTGGTTGACAGGTTGCACTATAAGAAAAAGGCTGTGGACTTCGTTCAATTGGATGGGGATATTGCCGTAATCGGTAATGGTGCAGGTTTAACACTGACTGCTATGGACATGATTAAGCTTAACGGCGGAGAGCCAGCAACATTTTTGGATATTGGTGGTGGTGCTTCCGCACAGATTATTAATCAGGCTTTAAATATCGTATTGAACTATGACCCAGTTAAAGTGGTATTCTTAAACGTATTGGGTGGTATCACTAAGGCAGATGATGTTGCACGTGGTGTAATTGAAGCCTTAAATCAGTCTGAACGTGAAATTAATATTGTAATCAGATTGACAGGTACTAACGAAGAGGAAGGTCAAAGGCTTTTAGAGGAAGCGGGAATTCCATATGAGACATCTATGGAGAAAGCTGCCCGTAAGGCCGTTGAAATTTGTGAAGAACTTAAGGCTGAAGGCAAATAAAATGAAATTCTTTGCTATCAATGGGTCTCCTAGGAAAAACTGCAATACTGCCCAGCTTTTGGATAAATCTCTTGAGGGAGTCAAATCCGTTTTCCCGGACGCTTCAACTGAGAGAATAGATTTGTACGATTTCCCTTTTAATGGGTGTAAGAGTTGTTTTGCATGTAAAATAAGAGATGGGAAACATTATGGCAAATGCGTTCAAAATGATGATTTTAAACCTATTCTAGAGGAAGTAGTTCAAGCCGACGGCATTATTTTAGGTTCTCCAATCTACTTCAGTGATGTCACAGGGAATATGAGATGCTTTTTGGAAAGGTTCATGTTTCCATTCCTGGCATACAGCAAGACTGAAACCGTGGAACACAAGAAGATGCCTCTGGCTTATATCTACACCATGAACGCTTCTGAAGACATTTCCTATCAAATAGGATATCATGACCTTCATGACCACTTCGAAATGGGTTTAAGCATGGTTTTCACAAAACCGGAACATCTCTATGTCTATGACACCTATCAATTTAAGAACTATTCAAAATATGTTTCTGACGCTTTTGACGAAAGCGAGAAGAGACGTGTTCGCCAAACACAATTCCCGAAAGATTTAAAAAACGCATTTGAACTTGGAAAAAGGGTAGCTATTCGAGCAGAACAACACGACTGATTTCAGATTCGTTGACTATATCTTTACCGCATTCATCACCTATTTTTTTTGCAAATTCTTTGACCTCATCAAACCTTGGCATATTGTCCAGGCTTAGTCGTTTGCGTGATGAGCCAACACACATGTATGCTTTGACTTCCACAAAATCGGGGTCTGCTTTTTTTATTAGTTTTGCATACTCTTCAGGGTTTTCCATATTTCTGCCGCGAACGCATGTGTTTCTTATACATGTACGTGAGTTAAAGCTAGCCAATGTTTCAAGTGATTCATTTAAATTGCTCCAAGCATCATTTATTCTAGGTCTGCACACATCATTAAATATTTTCTCGTTAGGTGCATCCAAGGAAAGGTATAGTTGATACGGATCATTTTCAAGATTTCTCAGTCGCTCAACGCACTGGCCGTTACTTACGACAAAGGTTGTAAAGTCACGTCGGTTGAACTCTCCAATCAGCTCGTCAATTTTTGGGTAAAGGGTAGGCTCGCCTGCTAGGGAGATGGCTGCATTGGTTGGTTTTTTTAGCTCTTCCAGCTTCTTTCTATTTGCCTTGTCATTTCCATAATAGCCGCATAGCAAATTATTCTGGGCTTTGATGGCTCCGTCTATAATTGTTTTGGGGTCGTCAAATTCTTCGTCTTCCCAGCTGGTTTGGGTATAGGTCAAATCTCTCCAGCAAAATTCACATTCCTGTTGGCAATTTGGGACTGCAGGAGACATTTGAAGACATCTATGGGATTGGATGCCGTAAAATTTTTCCTTATAGCAAACTCCTTTATCCACAATGCTTTGGCGGGTCCAATGGCAGGTTTTTACAGCAGCATGCCCATGAGTCCCAACGAAACGGTATCCGCTTTTTTCTAATTTTTCTATCTGGCTTTCATTGAATGACATAAAATCATTTTAATTTTTAAATTTGCTAGTATATACATTTTTATATGCTCAAATTAATTTATCAAATATTGAACAAAAATGTATTATAATTATTTAATCTATTTATATGTTTATTTTTTATAATTTAAATTATGAGATTATGGAATAAACAACAGGAAAAGTTATTTTTTATCGACTCAAAAGAAATCAAATCCCTCAAGCAGTTGTTTTACAGGACTGATGATGGGAGATATTTGGCATATTGGCCCAAAAGGTATCGCGGTAGAAAATCCACTCTTCAGGCCAGAAATTCTTTGATTGGAAATTACACTGAAAACTGGGTCAGTGAATTGTTCAATTCCCTGATTGGCGATGACCTTTTTGTCGTTCAGCAGGCAAGAATTCCATCAGTTGGAATCACATCCACTTCTCCCGCAGATATTGTAATCGCAACGGAGGATAAAAAAATTTTAAAGGCATCGCAGGTAAAACTAATATGTGAGGTTAAGATGTCTTTGGTGTGGAATTGGGAGTATGATCCCACTTCAGGCACTGTCCGTGAAGTCGGAGATTACAGGACCCATCAGGGAAAACCGTCTTTCACACGTTCAGATTCAATCTTAAAAGCTATTGGTAAATGCATTGATGTTAGGGTATCAAACTTTGAATCGACCAAAATTCCCATTGTGGTTTTGGGAAACACTCCTCTATCCAATGGTTTTTCTAAAAAAGCGGACTATCTTAAACATTCTGGGTTGATTCAAGGATTTTGGTCTCTAAATCCGTTTCCACTAAATCATGGAAATACTCGCAAGACCACTCCCAAGGGAGGTTTTGTCAGATTTGACAATACTGATGAGTTGAAACGGCATTTAAACCAATTGTTTATCCAGGATTTGAATTTCTTTTCAGGCATGGAAAGCCCAAAGAATTTAGGCAAGTTGATTGAAATAGCTAATTGCGAAAATACCTGTGAAAATAAGGGATTGAAATTTTTAAACCTTCTAAAGGGGGCTTAAAGTGACAAGAAAAACTCAAACTTCTTCATTCGGTTCAGTTTTAAGGGAATCCCACAGTTCAAAAAAGTTTTACAACTCAAAATTATTTGAAGATTTCAAGATTCCTAAAAAAATTGAGTATAAAGAGTCGAAAATACCTGATTGTGATTTGAATAAGTTATATTGCAAATCCAGTGAAAATATGGATGAGATTCCGGATAACAGCATTCATTTAATGATTACTTCCCCGCCATATAATGTTGGAAAGGAATATGATGACGATTTGGCACTGGATGAGTATCTTGATTTGCTGACTGCAGTTTTCCGCGAGTCATATGATAAGTTAGTGACTGGTGGCAGAGCTTGCATTAACATAGCCAACATTGGCAGAAAGCCATATATTCCCCTTCATGCGATGATAATTGGAATAATGCTTGATTTAGGATTTTTAATGAGGGGCGAGATTATTTGGGATAAGTCGGCCAGTGCCGGAGGGTCATGCGCATGGGGAAGCTGGATGTCCGCTTCCAATCCGGTGCTTAGGGATTATCATGAATACATCCTGGTCTTCTCAAAGGAATCATATTCCAAAAATAAAACGCAGGATAAAAGGGATACAATAACCCGTGACGATTTCATTCATTGGACTCAAAGCATCTGGACATTTCCGGCTGTGAATGCAAAGCGAATCGGCCATCCTGCTCCGTTTCCTGTTGAGCTTCCTCATAGGTTGATTAACCTTTACAGTTATGAGGGCGATGTTGTGCTTGATCCGTTTTGCGGAAGCGGAACAACTTGCATCGCTTCGCTTCAAAATAACAGAAAATATATTGGTTATGACATTGATGAGGATTATATCAAATTGGCTCAAAATAGGATAATTAATCATAAATTTATTTAATAATGTTTTCTAAATATTATAATAATAAAGTAATTGTGGGATTATTATGGATACACCAATAGTGATATTGAATTATAAGACATATTTGGAATCAAGTGGTATGAAAGCTTTAGAACTTGCACATGACTTGGAAAGTGCTGCTAATGAATCTGGAATCACTATGGTTGCAGCTCCTCAAGCGGCAGACATTTATAGAATAAGTGAAGAAGCTTCCCTTCCGATATATGCCCAGCATATTGATCCAATCTCTCCCGGAGGACACACTGGTTCTAGTTTAATCAATACCTTAATTGAAGCGGGTGTAAGCGGTTCACTAATCAACCATTCAGAAAATAGGATGAAATTGGCCGATATCGATGAGGTTGTAAAATTGTGCAGGGGCAACGACATAGAATCATGTGTATGCACTAACAATATTGATACTTCAAAAGCTGTTGCGGCGCTGGCTCCTGATGCTGTAGCGGTCGAACCTCCTGAATTGATAGGTACAGGAATTCCAGTATCTCAAGCACAACCTGAAGTTGTTGAAGACACTGTTAAGGAAGTAAAAGCTATCAATAAGGATATTAAAGTATTGTGTGGTGCTGGAATCACTACTGGTGATGACATGAAAGCCGCAATGGATTTGGGTGCTGATGGAGTGTTGCTCGCATCAGGAATCATCAAGGCTGAAAGTCCAAAAGATGCCTTACTTGATTTGGTAAGTAAATTATAATGTTCGAGTGAGAAAAATGGCAGAATTCAATACTATTGACGATTTTGACTTGGAAGATAAAACTGTGCTTGTAAGGGTTGATATAAACGCTCCAGTTGATCCGGGTTCCGGAATCATTTTGGATGATACCAGATTGAAGTTGCATGCAAGGACTATTAAGGAATTGTCTCAAAAGGGGGCCAAGGTAGTAATTCTTGCACATCAAAGCCGTCCTGGAAAGAAAGATTTCACAACTTTATCTCAGCATGCTGATGCGCTCTCAGACATTTTAAATTTAAGGGTGAACTATATAGATTCACTATTCTCAGCTTCTGTTAAGGAAGCTATCCATAATCTCAAACCTCATGAAATTTTATTACTTGAAAATGCGCGCTTTTTCTCTGAAGAGACCCTTTCAAGAAGTCCTGAAGAGCAATCAAAAACATTGCTTGTAAGGCATTTGTCTCCTTTGATTGATTATTTTGTAAATGATGCATTTGCGGCAGCTCACAGGTCTCAAGCGTCATTGGTTGGTTTTACAGTAGACACTCCTTCCGCTGCAGGCCGTGTGATGGAAGAGGAATTAACTGTCATTCAGGATGCGCTCGATAATGTTGAGCATCCATGCGTGTTTTTACTCGGCGGAATGAAACCGGACGATTCAATTGATGTCATGGAGAATGTGTTAAGCAATGGCACTGCAGATTCCATCTTAACTACTGGTATTGTAGGAAATATTGTATTATGGGCTGCAGGAGTTGATATTGGCCAAGTCAATAGGGATTTCATAGCAAGCAGAGGATATGAAGGCATGGTTGAAAAAGCTAAGGACCTGATTGAAAGATTTGGAGATAAAGTTAAGTATCCTATTGATGTTGCCTGTGAAATCGATGGCAAAAGAGTTGACATTGACAATAGCGAAATCCCAAATGAAGCCATTTTTGACATAGGCATTAAGACCATTGCATTTTATGCAAAAGAAATCAGGGATGCCAAATACATATTCGCAAATGGTCCTGCAGGTGTATTTGAAGACCCTAAATTTGCAATGGGTACAGAGGATTTAATAAATGCCATGGCCAGCTCCAATGGATTCTCACTTATAGGTGGGGGACATATTGCAGCGGCCACTGCCGGACTTGGTTTGGAAGACCAGATGAGTCATTTGAGCAGTGGTGGTGGTGCTTGTATTAGCATGCTTGCCGGTAAAAAATTGGCTGCCGTAGAAGCGCTTAAAAACAGTAAAAAATAATTTTTTTTTACTTTCTCTTTTTTTTAAAAAAATAAGATTAGCCATTAAATATTTTTAATAGCTCTTCGGATGATTTTTTAGGATTTTCAGAACTCATTATTGCACTTACAACAGACAATCCGCCAATTCCGGTATCCATTAGTTGTGATGCATTCTCAAGGGTAATTCCTCCAATGGCTACAACTGGAATGTCAACGGATTCAACAATTTCTTTTAGCTCTTGTTTGCTGACTGATTCGGCATCCGATTTTGTTTGGGTTGGAAATACTGCTCCTGATCCGATATAATCTGCACCATCCTTTTGAGCTTTTTTTGCTTCTTTTACGGTAGCTGCAGAAACGCCTAAGATTTTATCTTCTCCGATAAGCTTTCTTGTAACGTCGCATGGCATATCGGATTGCCCGACATGAACTCCATCAGCATCAATGGCCAGTGCAATATCCACCCTATCATTGATAATCAATGGAATTCCGTATTTTGCAGTAATTTCTTTAACTCTCAATGATAAGTTATAAAAGTCAAGGGTATCTGCAGTCTTTTCTCTAATTTGAACAACAGTCACTCCTCCTTTTATGGCTTCTTCAATTGTTTTCAGGAATTTTTCCACATCGTCGCTTCTGTCAGTCACAAGATATAGGGACAAGTCTAGATTTTTCATAGTATCATAATATTTGATTCGTTTACTAAGCTTTCAGCATTAGTCTTGTAAAGGTAATCGATTAAGTATGCTCTGAATGAGCCGGTTCCTTCATCTTTTTCATCAACTTTTGCTCTTGCTTTTTCTCCAGCAAGATTCATTGCCAAAATTGCAACAAGGCTGCCTTCCAATGGTGTTGAACCTCCAATGCAGGTTCCGACAATTGAAGATAACATGCAACCGCTTCCTGTGATTAATGGCATCATGTCGTCTCCGTTGTCTATTGCTATTGTGGTTTTACCGTCGCTTAAAATGTCAATGGGGCCGCTGGCTAGTATGGTTGCATTTAATTTCAATGAGAGTTCTTTAATGATTTCTCCATTTGCAGCTAGATTTTCTTCGGTTATTATGTCGTCAAGGTTAACGTCCACTCCTTTTGCGGCGTTATTCTCATCAATTATTCCAACTAATTTGGCTATTGCTTTGATTTCACTAATGTTTCCGCGAATTGCGGCCATATCATAGTTTTCAATTAAATCTAGGGTTGTTCTGTTTCTAAGTTCGGTTACTCCGACGCCTACTGGGTCCAATACAATTGGAGTGTTTGTTCTATTCGCAGTTTCAGCACTTATCTTCATGGCATTTACCTGTTCTGCACTTAATTTTCCAATGTTTATCACTAATGCATCTGCTATGGTCACCACTTCTTCCAGTTCATCTGCATCTTCTGCCATGAATGGGGATCCGCCAATTGCCAGAACTGCATTTGCACAGTCATTGATTGTTACGGAATTTGTTATGCAATGGGTTAATGGGTTTTTCTCTTTAATGCTTTTTAAAGTTTCATCAATATTATCTAAAATAGTGTCTGTCATGATTATTAATTATATTATTTAATATTTATATTTTAATATGATATTTTCTAAAAAAAGGTTGTTTATAGTAAAGTATTTAAATGACAATTGATATAAGTTATATTGTTATATAACATTAACAATATTGCCTCGGTGGCTCAGTCTGGTAGAGCGCGAGACTTGTAATCTCGTGGTCGCGGGTTCAATTCCCGTCCGGGGCTTTATTTTATATTGTTAATTTAAGTTTTTTCCAATATTTTTATACTCTATAGTAACATTTATATAGTTGTTAATAGATATTACTATTAGTATGTTGTCTACATACATATTGTATGTGGGTCCGTAGGGTAGCTTGGTCGATCCTTTGGGCTTTGGGAGCCTGAGACTCCGGTTCAAATCCGGGCGGACCCATTTCAACCCGCCTTAGCTCAATTTGGCAGAGCGTTGGACTGTAGATCCAAATGTTGCTGGTTCAAGTCCGGCAGGCGGGATTTCAATTTATTTATAATTTTTCATATGTGATTTTTGTGAAATATCTGTTTTTTCCGAAAACTTTATATATGATTAAGATTATAGTAATTGGTAGTGTATTTTTACACATGTGCTATTTAAGTATTGGTTGCCCTGGTGGTGTAGGGGCTATCATGTGGGCCTGTCGAGCCCGCGACTCGGGTTCAAATCCCGGCCAGGGCGCTTCAAGTTCTTAAGTAGTG
>Ga0129307_1002169_pt1 | contig 16776 bp, 6 predicted proteins | sample P1105metagenome_FD_94437 | JGI IMG/M metagenome (GOLD analysis project Ga0129307, IMG submission 94437) | Capybara group fecal microbial communities from Wisconsin, USA - P1105 metagenome | ecosystem: Host-associated > Mammals > Digestive system > Large intestine > Fecal | place: USA: Wisconsin... | reverse complement strand
GGATCTGAAAGAAATACAGGAAAAACTGAATGCCATGTTTACCGGGACGGGAAGGAAACTCGTTTTCTGGTATGACGATGATGGCTCATACGAGGAGAATATCCATGATTTTGCGCTGGCAGAGGGCGTAAAGCTCTGGACCGTCACCGAATCCAACTGGTTCGAGACAAAGCTTCAGATTGAAGAGCGGGATCCGGAGAGTAATTACTTACTTTATGCGCCTTTTTCCCGTCCGGATGACAGGGAGAATTTCCTTGCGGATATTTTCTATTATTCACAGCATTTTTACTCCGATAAATTGGTGCAGATCATGGGAGACCTCGGAATTCCCACGGAGTGCCAGGACGAAGTCAAGCGCTTTCGGAAATTCTGGACCAGCGGCAATATCGATAAATTCCGGAAGCTTTCCATTGAGGATATTACGAAGGAAAGGCTGCATCTTGGCATGCTGTGCGTCCTTGCCGGCGTGAAGACGCTGAGTTTTGATGAACTTCTGAAAAAGACTGTCATTGCAGGGGCAGAGGATAATGCCATCCTGAAGAGAATGGAAAGCCAGAGATTTGACCGGATCTTCTGGGAGCTCTGCGAGAAGAATCTGGGATATAAGGATCCGACACCGACCATATCTGAGCTCCTTTGCACGATGATCGTGACCTATATGGATACCGTCACTGGCGGGAATATTCCGAAAGGGTGGAAAACGTTCCTCTCCGCCAGACAGAATGATGCAGTCGTATTCGTTAAGAACCTGATGAATAACGATGAGAGCAAGGCTTTCTATGATGGGTTTGCCGAGAAAGTTTCCGCAGAACTGAAGGCTCCCACCATGATTCGACAGATCCGTCTGGAGGATATCCTGGAGTGTGATGCACTGCCTGATTTTGATGAAAACCTGCTGAGCTGGATGATCGCAAAGATTGAGGACGGCATGCTGGACGAAAAGATCGCTGGCCTTTCCATCCCTCAGATCTGCGAGGAGCGGATAAAGCCCTGCTATCACTATAATGAACGGTATGGCGAACGCTACAGGATGATCTATCATGCGTGGCATGTGTTAAAGGGAGTGTCGCTGCACTCCTTCAAGCCCACGCTTACGGAGGTTGTCCAGGACTATACCGAAAACACCTATCAGATCGACCGGAACTATCGCAAATTTTATTATTACATGGATGCCGTCGGCATGACGGTGGAGACAGAAAAGCTCCGGGATCTGGTCGAAAATATCTATACCAACATATTCCTGACAGATTTCTCCTTTAAGTGGAATCAGATTCTTACGGATGAAGCTTATAAGGACTATGCCGGAAGAAGGCAGGAGCAGTTCTATGCGGACTTTGTCCGTCCGTTCATGAGAGAGGATGGAAGAGAAGGCCGTGTGATTGTTATCATCTCCGATGGTATGCGCTATGAATGCGGCCGGGAACTGTTCGAAAACCTGGAGTTAGATGAAAAGTGCACGGTCCGCATGAACCATATGCTGAGTGTTCTTCCTTCTGAGACCACTCTGGGTATGGCATCGTTGCTGCCGAATAAAGATATTCAGGTGGATGCAGAACTGAATATTACAGTGGATGGAATGAAGTGCGGCAATAGTACATTAGATCGGCAGAAGATCCTACAGAGTCAGATCCCGCGCTCTATCTGTGTGGACTTTGACCGCCTGATGACAGCAAAACAGAGCGAAATCAGGGACCTCCTGCAGGATAAGGATGTGGTTTATGTTTATCAAAACCAAATCGACCAGAGAGGGGAAGGCGGAAGATCCGAAAATGAAGTCTTCAATGCCTGCGAAGAGGCAGTCAAGGAGATCCAGACACTGATACACCGGCTCACCGGCTATGTATCTGCCACAAGGTTCCTGGTGACTTCGGACCATGGATTTATTTATAAGCGCGATAAGCTGACGGAGAGCGACAAGATCTCGATTGACAAGTCAGATATTCCTAAGACCAATTACAGGTATCTGCTCTCTGACAGTGAGTATCGGAATGATGCTCTTATCAGCAGATCCCTGGCTTACCTCAGTGCTTTTAACCGTATCTTTGTCACGACACCCATGGGAACGGATATTATCAAGAAACAGGCTGGAGGCATGAACTATGTTCATGGCGGTTCTTCCCTGCAGGAAATGATCGTACCGGTGGTGAAAGTTATCACGGCAAAAGGAAAGCAGGATACCGGCTATGTGAATGTGGAGATCAGTTCCTTTATCTCTAGGATTACGAACACCGAATTTAAGCTGGATTTCATGCAGATGACGCCGGTGACAGACAAGGATAAGCCGAGAAAACTGGTAGCTTTCTTTATGGATGAGACTGGGAAAAAGATATCTTTTGATGTACCGATCATCGCCAATATCCGGGATAAAGAGGCAAGCAAGCGCCTGATTACGGAGAAGTTCACTCTGAGAAGTGGGAAGTACCGGACCGGTCAGAACTATTATCTTGTGCTGGCGGATATGGACGATGAATCCCAGATCCATCAGAGATATAAATTCACGATTGATATTGCGGAAATGTAGGCTGCCGATGCCTGCATAACATGGAGCAGAACATATGGACACTTCCTATATCATCAGCAAGATGAATGAGTACATGTTTCGGCTGAACCAGCAGATGGGAGGTTGGCTTGAGAAGAAGCTGCCCAAGATCACAGATGACTGGTGGCAGGATCTGGTGTTCAACAACCTGAGTCCTCTGCAGCGGGAGACTGTACTTCGGAATGATATTCACGAGATCAAAGGGCTGGATCTTGCAGCCCTTCTTCGCGTGCTGGACAGAAACTGGTTCGTGATAACAAGCACCTTCTTTATTAACAACAAAGAACGCGGCAATATCCGGACCATGCAGGAGATCCGGAATACCTGGGCTCATATTACGCCAAACGATATCAGCAAGGCCAGGGTGATCGATGATGTAAATGTCATTATCGCCCTGATGCAGGCTTTTGATGCCAGCATGAAGGATACCAGGGATATGGAGAACTTTATCTTTGATGTAGAAGAAGATAAGGATATCCATGCAGTTCCGGCGAAAGAACCTGTGAAGGAAGCCGCACCTGCTGCAGAGAGCCCTGCTTCTGCCGGGCAGTTGGAAGGAATCGCTGTTGGAAGCATTGTCGTCCTTGTCAGTGATCCGTCGGTGATTGGTGCGGTGATCGGAGTCAGCGGAAACAAGTATTCCGTACTGGTCAATGGAAAAGTGCAGTCTTATTACAAGGAGCAGATCCAGCTTCAGAATGCTAAGGAAGAGCATAAATATTTATCCCTTCCGAAAGTTCGGTCTGCACTGACTGCGTATCAGATACATAACCCCGGCTCTTCGAATCTGTATTCCCTAAATTCTGCCAGAATCGATTTTGTTCCATATCAGTTCAGGCCGGCACTCCGGATGATACAGGCAGACAGCCCGCGTGTTCTGGTGGCGGATGATGTCGGTGTCGGTAAAACAATCGAAGCCGGACTGATCTTGAAGGAGCTGGAGGCAAGGTCGAGTCTTACCTCTGTACTTGTTATCTGCCCCAGACCGCTGGTCGCTGAGCGCAAGTGGCAGCTGGAGATGAAGCGCTTCGATGAAGACTTTACCCAGCTGGACGGCAGAATGCTTGCCGAGTGCATTTCTGAGACAGACCGTGATGGCGAGTGGCCGGAGCGGCACAGCAAAACGATTATTCCATATTCCCTGTTCGGTGAAGATTCTATCATGGGCAGAGGCTCCAGATCCGGCAAAAAGCACAAGGATATCGGATTATCCGAACTGGATCCGCTTCCACACTTTGATCTGGTCATTGTGGATGAGGCGCATAATATCCGGAATGCCAACACCTGGGCATATCGCGGTGTGGAACTTTTCTGCAGAAACGCAGATGCTGTAGTTTTCCTGACGGCAACGCCGCTGCAGAACAGCAATAATGACCTATATACCCTGCTGAACCTGCTTCGTCCGGATGTGATTATTGATAAAGATACCTTCAAAACCATGTCTGAACCCAATGCGTTCATCAACAATCTCCTCCGGATTGTACGGAACCAGGAGGAAGGATGGCAGGAAGCAGGCAAGGCCGAGATCGCGAATATTCTTAGCACGACGTGGGGCAGGAACGTCATTCAGCACAATCCTGAGTTTGAGAAGATCTTTACCTTCCTGGACAGGACAGAGGTCACCCGTGATGAACGGATCGAGATGATCGGGAAGATAGAGGGCCTGCATTCCTTCCATACGATGATCAACCGTACAAGGCGGAAGGACATTGAAGACTTCTGTATCCGAAGAACACAAACGGTAGAGGTGCCGTTCAACGGCGTACAAAGGGATCTTTATGATGCACTGATCGAATTTGAAAGCACAGCGCTGGCACAGCTTCATGGGAGCCGCAGTGTGCGGTTCATGATGTGCACCATTATGCGTCAGGCGGCAAGCTGTATTTATGGACTTGCGCCGTTCATGAACGATATTGTAAAGCGCCGCCTTTCACAAATCCAGGAAGATGGAGAGCTTTATGAATATAATTTTGAGCTGAACAGTGACGAGGAAAACTCCCTGTTTGAACTGGCAGATGAGATTGATAAGCTTTCCGGAGATCTTCCCAAGGATGACCCGAAATTCGACAGGATGCTGGAAGTGATTCAGGAGAAGCAGGCGACGGATAATAATCGTGTCATCATTTTTAGTTCTTTCCGGCATACGCTTTCCTATCTTCGGAAAAAGCTGACTGCGCAGGGAATCCGTGTAGGCCAGGTGGATGGTTCCGTACCGGATGAGGAGCGCTTTAAACTTCGCCAGAGATTCCTTCTGGACCGGGATAACGAGAATGCTGTCGATGTTCTGCTCTTTAGTGAAGTAGGCTGTGAAGGTCTTGACTATCAGTTCTGTGACACGATGATCAACTATGATCTGCCCTGGAACCCGATGCGGATTGAGCAGAGAATCGGCAGAATCGATCGTCGCGGACAGAAGAGCGATACCGTGAAGATCTATAACATGATCACGCAGGGGACCATCGATGCAGTTATCTATGACCGGTGTCTGTCAAAGATCGGCGTTTTTGAAGCCAGTATCGGTGACTGTTCTGAAATCCTTGGCGATATCAGTGATCAGATCTTCAAGATTATGTTTGATCCGGAGCTGACAGATGAAGAACGTCAGATGAAGATTGAGCAGATGGCGGATAACGAAGTCATGAAGGTACAGGAGCTGCACCGCCTGGAACAGGAAGAGAAGTCCCTGTATGGATTTGATCTGTCGAAATACATGATGGATAAGGATGTCCAGGATGCAGAAAATGCCTGGATCAATCCGCAGAGTCTCAATGAACTCTTGAACATCTTCATGGATGACTACCTCGGACAGGGAGAATACCTGAGAGGAAAGCAGGATGGAAAGACACTCCGGCTGGCTGCCGATAAACGTCAGCTTCTGCTGGATGACCTGATGAAGATGCCACTCTCCACAAATAACCATGCTACGAAGCTTTGGAAGGCTTATCTGAAATCGGATAAACCTGTACTTTCCGTGACGTTTGAAAGCCAGTATGCGAAGGATAACCGGGATGTGACATTCTTTACACAGATGCATCCGTTTGTGGCACAGGCGGCAGCTTATGAGAGCAGGAATTTCCCATGTGATCTTGCAGTTCGGATTGCGGATCCGGAAGTGGAACCGGGAGATTATGAATTCCTGATCTATGCATGGAGATATGTTGGCCTGCGACCGGATATTCGTCTGGTAGCAGTAAGCAGCAATCCTGCCGTAGAGAAGAATATCCTGAATTTCATCCAGTACGCATCTGAGTATTACGAGGATGACGGAGCGCATCAAAGTAGCTGGGACCAGATGGATGACCTGCATTATAAGCGCTGGCAGGATTCTAAGGAGCAGTATTCCGCAGATGTTCGGGATGAGTGTGAATACAGGAAGGAGCAGTTGACACACTCCTTCCATCAGCAGGAAGCGATTGTCCGCGGACAGATTGAATCTGCTACAGATGATAAGATCAAGCGAATGAGGATCGCCCAGCTGGAGAATATCACAAAGAAGTACAATGCGCAGACTAAAAAAGTCGATGAGACCGTGGCAAAGGTGGATATTCATACCAACCTTCTTGTCAGAGGAGTTCTTCACGTCGATTAAGGAGCAGCAGGAGAATGGGCAGAATAGATTATCAGAAGATCTATGCGACGAATCAGGATGAGTGGAAAGCGCTGACCAGAGAGCCTCAGAAATATGAGGCTCTTCTGGCCGGGCACTATTCGGACAGCAATCATTTTGTCTATGAACTTTTGCAGAATGCAGAGGATGAAAAAGCGACGAAGGTCGTCATTGAATTCTATAAGGATCAGCTAGTTTTCTATCATAATGGAGATCCTTTCGATGAAGATGATGTGCGTGGTGTGTCGTCCATGCTGATGGGAACAAAAGACAGAAACGATGCTCAGACCATCGGAAGATTCGGCATGGGCTTTAAATCTGTTTTCAAATACACCTATCAGCCGGAGATTTATTCGGATGAAGAAGCCTTTATCATCAAGAATTATCTGCTCCCTGTGGAAAATGACAGCCACTGGGACTTTCAGGGTTTGAAGAGCACTCTGGCTTATCCGGACGGAGATGGAACGAAATATCTTCCTTTTGCCAATACACAGCACCTGACAAAAATCGTCATTCCATTCAAGAAGCGCAATGAAAAAGGAGAGCTGGTTGCTGTCAGCGGTAAGGATGTCCTGGATAAACTAAACAGCTTGTCCGGCGAGATTCTGCTGTTTCTGACCTATATACGTAACCTGTACTGGATCAATAAAGAAAATGGGAAATACGTCCACATTACGCTGAGCCATGCAGGTGGAGATGATCAGCTCCTGACCTGCAGGATTACCGGATCCGAAAGTGATGGAAAAGAAGAGATTTCCCGTTATCTTCGCTACAAAAAGGTATTTGACCATCCTGATATGAAGTCCGCAGAGGTGGCGGTCGCATATAGGTTAAATGTTCAGGCCAGGAATATCAATGAGATGGAGCATACACCGGTGTGGGTGTATTTTCCTACGCGGGATATGACAGATCTGCCGTTCCTGATCCATGGCAGCTTCGAGACAGCTGTTTCCAGAGAAAAACTGATGACGCCGTCTGCTTTCAATGACAGTCTGTTTGACAGGCTGGGAGATCTGATTGCGGAATCAATGGTGGATCTTGCAAAAAGAAACCTGATCACTCAGGTGTTTCTGCGCCGCGTCGTTCTTGCTGCTTTTCAGGATGAAGCAAAGAACGGAACAATCAGGGGACTGAAGGATAAGATTACAAAGGTGTTTTCGGAGGAAAGCATCTTGCCTGACCGACTTGGAGAGTATCGCAGCAAAAATGAACTGGCTATTTCTGTTCCTTTTCAGATGGCCGATCTAAAGGATTCCGTCCTTTGGAAGGAATCATTCTATGCAGTGGATCACTTTGTTGCCTTTAACAATGAGAGAGAAAGGAACTTTACCGAGTATTTCTCCTGGCTGCGGGATGACCTCTGTATTCGTACCTTCGACCTATCTCACTGGGCAATCGAACTTGGGAAATTGCCGGTGCAGAGCATTTCTACTTCGGAGATGTACCTGGAATCCCTGAAAGCTCTGTATGGTTTCCTTTCTGACTATCGTGAAAGCTTGTATCGGTCCAATTTGACCTATACCAGAGGCGGAGCATATGAACTGGCCATCCGTGCCTGCCTGCCAAAAGCCTGGCCGCATCTTCGCAAGGCTCCTGTGATTTTGAATGCAGAAAATGACCTGGTGCCGGCATATGAAGAGAATGTGTTATCCGTATATCTGAATGCCTCCAGCCGGTATCGTACCCTTCGGCCTTCTTCCATTGTCAGTACGAAGGTGGCGCAGGACTATGAGTCTCTTTTCAAGGATGGTTTTCAGATCGCAGAATTTGATAACTATCAGTTCGTCAAAGAAAAGATCATAAAAAAGTATATCCAGGGCGATGAGGAGAAGATTCATTTCGAAGACGATGCTCACTTTGAACGGGAGTATATTGAAGACATTCAGCAGCTTCTGGATCTGATTGAAGAATCTGGGAATACGGCAGAAGTTATGGCTCTTCTGCGGAATGCTTATATCATCAAGATAAAGACAGAAGACGGGAATAATTCTTTTGCTTTCCCGCATGCTGTTTATGTCGATACATCCGACGAAGGGATTGACCTTCTCACCTATTATGCACCGGTCTGCGAGTCATATGAAGTCGATTATGATGAGGAAAATGACAGGCCGATCATGGAAGATGGGGATCCCTATGATTTTGATCATTACCAGATCGATCAGGATTTTTATGAGGATCACGGCATTTCCATGTCCAAGCTGAAAAAGCTCGGCTTACTTACCACACCCGTGATAGAAGGGCAGAGAGCTGATCTCAGCGGGACCGGCGACGGATATTGGAGGGCGTTGGGAGAGTTCTGCCCTTATATAGAGATCGACGGCCTGGATGAGAATATTGAATATATCGAAGACCACCCGGAGTCTGAACTTGCGAAGAAGAAGTCAGCGGAGATCATGAAACTGCTGCTCTCCATCAGTGGAAAACTGAGCGGTGTTATCAGAAAGAGGAAAAACAATCCCTATGACAGCCGTGAGAATGCTCATTTCTTGTGGCATCTGAGTTACCATGACTGGCTTTTTGATAAAAATGGGGAGCTGCATCGGCCCTCGCAGATGTCTCGTTATGATCTTGATGAAGATATCTACAGTGAGCTGCCGAATAAGAAGGAAGCCTTCGCGATTCTTGGCTTCGTTGAGAAAGAGGCGGATGCTAAGGCAGATACCTTTGAAATGGTCGGCGCTCTGGATCGGCGCGATAAGACGATCATGTTCCGTCAGCTGGCGAAAGAACTGGGATATGATATTTCAGATATTGGCAGAATTCAGCCTACGGAAGATGAGGATGACAGTGGGACTTTTGATCCGAATGCCTGGCAGTCAGAGGAGTTCCCGCAGCGCAGGGTGCGAAATCTGGATAGCCTGATTGAACATGTCCGTCAGGAATTCTTCTGCGCGGATCCGGTAAGATATCAGAAAGTGCTCCGGCAGATCAGAACCAGCAAGTCGCCGAAAACAATTCGTGCTTATACGCTGGGTATGTATGTGAATGAGAGCGATACACAGATTTGTCAGATGTGCAAAAAGGCAGCACCATATGTGGATGTGACCGAAATTGCGAATTACGGGATCGAGATGCCACAGCTGAATCTCTGCCTCTGCAAAAACTGTTCTTCCAGATATAAGCAGTTCCGCGATGGAAGCAAAGAGAAGTTCAAAGAAGAAATGACAAGGGCGCTTCGGAATATCGACATCGGAACGCCGGCAGAAGATTATGAAATCGAGCTGTCTTCTGACGCTACGATTCACTTTACCCAGACGCATCTGGCGGAGGTGAAAGAAATCCTTTCTCTCTTGGAGCAATATGGGATTCCTGGTCAGGAAGATCCGGAACCAGCAGCTAAGCCTGTATCTCAGATTCGGGAGAATGTTACCGGCCCCCTGGCTCATCCGCAGCGTGAGAGAAAACAGGTATATATCGTTGATCACAGGAGAGACGACCAGAGGCGGGAAAGACCTACTGAAAGGCCCCTGCCGGAGCGGAGACCAACGGTTCCACAGCCTCCGAGACAGGAGGAGAGAAGCAATATAACAAATAGTCAGAAACCAGCATCGCAGTCAAAGCCGCAAGTTGGAGCAAAAGTCCGTCATAAGGCATTTGGAGACGGTGTGATTACGTACATAGATGGCCCTTATATGGGTGTTAGTTTCCCAAAAGCAGGAGAGAAGAAATTTCCACTTCCGGATGCGTTTAAAAAGGGTTTTCTGACTTTGATTTGATAATACATTTTTCGGAGGAGATGGTGGCATGGCAATGCATATGAGCCTGCGCCTTGCATGGCATAGCGATGGGTGGAACGGTCATATCTGTAAGAACCCTTGCAGCAATACATATTGTGTAGGGCAGTATTCTTATCCCGGAACATTGATTGCAGAAAACAGGGATCTGGACTATGAGACGAAACATGCCGGAGAGGCATGCTCTTCTCATCCCTGTAAGGCTGCGTGCGGATGCAGCGTGAATGCTTTTGGCAAAGATACCATTCAGATTCAGATTGATCCTCCAAGCTGGTGGGGAAAGGGAGATGCGGACCCTGCGCTGCTTACACTGCCGCCATCTACAGCGTGTACCTGGTGCTATGAATCCATGTACAGCGATGATGTCCTGAATAAGTCCGGGACAGCTCAGAAATATGATTATGAAGAGCGAAGCCGGAAGGCGGAGCAGTACTTCGCGCAGTTTGAAGAGGGAAAATCCCTGGTCTTTTATTATGCCGGTTACAGCAATCCTTTCTCGGAAAATGAAGAAAACAATTATGTGGTTGCTGGTATTTCCCGGCTGAAGAAGATGGGAGATTTCCATTATTACCAGAATATCTCTGAAGAAATACGGAAGAAATATGCCGGCGGCATCGTATGGCAGAAGCCGGTTACTTCAGCATACCCAGATGAGGGATTTTGTATCCCCTATTGGAAATACATGGATAATGAAGATGTCCTGGAGCGGCTGGTTATTAAGCCACTGCACAGGGCACCGTTTAAGTACGGATCCAGGGAGATCACGGACGATGATGCTATAGAGATCGTAAATCAGCTGGTAAATGCAGTAGAAGTGCTGATAGAGATAGGAGACACCACAGAGAACTGGAAGCTGCGCCGCGACTGGCTGGGCAGCGTCCTTAATGAATTATGGATTGCCCGTGGACCGTATCCCGGGTTTGCTTCCGTGCTGGAAAACCTTGGGCTTGGCAGTATTGAAGCCGCATATCTGCGCCTCACAAATGAAAGTGATATGAAAGCGTTCCGGGACCAGGTGTGTGATTTGCTGGCTGGAGAACGCGATGACGTATGGGGGCAGGCAATACCTGCAGCAGAACTGAAGAAGATCCGACGGGAGTATAAGCTGCGAGAGGAGCCCGAACAGAAGCTTTTACTGGATATCCTGCCGAGATTTGCTCTTACGGCAGGCCAGATGCAGGCTATCCTCAGTGAGGACAGGGAAAATGTATCAATCACAGCTTCTCTCGATGAAATACTAGCGGATCCGTATATCATTTTTGAACAGTACCAGGGCTATGATGTCGATGATGTCATACCGTTTTATAAGATCGATAACGGTATTCTGGCATCGCCGGACTTTGGACTGGATAACCTGTTGGATGAGGGCTCAACAGAGCGTCTCCGCGCTTTTTGCGTGGATGAGCTGAACCGCATCGCAGCGCATTCTTTTGGAAAGGCAGCGGCCATTCTGGAGTCTGTCAATCATCGACTGGATCGGATGCCGGAGTGGAAAAGATATACCTATAAGCTGAAAAATTTTGATATAGAGACAGAGGTACTGGAAGAAGCACTATATCTGCGTCGTGATGAGAATAATACGCTGTATCTGTATTTGCGGTCCGTCTATGAAGATGAGCGGTGCATTGAGGATGCCTTCAAAGCGCTGACGGATCGTCCGGATATTGTCCTGAAGCGGGCAATCAGTGCAGAGAAGTTTAAGGAGCGTCTGAAGAAGAAGGACTCGAAGCTGATATCCAAGGCAGGACGACAGTATGAGGCGATTCTGGACAAACAGGCCGAAATTTGCATGAAGATTTTCACCAAACCTCTCTGCGTTCTTTCTGGCGCGGCAGGTACTGGCAAGACCACGGTTATCCGGGCTATTGTGGAAAATATCAAGCGTGTCCATGGAGAGAGTACAGGTTTTCTTCTTATGGCCCCGACGGGCAAAGCTGCTGAACGCATCAAAACACAGACTGGTGAGCGGTCTACTACAATCCACTCTTTCCTGGCTTCCAACGGATGGATCAATAACAATTTCACTCTGAAGAGATCCGGAGGAAAGCTCAGCCAGGATGTCAACACCATCATAGTTGATGAGTGTTCCATGATCGACCTGAACCTTTTTGCGACACTTCTCCGGGCGATCAACTGGAATAGTGTACAGCGTCTGATTCTGATTGGAGATCCGAATCAGCTGCCGCCGATTGGACGCGGTCGTGTTTTTGCGGATACTATTGCCTGGCTGAAGGCAGAATATCCGGAGAATGTTGGTGTTCTGACAGACAACATCCGTCAGCTGGTCAATCGGGTGGATGGCAATGGAAATGGAATACTGGAGCTTGCGAATATCTTTATCCAGGAGCAGCAGACATCAGACGAAAACCCGGAGACAACAGATGCGCTGAAACAGGCAAAAGAGGAAATCTTCGAGAAAATCCAGCTGGATGGGAACGGCGATATTGACAAGGATCTGGGCGTTTATTTCTGGCATGATCAGGAAGAACTACAGCGTGTCCTTCAGGAGACCATGGTCCGTGATATGGAAGGTTACACCGGCTGGTATCTGCAGGATGAAGGGATGAGTCTGAACAAGCTTTGGACGCAGGCCCTCAAGAAAGAAGATGGCTCCGCAAATCCGGAGGAGCTGCAGATCATTTCTCCTTATCGTGGAGAGTTCTACGGAACGGATGCACTGAATCAGTGGATGCAGAGCGTTTTCAATACATACTGGAGTCGCAAATATAACCTGGATGGGGTCAGTCCTTTTGATAAAGTCATCCAGTTCCGTAATAGGCCGCGCTCTGATATGGCGTACGTCTATAATGACGATACAAAACAGAATGAGCGGGCAGAAGTGTTTAACGGCGAGATCGGAATCGCTGTAATTCATGGGCTCGATTATCCGAACCAGTGGTATAAGCGGATGAGTCAGCTGGAACATATCCAGGTCCGGTTTTCTAATCAGAATCGCAGGAAGCTCCGCTATAACTACGGCAAGAAACTTGGGAAGGACGAGAAAGGCCGCTGGATTCCGGAGCAGAAGGTTCAGGAAAACCTGGAGCTGGCCTATGCAATCAGCGTTCACAAATCGCAGGGATCAGAGTTCGATTATGTTTACATTGTGATTCCGAAGAGGGACAGCCACCTGCTGTCTATGGAATTGCTGTACACAGCGATCACCAGGGCACAGAAACATGTGACGATCTTCTTGCAGGATGACATTGGAACGTTGACTAATCTGGGGCATCTTGAGAAGTCTGCTGTCCGGCGGATCAACTCCTCTATATTCGAGTTCAAGCCTCTGCCGGAAGAACTTCTGTATACCCATAACTGGCATGCCGATGAGAAGAAGCTGGCCACATTGTCAGAGTATTTTGTGCGGTCGAAATCAGAGGTGATTATCGCCAATATGCTGGTGGATAGAGATATCCCGTTCAAGTATGAGGAACCTCTGTACGCTGCGGACGGCACGATGTATCTTCCTGATTTCACAGTGACATTCCGGGGGGAAACATATTACTGGGAGCATGTCGGAATGCTAGATCGCCCGGATTATAAAGCGCACTGGGAGAAAAAACAGAAGTGGTACGAGAAAAACTTCCCGGGGCAGTTGCTTGTAACCTATGAAGGAAAGAACCTGTCGCAGGATGCACTGGAGATTATAATGGCGCATTCATGACGTGTATAGGCTGAAATAGAAATAAGACAAACGGGATGAGAAGCCAGACTAAAAGGTAGGGGTGTGAAATGGCTGGATTTACTATTGATATTACGGGAAGGATTAAGAATTTTGACATACCGAGGAATCAGCCCTTAGTTCCTCTTTATGAAGCAATTGTAAATTCAATACATGCGATTGAAGAACGGCGTGCTAATGATGATAGATCTTTTAATCCATATATCAAAATTGAGATTGTGCGCGATCAGCAGTTAATCATCGAAGGCCAAGGTATAGACTACAGTATTAACGATGTAATCGGTTTTAATGTTATAGATAATGGTGTAGGACTTGATGAGAATAATATGCGGTCTTTCCTGCAGTCAGATTCTACCAATAAGGCTTCGATAGGGGGAAAAGGTGTAGGCAGGTTTTCCTGGCTTAAGGCATTTAACAAGGCGGATGTTGAAAGTATTTTTCTGGATACTGATTCCACTCCCGTCAGGAGACGGTTTGAGTTCTCTTTGGAAAAACAGGAGATCGACGATACTCTGACTGAATGTGATAACTACACGGATAATCGAACAGAGGTCAAGCTCATAGACTATAAATATGAGTATAGAAAAAATGTAAATAAACAAGCGGACACAATAGCGACCAAGATTATGCAACACTGCGTAATATATCTAATGGCTCCTGATTGTCCAAAGATAACAGTAGTGGATGTTGCTGATGGAAACACTATTTCTATCAACGATCTCTTCCATCGCAATATAAAAAAGAGTGACAATATTTCGACATTTACAGTCCAAGGTACAGATTATGAATTGCTGAATATTGAAATGGAAGATGCAGCAATCGGCGGTAGCAAATTATATTTGTGCGCCAATAGCCGTGTTGTAAGAGAAATACCGTTGGAAAAGCAGGTTGTAGATCTTGATAAAAATCTGTTTCGAGATCAGGGCTTTTATTATATTGGTGTGGTCTCCGGTAAGACTTTGGATGAGAGTGTCAGCACAAGCAGAACATCATTTGATCTTCCGGAAGAATCTGGGGACGGAGAATTATCTGTCCAGGATATAGTAGCTGCAGCGTCAGAAAAGATTGAAGAATTTCTTTCTGATTATCTTGTAGAAGTCCGGGCTCAGAAAGAAGAGAGAATACGAAGATATATTTCCAATGAGGCCCCTCAGTATAGGCATTTGCTGAAATATATGCCTGATAGAATCAGGGAAATCAAGCCATCTTTGTCAGATGCAAAATTGGATGAGGAATTATATCGTCTAAGAAGGGAATTTGAACTTCAACTAAGAACGGATAATCAGAATCTCATGGAAAAAATGAGAAATGAAATGGTTGTCTCGGATGTATATCAGGAAGAGTTCAGAAAGCAGGTTGAACGCATTAGTGATGCCAACAAATCTGTTCTTGCTGAATATGTCGCGCACAGAAAGATAATTCTGGAGTTGCTGAAGCAAGGGATCCGAAGAAATGATGACGGAAAGTATAACAGAGAATCCTTCATACACAATTTGATATATCCGATGAGGAGAACAGCAGATGAAGTAAGCTATGAAGCTCATAATCTGTGGCTGATTGATGAACGGTTGTCGTATTGTGACTACATCTCGTCTGATGTTCCATTTAGTAATGATCCTAAAGAAGAACGTCCTGATATTATGATGTTGGACCATCCGGTGGCAGTATCCGATGAGGAAAATACGGGCCGTGCTTATGAGAGTATCGTCATCTTTGAATTAAAAAAGCCTCAAAGAGATGATTACACAGCATCAGATAATCCGATACAACAGATGTTGGGATACGTAGATAAGCTTAAGACCAACAGGGTAAAGGATAAAGATGGCCGTATTATAAATGTCGACACTAATACGCAGTTTTACTTATATGCCGTTTGTGATATCACTCCGAATCTTATCAAAGTTGCAGATGATAGAGATTTTGTCAAAACTCCAGATGGACGAGGATATTATCGATATCACGACAAAAAGAAGGCATACATCGAGATATTGTCATATGACAAAATTATTCAAGATGCAATGAAACGAAACAAGATACTATTCGACAAACTTGGATTGGTATAGGCGGCAAATATAATGACGGGAAAGTATAAAGTAGTAACTCTTTGCGGCAGCACCCGTTTCAAAGATGCGTTTATGGAAGTTCAGAAGAGACTGACTCTTGAAGGAAATATCGTGATAAGCGTAGGTCTTTTCGGACACTCCGGGGACAGCGAAGTCTGGGAGAATATGGACGAAGGAACACTGACTGCTACAAAGGCCATGCTGGATGACATGCATAAGCGGAAGATTGATATGGCAGACGAGATCTTTGTGATTAATGTTGGGAGATATATTGGTGACAGTACCCGATCAGAAATTGAATACGCGAAGATGCATGGGAAAAAGGTAAATTATTTGGAAATGCCGGAGAACCTCTCTTCATAATGGACATAATACGTCCAATCAACTTGCTATACTCTGCTCATAACATAGGAGACTCGGCTGAACTAAAAGCTTTTTGAAATGATGGATTTAAGAAAGATCAGTGATGATTTCTTTACAATCGGGAGTATTGCCGTCTTAAAAAGAGATACGGGCAATGATGTTTATGACTTCAATTTCCGAAACAATTTCGACTGCAAATCGGTTGTATCGGAAGTTGGTGCCCCTGTTCTGCTACATATCGGTGCCATTGAGGATTATGCCGCTATAGAAGCAACGCTTGAAGAAATGGGTATGAAACTGCTCGTACATGAAGCAGAGCATCTCAGATGCAGTACTATTGAAAAATGGTACCCGGCGCTAAAAAGCAGAACGCCATTTACAAAAGTCTATGATGAGTTACCGGATGTGGAGGAGATACTACAAGACTTTTCGTTCCCGGTTTTTATCAAGGGAAACCGTCAAACAAACAGGCACAAGCGGTCACAGTGCATTATTGAGACCATTGAGCAATACGATGCTCTGCGGGAAGAGTGGAAACACGACAGCATTCTTTCATGGCAGAAGGTTGCTGTAAGAGAATACGTCCCCTTGTTGGTGATTGATTCTGAATCGTTTCCCGACCAGGTTCCAATAAGCTTTGAATTCCGTTTTTTCTATTTCGAAGGAAATGGTAAAATAAAACTGTAAATGCCTATGCCGTTATGCTATGAGCATAGTACATAGCATAACGGCTTCTCTTTCGTTGAGCTAGCAAGGAGGGTGAATATGTCTTTATCCATACAAGAGCG
>Ga0129307_1002168_pt1 | contig 16776 bp, 16 predicted proteins | sample P1105metagenome_FD_94437 | JGI IMG/M metagenome (GOLD analysis project Ga0129307, IMG submission 94437) | Capybara group fecal microbial communities from Wisconsin, USA - P1105 metagenome | ecosystem: Host-associated > Mammals > Digestive system > Large intestine > Fecal | place: USA: Wisconsin... | reverse complement strand
TTTGATTTTTAATGTATTTATTTTTGCAGTGGCTGGATTTGTTTTTGATGTAGATAGAGGTATGTACTCGCTGCTTATGTATTTTATCTCATCTAAAGTGATAGACGTAGTCGAAATAGGATTTGAAAGTGCAAAATCCGTAATGGTAATTACCGATGATGGGCGAAAGCTTGCGGATGAGATATATAAAAAGCTGGGAAGGACTGTTACCTTTATGAGAGGTGAAGGCTTGGTATCCAACAATGAAAAGGATGTTTTGTACTGTGTTGTCACACGTGCAGAGATTCATGAACTTAAGGAACTGCTGCGGGATTTCCCAGGCAGTACATTTACAACAATTTCTGAAGTGTCAGAGATAGTTGGCAGCCATATTAAATCTAATTAATTCTTAATATTTTAAAGCCTCTAACGACTGAAGTTTTGCGGATAAGACTATTTCTTAATTTTCGGGAAAGTATATTTAACTACATGATTATAGTATAATGATTGCAACATATTATTAATTTAGTTGTTAAAAAGGAGGATAATGAGAATGATGAAAAGACGTGTTTCGTTATTGATGGCTGCGCTTCTATGCGCGACAACGCTCTTGGCATGCGGTAGTGTAGCGAAGGTTGATGAGACAGCTGATAATGAGCAGCAGGAAACTGTTGATGAGACACAAGAAGTAGAAGAGCCTGAGGTTGAAGAACCTGAGGTTGATGAGACAGATGAGGAAGAAGTTTCAGACGTAGAGTATGATAGCAAGTGGATTATGGGCACTAAGCTAGATAATCTTGATAAAGAAAAGACTGATCTTACAGAGCTTATTAGCGGCAATAAGGTTACTATGCTTAACTTCTGGGGAACCTTCTGCGGCCCATGTATTGATGAGATGTCTGGTCTTGAAAGGATATATCAGAAGAATAAGGATAAGGGCCTTGGCATTGTTGGAATGACTGTAGATATCGTTGACACTGACGGAACCTATTTTGAGTATTCTATTGAGGATGGCAAAAATATAGTTGAGGAAACAGGTGTTACTTATCCTATTTTAATTGTATCTAAGGAGATGAATGAAAAATTTGAGTCGATGCAGTATGTACCTACGACATTTATCGTAGATTCTGAAGGAAATTTACTTTGCGAACCAATTGTAGGTTCAAAAAGTTCAAAAGAGTGGCAGGAGATAGTTGATAAGTACCTTGATTAATCACTGCTTTAATGAGGTGTTTATGAAAAACAAAAGATTTGTGACAGTCATTTTAATTGTTATATCCATCGTTTCATGTGTATATGGTGGTTTGACAGGAGAAATTAGGACTGTATATCAAAAGGCTAGCAACATTTGTACGGAGTGTATAGGAATTGGATAACAAACTTCGAAAACACGGTATTATTAGAAAGGTCATTCAGGCTATTTTTGGAATACTGACAAATGGATATTTTAAAGGGTTCTTAACCGGAACTATTTACCAAGGTCCATTAAAGAGATTTTGCGTCCCAGGGATGAATTGCTATTCATGTCCTGGGGCTTTGGGGGCATGCCCTATAGGTGCCATGCAGTCTGTCTTCGATGGGCGACGAAGGAGATTTGCCTTTTATGTTGTAGGATATTTGGCTGCAATCGGGCTATTAGTAGGAAGGTTTATCTGCGGGTGGCTCTGTCTTTTTGGATTGATTCAGGAGCTGCTTTATAAGATTCCAACTCCAAAGTTTAAAGTCCCGGAACGGCTGGATAAGATTCTTAGATATTTCAAGTATGTATTGCTTATACTGTTTGTATTTGCACTGCCATTTTTTTACAGATCTTCCTTTGGGGCCGGAGATCCATTTTTCTGTAAATATATTTGTCCGGTAGGAACCCTTGAGGGCGGTATTCCTTTAGTATTATTAAATTCAGGAATGCGAGCTGCAGCAGGAGCGTTGTTCAGATGGAAATTTGCCATTTTGATAATCTGCATTTTGGCATCGATTTTTATTTACAGACCTTTCTGTAAATACATGTGTCCACTTGGAGCGTTCTACGGTCTGTTTCAAAAGATAAGCCTGCTAAGGCTTTCCATAAATGAAGACGCCTGCATTAATTGCGGCGCCTGTCAAAATATCTGCAAGATGAACGTGGACCCTGTAAAGAATCCAGACAGTGCAGAGTGTATTCGCTGTGGTGAATGTGTCAAAGCCTGTCCAAAGGCTGCGTTGACCTTTTCAAAAAATAAATAGCTACTGGTAGAGTCTGGCCACTTCCGGCCAGACATTTATATTTCTATTATAAATTTCATCAAATTGAGAAATCGGTGTAGGGGTAGCTGTTCCTATTTCGATAGTTACGCTAGGAGCGGCTTCCACTGAGCCAAAATAATCTGCAAAACTTCCGATAGCATTTCCGCAGTAGAGCTTTTTATATCCTGTAATTGAACCAACTAAATTGGCCATGTTCTTGCAGCCGATAGCGACCTCAGCAGAATTGGTGCTGGCGCCGTAGTAGATTAGCTCGCCCATGGAATGGTAATTTATGCAGGTGACGAAATCATTTTCATTTAAAAGAGTTGCCATGACCAAAGTTTCAACCTCTGATAAAGGAGTCGGGCCAGGGTAATTACTTAAGCTAGGCTTTTTGGCAGCATTTGGCGCCTGCCCAAATCCCAATGGAAAATTGCGATTTAAATCCACACCATTTCCGTTGGACTTAATCCTTGGTGTGCCGCCAAACTGACTGATGGTGACTCCGTCAGGATTAATCATAGGCAACACATAAAAACATACAGAGTCAAACATCTGTCTGTAGGTAAGGCCGTTGGCCTGAGGTACATCATAATTTAGTATATATTCTTCAAGCATTCTCATTACAAGTTGCGATGTCATGTATTCTCTAGCATGAATCGAGGCTGTAATCAAAATCTTGTTGTCTGAGGCAAGATTACCAAACTTGAGTAAGTACACACTTCTACCCTGAGACGTTGTAGTTAAAGTAGAGCAACATACAAAATCCTCGTGACCAGCGGAAATACTTATAATATCTTCCACCATCTCATCATAAGAGTAAATTTGCTTAGACACATCTACATAAACAAACCCCATAGCCTTTGCCTGCAATGGATTACCTATTAGAGCAACCATTAATATTAAAATACTTATTAATTTACCCCTACACATGTAAATAATTATATACTGAGAGTGTGTCCATTAGATGGTAGAACACAAGAAATGAGTATAATTTTGTTTAATTTTAAAGCGTAAAATGTTAAGATTGATATGTGAGATTTCAGGCTTTTAACTGTTGAATTTTAAACAAGAGATATGGATGTTGGGAGGAGTTTATGCAGGAGAAGCTTAAGAAGATTAGAGTGTTGTTTGGGGATGTGGATAACACCCTGCTATGCCTTAAGATGTACAACGATGAGGGGAAGCGAATTGTTGGTTTTGAGGATGCAGATGATTGGCTCAAGTACAACATCAACAACAACGCCTATATCAAGTGTCAGGCTCCGCGAGGAGTAAAGAATCTTATCGACGATTTGCATTTTAAGCAGGGAGTCAAGATTTACGGGCTGACTGAGTGTAGCAATTCATTTGAATACAACTCGAAGTTTAATCGCCTAAAGGAATGTTATCCGGGCATGTTTGAGCATCACGGTGATTTGATTTCTACAGAGTCAAGGCACAAGAAGGTGCTTATCATGAAGATGATAGCCGAGCGTGATGGCTACAGCATGGACGAGATAATGTTTATTGACGACAGCTACACGGAGATAATGGAGGCCTTTGGTGCAGGCATTTTATCTATGCATACAACAGAGGTAATGGAACGTTTTATGTAAATGGAATTGAACGATTTTAAATCGTTTAAATAAAGGAGGTAGAAAATGGTTTTAGTAATTATTTTGGCGGTCATAGCTTTAATTGTGGTTTGGGCAATTGGCACATACAACTCACTTGTAAGACTGCGCACACAGGTAGAGGAAGGTTTCTCTACAATGGATGTTTATTTGAAAAAGAGATTTGATCTTATTCCAAATCTTGTTTCAACTGTAAAGGGCTACGCAAAGCATGAGGCTGAGACACTTGAAAAGGTTATCGCAGCTAGAAACAGTGCTTATGCAAGTGGCAACAAGGAAGATATTGCTCAGGCTGAAGGTCAGTTGACAACTACATTGAAGAGCCTTTTTGCACTTGCTGAGAGTTATCCAGATTTAAAGGCAAACACTAACTTCATCGATTTACAGAATTCTTTAAAGGCAATCGAGGAAGATATTGCAAATGCTAGAAAGTACTACAATGGTACAGTCAAGACTTACAATACAAAGATTCAGCTATTCCCTACATCAATTATTGCAGGTATTTGCCACTTTGAGAAATTTCCATTCTTCGAGGTTTCAGATTCTGCTGAGCGTGAAAATGTTAAGGTGGAGTTTTAAGTGAATATGAAAAAGAAATTGAACAGATTTCTTTCATTAGTTGCAGCAGTTGTGGTATGTGCTTTTTTCACCTCCGCAACTGCCTTTGCATATGATGATAGAGAAGATTATTATATCAAAGACTATGATGTAAACATTACCGTAAATACGGATAACACTTACGACATAGTAGAGACATTGGTTTACGAATTTAATAGACCTCATCACGGACCAACTCGTACGTTTGTTGAGAATCATACTCGTCAGCGTGAGGATGGTAGCAGTGATAAAATTAAGGCCTACGTTTCAAAACTAAATGTTTACTCTACTGATGCAGTTGATGATATAGCAGAGACCTCAACTACTACTAGAGGAGACACCAAGTATAAAACCATAAAGATTGGTTCCTCTAGCCAGGAGTACACAGGTGAGCATACTTATCAGATTAAGTATAAATACAACATAGTTACTCCGGACCCTTTGGAGGACAAGGACGAGTTGTATTTCAACATCATCGGTACACAGTGGGATTGCTATATTGACCATGTAACATGGACAATTAACTTGGCAGAGGATTTTGATGCATCTACAGTGGGATATTCTGTTGGTGCCGCTGGAGATGCAGGATTTAGAGAGGAATTCCTTACATCCAACGTTGAAAATCACGTGATTAACGGAGAGTACAACAATCCGCTAAATCCTTACGAGGGCATTACAATCAGAGCTGAGCTTCCAGAAGGCTACTTCGTGTACAAGGATTATTCGAAGGTAGCATATGCGTTGTTTGCAGTTCTTGCTGTAATAAGTGGGTTTGTAATGATGTATAAGCCAGGAAAGCGTCCAGTAGAGGTGGTGGAATTTTACCCACCAGACAACATCTCTCCAGTTGAATGTGAGATGATTTATACAGGAACTGCTCCTTCTAAGGCTATGGCGTTGTTACCACACCTTGCCAATAAGGGATATTTCAAAGTTATAGAAAAGGAAAAGGGCAAATTCGAATTTGAACTTACCAACGCTAACTTTGATGGGTTAAGCCGTGAAGAGTATACCTTCCTTGATGGAATGTTCCCTGACAGAACAGAGGGTGTCATCGTTACAGAAAAAGAGCTTAAAAAGAACAAGTTCTATGAGGTGACAGAGGCTGTAACATCCTATGTAGGATTAAAGGCCACTAAGCTTTACGACAAGAAGTCAGTGCTTAGAACCGTCTTAGCTTTGCTTTGGGCGGTGGCGGTATTTATCCTTGTGATATGGCTAGATGTTAAGTTTATTAGCAACGGAACAGTAGATGATATGATAATGTATGTTGCTCTTGCTGTTGTGCTTCCACTAATTGGAATTGTGGTTAACAAATGGAATAATGTGGGCACTTGGCTTTTAACGATAGCTGTATTTGCAATGATGATTGGTATCAACAAGTTCTTGACCAGTATAAGCTTTGTAAGCGTAATCGTAGCTTGCGTATTGGCTTTCTTATGTGGATTTTTTGGGGCAAGAAAGCTTCAACGCTCAGAGGAAAATATGCCAATCTACGGTAGAGTCCTTGGATTTAGGAACTTTATCAAAGAAGCGGAGCTAGATAGACTTACAATGCTTTGCAAAGAAAATCCAAACTACTTTTTTGATATTTTAGGTTATGCTTATGCTCTAGGATTGTCAGGAGTTTGGATAAAGAGATTCGAGCAGTTACAGATTCCAGTAGCTGAGCCAGTATGGTATGTGGGCGCTTATCCATATAGCATGCATAGCTTTAACAGAAGCTTTAATAACATGATGACTCGTGAAACTGCTAATTTGGCCACAGCTCCCGCTTCAGTAAATTCAGGCGGTGGCGGATTCTCCGGAGGAGGATTTTCAGGCGGTGGTTCCGGCGGCGGTGGCGGCGGAGCTTGGTAATATAGACTTGCTATTACCTATAAGAATACTATATAATAAGTAACCAGATATAAAGTGTTAATAAAAAGGTTTTATTGCATAAAAATACCTATTTAATGCTATAAAAGAGGAGGAAATTATTATGGCATGTTTTTTAGTACCTGCTGGTGAAGGTATCGTTACAGAGATTGTAAAAAAAGCAGAAGCTAAAAAGGAGCAAAATGGCAAGAGTACTCACAGCGATGAGACTAAGATTCCATTTAGCAGAAAGTTAAACTGGCTTTCAAAGCTTTTATGGGGTGGCTCAATTCTTTTGGCTTTTGAGCACGTATGGCATGGAGAGGTAGTACCATTCTTCCCATTCCTTACAGCTATGTCAGATCCGGCTGACAAGGCAGAGATGCTTCATGAGATGAGCACGGTTGGCGTTTCAATGGCTATTTTAATCACAGTTGTATGGATTGGAATGTGCGTTGCAGCTGACGTTATTGTAAAGAGATCATTATCAACTAAGACAACAGCATAAAGGAGAGCGAAGTCATGACATTGTTATTAACAGTATTTGCCGCAGTTATTACTACAATTGTTTGGTACAATCGTAAAAATGATGATATGAAGCTTGGCGTTCTTATGTATATGTTCTGGGGCGCTTCACTTATGTGGCTTGTAGATGCAATTTTTGAATATGCAGAGCTTGGCGCAGATTATTTTGCACCAGCAGTTGAGGACATGATAAATGATACATTCTTAGGATTGTCAGTTATCGCCTTAGCATTTGTAATTTGGGTTGTATACTTGCTTATCAAAGACCCAAAGGGTGTTGTAAGAAAAGCAATCACAGCTGAAAAATAATTTTAAAACTCAGGAGATGGGACATGTGCCCATCTCTTTTTTTTACTGTAATGTATTCCTCAGACGAATAGAGATTACAAAAATTCCCTTATAATTTATCTGCACCTTAGTTTCCTTCATGTTCCATTCATCAAGTGAAATTAAGAAAATAAGTTTTTTAGATATGGACACTAGTCAAGATTCACATCCGTGTTCAACTTTCCTTGACCTCGCCGTCCATGGCTCGGTCTGTCCATATCTATGAAAACTTATTTTCTATTTCACTAGATTCATTCCAAAATCAGGAAACTAGGGTGCATATAACTTATAGGGAATTACTTTAAATTGTGATTGTCTGAGGAATACATCCGGAAAATCTATAAATTAAAACGATTGAATAAATAGGATGTTCTAGATACTGTCTCATACATAAAGGCATATGTTATAATATGCTTAATTAAAAATAAAGTTTTATATATATGAATATAGAGAGGAAAAATATAAATTTAGGAGAAGCTAAAATGGGTGAAGTAAAGGTTATAGAGATTGGCGAGAGCATATTTGCTGAGAATGATGCAGCAGCAGAAAAGATCCGCCAGCAGATGAAAAGTCAGGGCACATTCTTTTTGAATGTCATGTCTGGGCCGGGGTCAGGAAAGACCACTACACTTTCTGCGATAATTAATCGTATGAAGGATAAATATAAAATAGGCGAGATGGATGTGGATATTGAGACTAGCATCGACGCCCAGAGAGTGGCAGATGCCACAGGCGTTGAGTCTATACAGATTCACAACATGGGCCTGTGCCACATTGATGCGGATATGACATCTCGTGCGTTACAAGCATATGACACTACCAACTTGGATGTGTTAATCCTTGAAAACATAGGCAATTTGGTTTGTCCTGCAGAGTTTGATGTGGGAGCGAATAAGAATCTTATGTTGCTTTCAGTGCCAGAGGGGGATGACAAGCCACTCAAGTACCCTCTTATGTTTGAGATAAGCGATGTGGTTTTGATTAACAAGATTGATACGCTTGAGTATTTTGACTTTAGCAAGGAAAAGGCTACAGAGCGAATCCTTAAGCTCAATCCAAATGCCAAGATTTTCTTTGTCAGCGGCAAGACTGGCGAGGGACTAGATCAAGTGGTGGATTGGTTAGAGGAAGAAATTGCTGCAGTAAAGTAGTTTTGATAGAGGGGAGCACCTATGGGCGAGAATTTTGATGCTAAGGATGATATTAGGCAGGCCTTAGAAATCATTAAAAATAGCAATAATACGGGGGAACTTAGCATGTCTGTTTCGGCTATCTGCCAAAATGAGCAGGGTGGCAAGTACGCCTATGTAACTTTTACAGATGGAGTCAGAGATGCCGAAGGACGCATTCCAGAATGCAACATTACCAAAAATAATGGATTCGCAGAAATCGAAGTCAAACAGTTGGAAAAGTACATGCAAGATAATCTAGATGAGTTAAAAAAGATGGCGGCTGGGATAGATATATTCTCTGCTTTTACCAAGTGATAAGCGTATTTTAGGCAGAAGAAGTTTTCCAAAATATAAAACAAGACCTTGTAATTTAAATGTAAATTACAAGGTCTTTATTATTTCTGCATGACTAATGGAAAATCATTTCGGCTTTACCTAAATTTATCTTAAGAATTTAATTATCTAGGCACGATTCGTGTATTAAGGTCTACCCCCGCAATACCGCTGGCCTGAGCCTGAATGTTAGGGTCCTCAGCTCGCTGATAGAATGAGTAAGACATCTTCTTCATGCCGTTTGTCTGGCAAAGTCCGTTTGCAAGACCCTGACCGATTTCGCCTGGATCATCCATTTCACGGGAAAGAATCATACCATCAATGTGACTGTTGTTTTGAGCAACCATAAATGCATATACAACAGCTGCTGCCTGTAACTCCTCACCAGTAAGTGAAGTGAAGCCCTGCTCAGATAACTTAACTGATCTAACTGCTCCTGTTGGAGAGAGGAAATCCTTTTGGCAAAGGAAATCAGTTACAACCTCAATATTCTGAAGAGAAATATAAGGTGAATTCTGACTGTGAGCCAAGCTTCCTGATGGAGCCCATGGAGTAGCACTTGTAAGTGGAGTCATATATGCATGAGTTGCAAGTCTCCAATCGATGTTACCCTGTGAGCGAATAACACTATTAAACTGTGTAAGGAAAGATTTGCCTGCGTAGTAGTTTGCAGCGCCAGCCTTTGCCCACTGCTGGTCTGTACATACATAAACATTAGCTGATGCATTCTCAGACTTGATTCCGTTGTACATTACACGGAAAGCATTGGCATACTGCTGTGTGAAATTCTCAAGGGAACCGCAATTCATGTAGTTCCAATCGCCCCAAGCATTAACCTCGTTACCAATAATAAAGTTATCTACCTGACCGAAACCACGGCCTGAGTATCTATTGGCCAAGAATGAAGCAGCTGCACCAAGAAGGTCAACACCCTCTGCAGTAGCACCATTTAAACCATAATAGTTGTGTGCACCAAGTCCTGCATAAGCATAGGGGCTGATAAACTCTGTCTGGGCATTTTGATCAGCTACAACGATGAGGGAAACCTGACATCCCATGTTGTTGTATTTACGAATCGAATAATCAAAGCCGGATAATTTGGCTGTCTCAAAGTGGTAAATCTTACCATTATAATTGTAAGAACCACCACCATTTGAAATCCAAGACAATGGAACTGTCAACTGAACCTGCTGGCAACCAAGGTCTCTTGGCTGATTCTTGTTGGCTGTTGCAACATCAAGTGCAGGTAAAATACCCTTTTTACCTCTATCCATACGAGCGCATGCAACTGTAGCACAGGCCTCTGGATTGGTGATAAACATACTGTTTGAAACAGGGGTGAGAGCACCGCCAGACATTACACAAACAGTAAATTTCTTAAACAACATAGTATCAGCATTACCCTTATTAAGAGGAACTGAAAAATTAGCTGCCGCTGATACTGGAACCTGGCATACATCTACACCTTGAGGTGCAACCTCGTTTGCATTGGAAGCAACAAGATGATATGCGCCATCATCAGATGAAACTGTACCCGCAGAAGCAACTACAACATCACTTCCTTGAATTACAACTCCTCCAATAGTTACGTTGCCCTTTGCCTCTGCGCCTATAGGCATTGCAAAGAATGAGCAACAAATCATTGTTAGTGCAAGAACAATACTAAAAACGATCTTTCTAGTCTTCATAATATGTACTCCTTTCGCTCGACTGACTTCCACTATAGCATTAAAATTTTAACATTTTATGACTTCTTGTGGGGAAAAGATGAAAATTTCTGCAAGATGATTTTTTTCAAAGGAAAATGGGGGAGAGCTGTGAGTAAATTTTTGGGAGAAAGGGTTGTTTTGGAAAAAATAATAAAAATTTTTTGAATTATAAATGATGGGGAGGAAATGGATTAGATAGGAGGATAAAAATTATGTTAGGAAATGAACAGAACAATAATCAGACAGAGGGGCCATCTTCGCCGATAGATGAAGACTTGGTACGAGAAATAGAGGGTTTGTTTGACTCGAATCATGGATTAAAAGATTCCCCACAGTCATCCACAACAGAGGAGCCATCTTCGCCGATAGATGAAGACTTGGTACGGGAAATAGAGGGTTTGTTTGACTCGAATCATGGATTAAAAGATTCCCCACAGTCATCCACAACAGAGGAGCCATCTTCGCCGATAGATGAAGATTTGGCACAGGAAATAGAAGAGTTGATTGATTCGAATAGTTATTGCCAGTTTGCAAAAGATGCAGTTGGATGGTTACATAATAATAAAAATAAATCTCGTTCAGATAAAACATATTCTTGGTTAGAAAAGGAACCTGTTATAAATGAACCTTTATATCAACAAATTCTAGAAGCAATGCATGATTATATAATAACAACTCTTCCAGAAATAGAAGAAGTAACGGCAGACGATTTTGCAGGAAAAGATAATTTGGAAACCGTATGTGAGTATTTAATAGAGAGGGCAAATAGGAAATATAAGATTGAGCTTACATATTTAGATGAAGCTATTCGAGGATTATACAAATATATAAAAAATAACAATGGAGAAAAAACGCAAAATCCGTTAGACGGAATTAGTTTGAGAAAATTATATAAAGAAATAAATGCAAAAGTGCAATATGCAATAGGCAAGGGAAAAACTCCTGACAAAAATAAAATAATAACTGAAGTATTAACTGATATAAATAACGGAAAAATTAATGTAAGGAAGGAAAAAAAAGTAACTGATATAAATAACGGAGAAAATAATGTAAGAAAGGAAAAAAAAGTAACTGATATAAATAACGGAGAAATAGATGTAAGTAAACTTGTAAAATTCGATATAGCATATTTTTTTGTATCTAGGTACCAAAATGAAAGATACCAAGTAGACCAGAAAGGCCGTATTAATCGATATTTACGTGCAATATTTCCAAAAGTAACAAACGCAACGCAAGGAACAATAACAGCAGATAGTTTGGTAGGAAAAGATAATATTGAAACTTTGTGTGAGTTTGTATTTAAAGATATAAACCTGGGAAAAAAATATTACCCAATTAAAGAATCATCTATATCTAGTTTTTACAACTATCTGAACTCTAAAAACAAAAACATACGAAATCCGATTGAGTATATTAGTCTTGAAAAACTATACAAAGAAGTAAGGAAAATAGTTCAAAATAATAATAATTTAGATAAAGATGAAGTTATAAAACAGGTAATGAAAGGTATATATGGGGGAAAACTTGATGTATGTAGATATGGCAAGACAGCTATATATGAAAGAAATTTATATAAAAGATTCGTAATAACAGATAAATTTGTGAGTAGTAGAAATGGTGATGTGTCTAAAGAAGAAAGGAATGAATTTGAAGAGTGGCTTAAACCGAAGGAATTAGATTTGAGCAAAACAGATTCGTATATCGATAAATACAACGAAGAAAAACAGCTTAACAATAATGCAATGCAGACAAATGAGTCAGGCCAATCTAGTACATCTTCACGGAAAAGACAATATTCTCCAAGACCTGAAGATCGGAACAAGAAACAATGTAAAGGAAACGAAAAAGGCTCAACTCCAGAAGAACTACAACGTTTGCAGATTCAATTGTCACAAAATACAGGGATACCCAACACATTGAATCAAGGTACACATGGAATAGTCGATTCAACGAAAGTACTGGAAGGCACTCAAATTCCACAAAACTCGCAGGAAAACAACCTAGCTTTGCAGGAGATTACACTCGAAGTCCCATTTTTAGCAAACAATAATTTGATACAAATAACAGCATATAAAATTCCTAACACAGATGTAATGTTTGATTGCAACAATGTGCAATTAATTAAAGATGAAAACGGGATTATACGTGATGTAAAGAATTACCAACTATTTCTAAATAATGATGGTTACTTGGTAACTGGAAATGGATATTATCCAATTCCAATAACTCATCCAGTTGCAGCAATAATCGGCAAACACGGATATACACTGGGACCATTGGGGGATATAAAGCTTCCTTTATGCTTTGCACCTAATGAAAATGCATTTCATTTTTTGAAAGGGACATATAAACAAACAATTCTTTTAGATGTTGATAGAAATGGGATTTATGATTCGTTGGGTAACAAAATAATTGTAGAAAAAGGCCAAGATGGCAAAATTAGAATAACGTACCCCAAAGAGAAGGAGGCGAATGAAAAAATAAAAAGTATGATAGAGCAACCCACATATGGCATGAATCCATATTACCAATCGCTAAACGGTCAAGGCATAAATCCATCTGCACCAATTCAAACGCAGCAAAATAATACTAATCCAAGTATGCCATATTTTGTTCAACACAATAATGGATAATAAATAAAACAAACATCAAACTCCGCATCTCAACATGAGAGGCGGAGTTTTTTCTATAGGGGCGGAAATCTTTTGATTATAGGAAATGTACAATTTTGTAGTTGTAGATTTTGATACATTTCACGAAAAGCGCCTGTAACCGTTGACGGATTAGGCTAGTGCGATTATCATTTACTTGTACTGGAAACGTTACCAGTAACGGTTCCAGAATATCTTACACCAGAGCTCAGACAATAAGGATTAGGCCCCTTTTGAGTTATAAGGCAGGATATTTTTAGACATAAGGAAGGAAAATGACATGACAATTAAAGACATCGCACGCCTTGCAGGGGTTAGTGTTAGCACGGTTTCCAGGGTTTTGAACAATCACCCTGATGTAAGTGAAGCTGCCAAGGAAAAGGTTATGGCAGTAGTAGAGGAGCACAATTATATTCCAAATACTAGTGCAAGGGAACTTGGTAAATCAACTTCAGACAACATAGGTGTTGTGGTGCGAGGACTGTCCAATCCCTTCTATACCAATATCATTACTGCCATTGGCGACAGGATAGAAAAGGCTGGATACACAATGGTGATGCAGCAGATTGGCTCATCGGATGACGAGATAATGACAGCTGCTTTGATGGAAAGAGAAAAGCGACTACAAGGATTGATTTTTCTTGGAGGAAAGCTTGATTACACCAAGGAGCAGGTTTCAAGCATTAATGTTCCATTTGTTTGCTGCACATTTTCCAATCAATATGGCACCTTGGACAAGAAGTCATACTCCAGCGTTTGTATAGATGACAACCAGACAGCCTACGAGGCGGTGGAGCATTTATATAATCAGGGCCACAAAAAGATTGCAGTTCTTTTGTCAGGGCCAGATGATGGCTCAGTCAGTCAGGTGAGATATGAGGGCTATGAAAGAGCAATTAATGACTACGGTCTTGAGCTTGATAAAGATTTAATCATTCCAATAAACAGTTTCGGAATTGCAGATGCCTACAAGGGAGTAAAGCAGTGGCTTAAAAAAGGCAAGGAATTTACAGCGTTGTTTGCAATCTCTGACAACATGGCGATGGGAGCAATGAAGGCACTTAGAGAGGCAGGCAAATCCATTCCAAAGGATGTGGCGGTTATAGCCATCGATGGAATTGAAGCATCGGAGTACATGAATCCTGTGCTATCCACACTTTGCCAGCCAATGGACAAGCTTGGAACAGAGGCCGTAAGGCTTCTGGTTGACATAATAGAAAATAAAAACACGCATAAGCATCTTATGCTTAACACAGTTTTACGTCAGGGGGAGACCCTGAAGTAGAAAGTACTGAAGGGGTTTTTACATAGGCACATCCTATGTTCAAATAATAATTTTTAACATTTTTAAAAGGAGAGTGTAAAGATGAAGATTAAGAAAGTATTAGCACTTGGGTTAGTCGCATTAATGTCAGTAGCTACATTCGCAGGATGTGGCGATGGCGGCAAGGATTCTGCTGGTGCAGATGGCAAGGGTAAGGTTTATTACCTCAATTTCAAGCCAGAGGCTGATGAAGCTTGGCAGGAAATTGCAAAGCAGTACACAGATGAGACAGGGGTAGAGGTTACTGTTATCACAGCAGCATCTGGTACATATGAGGAGACTCTTCAGTCAGAAATCGCAAAGGACGAGGCTCCAACATTGTTCCAAGTAAATGGTCCTGTTGGTCTTGCAAACTGGAAGGATTATTGCTACGACCTTAAGGATTCATCACTTTACAACGAGTTAACAAGCGATTCATTTGCTCTTTATGATGGGGATGCAGTTGCAGGTATCGCTTATGTAATCGAGTCTTATGGAATTATCGTAAATACGGAATTACTTGATAAGGCTGGATATTCACTTGACGACATCAAGGGATTTGACGATTTAAAGAAGGTTGCTGAGGATATTACTGCTAGAAAGGATGAGCTCGGTTTTGCAGCATTTACATCAGCTGGTATGGACGGCTCTTCTGACTGGAGATTCAAGACACATCTTGCAAACCTTCCTATCTATTTCGAATATCAGGATAAGGGAATCGATGCCACAGATGCAATCGAAGGCAAGTACCTTGATAATTATAAGAACATTTGGGATTTATACATTAACAATGCTACATGTGCACCTGGCGATTTAGCTGGTAAGACTGGCGATGACGCTGAAAACGAGTTCGCAAGTGGCGAGGCAGTATTCTATCAGAATGGTTCATGGGAATACAAGAACCTTACAGACAAGGGTATGACAGATGAGCAGCTTGCTATGATGCCAATTTACATTGGCGCTGGCGACGAGGCTAATCAGGGACTTTGCACAGGTACAGAGAACTACTGGTGCGTAAATGCTGAGGCTTCTGAGGAAGACATCCAGGCTACAATCGACTTCCTTACATGGATGGTTACATCTGATGCAGGTACAAAGATGCTTGCTGATAACATCGGTGTAATTCCTTTCAAGAAGGCAGCTGATACAACAAACCTCTTTGTTCTTAACGATAGAAAGTACACAGAAGACGGCAAGACTCCTGTTTCTTGGAACTTTACAACAATGCCATCTGAGGAGTGGAAGAACGGTGTAGGTTCTGCACTTACAGCATATGCAGCTGGCACAGGCGAATGGGATGATGTAGTTAAGGCATTCGTAGATGGATGGGCTTCAGAGTACGCAGCTGCAAATAACTAGTTTTATATAATTAATTTATATAAATTTTCTTTCCTGGAGGGCGAGGCCTAACGCCCTCCATTTTTTAAAAAATCATTTAAACAAAAGGGATTCATTATGGAGAAAGCAATTAGAAAATATTGGCCTATATTTGTGTTGCCGACACTGGCTGCATTTAGTGTTGGATTTATTTATCCATTTGTCCAGGGCTTATATTTATCATTCTGCAAATTTACTACAATCAAAAAAGTGACATTTAATGGAATCGACAATTATGCGTATGCAATTCAGGATTCGGGCTTTTGGCATTCGTTCTGGTTCACTGCGCTTTTCACTGTAGTTTCTACAGTGCTAATAAATGTTATAGCATTTGCCATTGCCCTTGCACTTACCAACAAGATTAAGGGTTCAAACGTATTTAGAACAGTATTTTTTATGCCAAATCTTATTGGTGGTATTGTCCTTGGATACATCTGGCAGATACTTTTAAACTGTGTTTTATCACTTATGGAAAAGCCTCTGCTGGCGCTGAACGCAACATATGGATTTATAGGTCTGATTATACTTATGTGCTGGCAGCAGATAGGTTATATGATGATTATTTACATCGCTGGATTGCAGTCTATTCCAGACGATTATATTGAGGCGGCAAAGATTGATGGAGCCACAACAGGACAGATTTTATTTAGAATCAAAATTCCAAACGTTATGCCATCAATTACAATATGTACTTTCCTTACAATCACAAATGGATTTAAGCTGTTTGATCAAAACCTTGCACTTACCGGAGGTGAGCCAGCCCACGCATCAGAAATGCTGGCACTAAATATTTATAATACCTTCTACAGCCGTACCGGCCCACAGTGGAAGGGTTACGGTCAGGCTAAGGCGGTAATATTCTGCATTATGGTAATTATTATCTCCATGATTCAGCTGAGAATCACTAAATCAAGGGAGGTGCAGCAGTAATGAAAACAAGAGAAAATTTGGCAAGAAAAATTGTTTTTGTAGTGCTATTAGTTTTGGCCCTCGCTTGGGTTTATCCAGTGTTTATGATTCTAATCAACTCGCTGAAGGGTGATACTTTCATAAGCACAAACTCAGTGTTTGAACTTCCAAACTCAGGAAGTTTTGTGGGGCTTAAGA
>Ga0129307_1002167_pt1 | contig 16779 bp, 17 predicted proteins | sample P1105metagenome_FD_94437 | JGI IMG/M metagenome (GOLD analysis project Ga0129307, IMG submission 94437) | Capybara group fecal microbial communities from Wisconsin, USA - P1105 metagenome | ecosystem: Host-associated > Mammals > Digestive system > Large intestine > Fecal | place: USA: Wisconsin... | reverse complement strand
CTTGAACAACCTCATTATAGCGGAAAGGTGATTTTTTTGTATAACACACACCGCGCACCCGCATAGCGGGTGGTTTATATTTCGCACGCTTCGCGAGCTCAACAGGGTCACGACCCATAATAAGCAAAAGCCTCTTTTCACTTTGGAAAAGAGGTTTTTTTACGGCTTTTTTGTTGAATATTATATCGGTATATGTTAAAATTTCAAACGAATTGAATATGAAACGTAAGGTGTCGAAGAGAATTCATTTCTGCTTCGGTGAAAAGGGAAACAGGTGTAAGTCCTGTGCGAACTCGTCACCGTTAATACAGAGTTTACGCCATATGCCACTGGTAATTCGGGAAGGCGGCATAAATGCTTGATGTATGAGTCGGGAGACCTGCCTTTCGTTGTACGTGGGTTTATCCCAAGCCACGAGTAACTGGCTGTACGAAAAAGAATAGGATTTATTAATCCATTTTTCTCATGTTCTTTTTTGTAGGCCTTTACATTTTTGTAAAGGTTTTGTTTTTTTAATTGTATTCAGGGGTTAAATAAACAATTAAGACTCAAAAGAGCCTAAGGAGGAAAAAATGAGAAAGAAAATCATGTCATTTATTTTGGCAGGAACAATGGTTTGTGTAACGTTAACCGGATGCGGCCTTACAAACGGCATCGTAGAACAGACTCAGCAGGAAATTGATGAGGCAAAAGAAAATTTACAGGAAGAAACAAAAGAATTAAGCGGAGATATCGACGAACTTAACGAAAGCCTTTCTTCAGCAGGCGAAGATATTTCCAAGATTGTAAACGACACAATTAACGGTACTACAGAAGAGGACGATCAGATGAAAGCAGATGAAGTAGCAGATCTTATCGATGCCATCTATGTTCAGGAAAGAACAGATGAAACAGATGCACAGTGCAAGGCAGCCAAAGAAGCATGGGATGCACTTACGGATGCACAGAAGGAACTCGTTGAAGGCGAAGATGCAGATCCCGATTATTTCGGAAGAGATACAGGCGATGCTTCAAAGGATGATGCAAGAAACGCTGATGAAATCGGCGAGAATGAAATCCTTGTAGTTAGCTTTGGTACATCATTCAACGACTCAAGAGTTGAGGACATCAAAGGTGTAGAAGATGCGCTTCAGGCTGCATTCCCCGACTGGTCTGTAAGAAGAGCATTTACAGCTCAGATTATTATTAACCATGTACAGGCAAGAGACGGCGAAGCTATTGACAATATGGATCAGGCACTTGAAAGAGCAGTGGCAAACGGCGTTAAGAACCTTGTAATCCAGCCCACACACCTTATGCACGGTGCAGAATATGATGAATTGGTTGAAGCTTTGGCTAATTACGAAGATAAATTCGAAAGCGTTGCAGTAGCAGAACCCCTTCTCGGTGAAGTAGGAAAAGACGCTACGGTTATCAATGCGGACAAGAAAGCAGTTGCAGAAGCAGTAGCTCTTGCAGCAGCAAAGGAAGCAGGATTTGACAGTGTTGCAGCAGCAAAGGAAGCAGGTGTTGCTCTCGTTCTCATGGGACACGGTACAGCACATGTTGCAAAGATTTCTTACAGCCAGATGCAGACAACAATGAATGAACTCGGATACGACAACGTATTCATCGGAACAGTTGAAGGTGAACCCGAAGAGACAGCTTGCGAAAACATCATCGATGCAGTAGCAGAAGCAGGATACAAGACAGTTGTATTAAGACCTCTTATGGTTGTTGCAGGAGATCATGCAAACAACGATATGGCAGGCGAAGATGAAGACTCATGGCTTTCAATGTTCAATGCTTCCGGTAAATTTGACAAAGTAGATACTCAGATTTCCGGCCTCGGAAGAATTGAAGCAATCCAGAAACTCTATGTTGAGCATACAAAGGCTGTTATTAAATAATCAGCAATTTGCGAAAAATTAAATTCAGATTTAATATTTTAGAGAAGGTTTTATTGTGATGTGCCGCTCAAAATAAGGGCGGCACATCGTATTATTAAAAATAATTTTTGTTTTGGGAAAGAGATTAAAATGAAACTCAAAAAATTAATGCTTTTTGCAGCCGCATCACTTACATCGGTTATTCTTTTGGCAGGCTGCACCACTAAATATGAAGGTGACATTGTAACTTTTGAAGGCAATGCTGATATAAATATTTCGACAAATGACGGATCCGAAGAAAATAAGGAGGAGACTCCTGAAACGGATGAAACCGTAGAAAACAACACAGAAGAAGAAACTTTAAATGAGAACCCGGAAACAAAGTGCGAACTCGAAGACGGTATATATCTGGCAGATTTTACTACAGACGGTTCAATGTTTCATGTAAATGAAATGTGTGACGGCAAGGGAGAATTAAAAGTTGAAAACGGTGTGATGACAATTCACATCTCTCTTACTTCAAAGAATATTCTTAATCTTTATCCCGGACTGGCAGAGGATGCCCAGAAAGATGGGGCAGAGCTTTTACAGCCGACAGTTGATACCATTGACTACGGTGACGGCACCACGGATGAGGTTAACGGATTTGATGTTCCCGTTCCTTACCTTGATGAAGAATTCGATTTGGCCATAATCGGGACCAAAGGCAAATGGTACGATCATAAGGTATTTGTAAGCAATCCCGTTTTAAAGGACGAGGTAGCTGAAGGTGCCCAAGAAGAAAAAGAAGCCTTGGATATTAACGACGGAGATTATACAATAGAAGTAACTCTTGAAGGTGGATCCGGAAAAGCTTCAATCACATCTCCCTGTAAGATTAACGTTGTTGACGGAAAGACAATTGCCACAATCGAGTGGAGCAGTCCCAATTACGATTACATGCTTGTAGGCGATGAGAAATATCTGCCCGTTAACGAAGAGGGCAGCAATTCGGTATTCGAAATCCCCGTTGATTTAAGCGTACCCAATGTTGTAATTGCGGATACGGTTGCCATGAGCAAACCTCATGAGGTTGAATATACTCTTACTTTTGATAACGATACTTTAAAGTAAAGAATAAGTGAATTAAATGCGAAGAACAATTACTTTAATTTGTATATTAAGCTTGATTTTTGCGGGACTGGCACAGTCTTTGGGCTGTGCCGGTCCTTCTTCGGCTAATACGGAAATAAATGCTTCGGAAATCGAGAGCAAAGAGCCTGAAGCAGTCGAAGGAAACAAAGAAGAAAATGATGTTTTAGTCTATAAAGAAAGCGAAGAATTAAAATATGCAAAAGAATTCGCCATAGATTATTACGAAGGCGGATACACGGTTTTGAATTCAATGCAGGATGAGAGAAAATATCTTTTGGTGCCTGAAGGAAAAGATGTTCCGGGAGGTTGCGAAGATTTTATAGTGATTAAACGTCCTGTTGATGATATATATTTGGTTGCAAGTGCAGCCATGGACATGGTAGTTAATCTTGATGCACTCGATTCGGTTAAGTTTTCCGGCCAAAAAGAAGATAACTGGTATATAAACGAAGCCAGAGAAGCCATGGAAAAAGGCGATATTATATATGCCGGCAAATACAATAAGCCTGACTATGAGACGATTTACATGGAGGGTTGCAAGCTCGCCATCGAAAATACGATGATTTATCATTCTCCGGAAGTCCTTGAACAGTTTGATAAATTCGAAATTCCCTATATTGTCGATTATTCAAGTTATGAAAATCATCCTCTTGCAAGAGTCGAATGGATTAAATTCTACGGAGCCCTGCTTGGATGCGAAGAAAAAGCAAAAGAGATTTTCAATGAGCAGGAAGAACTTATAAAAAAGGTTGAGGCTAAAGAAAAGACAGGGAAAAGCGTTGTATATTTTTACGTGACTTCAAACAATCTTGTTCAGGTAAAAAAATCCTCCGATTATATTCCCAAGATGATAGAGATAGCCGGCGGAAAATACATTTTTGAAAATCTTGATGATGATTCAACTAAAAAAACGACAGTCAACATGCAGGTCGAAGAATTCTATAAAGGTGCAAAGGATGCTGACTATATCATCTACAATTCTTCCATTGACGGCGGAATAGAAAGTATCGACGATCTTATTAACAAATGTCCTTTCCTTGAAGATTTCAAAGCGGTAAAGGACGGAAATGTCTTTTGCACGACCAACGACATGTACCAGCAGACTCTTTCCACAGCATATATGATCGAAGACATTAATACGATGTTAACCGGCGAAGAGAATGAGATGCATTATATTTATAAAGTTAATTGACAGAAGCATGAGAATCATGAAATGAATTAAAATATATACATGATTGACTGATAAAACGGAGTTTTTATGGAAAAGAAAAGAGCGATAAGATATACCGTATGCTTTGGTATTCTTTTTGTTTTAATCTTAATTTTCACAGCATTAAATATCTGCATCGGCAGTGTTAAAATTGCACTGCCGGATGTTTTTGATGTCTTTTTTAAAAACTCTGCGGATGAAGTGACAGGTACGATAGTTTTAAATATAAGATTCCCGAGAACCCTTGCGGTATTGATACTCGGTGGTGCTCTTTCATTGTCTGGATATCTTCTTCAGACATTTTTTCATAATCCGATAGCAGGTCCTTTTGTACTCGGTATTTCATCGGGTGCAAAAATGTGTGTGGCGCTCGTTATGGTATTTCTTGCAGGAAATGCATTAAAGATTAACAGCGCAACTTTGATTTTCGCGGCATTTGTCGGAGCGATGATAAGCATGGGATTTGTGCTTTTAATGACCAAGAGGGCGCAGACCATGGCAAGGCTTATTGTATGCGGCGTAATGATTGGATACATCTGTTCTGCCATCACGGAACTTGTCGTCACATTCGCACAGGATGCGGATATAGTCAATCTTCACAATTGGTCAAGGGGAAGCTTCTCCGGTCAGACATGGGAGAATGTACGAATCATGGCAATCGTTGTGTTTATTGCATTTGTACTTATCTTCATTATGGCCAAGCCTTTATACGCTTACAGCCTCGGCGAATCCTATGCGATGAACCTCGGTGTAAATATAAAAGTATTGAGAGTGCTGATAGTCCTTTTGTCGGGACTTCTTTCCGCATGCATAGTCGCATTTGCAGGTCCCATTTCCTTTGTCGGAATTGCGGCACCTCATCTTGTAAGGAAGATTTTTAATACAGACAAACCGATAATCATGATTCCAGCCTGCTTTATGGGCGGAAGCGTTTTCTGCCTTTTCTGCGATTTGCTCGCAAGAAATCTTTTGTCTCCGACGGAACTTAACATCAGCACTGTAACGGCAGTATTCGGTGCCCCGATAGTTATTATCATTTTGCTTAACAAAAAGGGGAGGGCTGAACAATGAGCGTGTTAAAGACGGATAAATTAAATGTCGGATACAATAAAAAAGTCCTCATTCACGATATAGATTTATGTATTGAAAAAGGCGAAATATTAACACTTATCGGGCCAAACGGTGCGGGCAAATCAACCATCCTTAAAACAATCGCAAGACAGCTTGATAATCTCGGCGGCAATGTTTACGTTGATGAAAAGGATTATTCGAAAATCGGCGGAAACGAATTCGCAAAAAAGATGGCTGTAATGTTTACGGGCAAGGTAAAGAGTGAAATGTTAAGCTGCGGCGATATAGTAGCCACAGGAAGATATCCTTACACCGGGCACTTCGGTCTTTTGTCAAAAGAGGATAAAGAAGAAGTCGCAAAGGCGATGGAGCTTGTTAATATTTCAGATATTAAGGACAATGATTTTTCGAAAATCAGCGACGGTCAAAGGCAGCGTGTAATGCTTGCACGCGCGGTATGTCAGGATACGGATATTATTATTCTGGATGAACCGACTTCATTTTTGGATATAAAATACAAGCTTGAATTTGTATCGATAATCAAAAAGCTTACGAAAGAGAAAAATCTCACGGTAATAATGTCGCTTCACGAACTCGAAATCGCAAAGAAAATCTCGGACAAAATCGTCTGTGTAAAAGGCGATCGGATAGATAAATACGGAACGCCGGATGAGATTTTTAAGGACGAATATATCAGGGAATTATATGATATCGATGATACAAAAATGTCTGAGAATATCGATATATTGAAAATATAATTTTTGGATGAATAATCGGAATACGCTGATTGGATACATTAATTATCTGATGACTAATTGGTATATGCTAAATGGATATATATGGTTATATCAATAAATACTTTTGGAATTCATCTTTATTTAAGAGCAGGATAAGCTTATGGCTAAGGTAATTATGGTGCAGGGAACCATGTCGGGAGTCGGAAAGAGTTTTTTCGTGGCAGGTCTTTGCAGAATATTCAAACAGGACGGATACAGGGTAGCACCGTTTAAATCGCAGAATATGGCGCTCAATTCGTATATAACGGATGAGGGGCTTGAGATGGGTCGTGCTCAGGTAATGCAGGCTGAGGCTGCAGGCATTAAGCCGATGGTATGCATGAATCCCATTCTTTTAAAACCGACGGATTCTGTGGGATCCCAGGTAATTGTTAACGGTGAAGTACTCGGACAGATGAGTGCGAGGGAATATTTCGCATACAAGACCAAACTCATTCCCTGCATAAAGGATGCATTCAGGGAACTTGAAAAACATGCGGACATCATCGTAATAGAAGGCGCAGGAAGTCCTGCGGAAATCAATCTTAAGGAAAATGATATTGTAAACATGGGCATGGCGAAGATGGTCTCTGCACCCGTTCTTTTGGTTGCCGACATAGACAGAGGCGGTGTATTTGCACAATTGCTTGGTACCGTAATGCTTTTGGAAGACGACGAAAAAGAGAGAATAAAAGGACTTATCATCAATAAATTCAGGGGGGATAAAACAATTCTTGATCCCGGAATCGTAATGATTGAAGAAAAGGGAGGAATTCCCGTTACCGGAGTGCTTCCGTATATGGATGTAAAGGTTGAGGATGAGGATTCTCTGGCAGAGAGACTCGACAATAAAAAGCACGGAATTATTGATATTGCCGTTGTTCGTTTTCCGCGTATTTCAAACTTCACGGATTTTAACGTATTTGAGCAAAATCCCAATGTTTCCGTAAGATATGTTACATCGCCCGCAGAGCTTGAAGGTGCCGATATGATAATACTTCCCGGAAGCAAGAATACAATCGGCGATTTGAAATGGATGCGCCAAAACGGCATTGAAGCTATGATAAAAAAGATGTCCGAAAAGGTACCGGTATTCGGAATCTGCGGAGGCTTCCAGATGCTTGGCGAAGCAATAAGCGATCCCGACAAAATCGAAGAAGGCGGAAGCATTAAGGGAATCGGTCTTTTAAATATCGAAACCGTATTAAAGACGGAAAAAGTCAGGACGCAAACTAAAGGAAAAATCAATAAACTTGAAGGTTTCTTTTCCAATCTTTCCGGTCTTGAATATGAAGGATATGAAATACATGTCGGAGAGACGGTAAGCTCAAACATCAATTATAATTCGCATAAAGCAGTCGACTGCTCAGAAGATGAAATCAAAGATATCGACAAGATTGTCAGAACCAATAAAAACGGAATGATATACGGCACATATGTGCACGGCATCTTTGACAGGAAAGAAATTGCCGAAGCAGTTATAAAGACATTGGCTGATAAAAAGGGTGTGGCAGCAGGCGATGAAACGCTGCTTGATTATGCATCTTTTAAAGAAAAAGAATATGACAAAATGGCAGATATCTTAAGAGAGCATCTCGATATGGATAAGATTTACGGAATGCTTAAAGAGGCTCAAATAGAGTAAAGGCATAATTTATCGGAGAAAAAAATGGCTTGCAAGGCAGAGCAAATAAAAACTGAATATGATTTGAATACACTGCAGGCGATAACCATAGTTTCACCGAGCAAAGAGATTGCAAAGAAGTGTAAGGATAAATGGGATAATGTTGCAAAGCCTCTCGACGGACTGGGAGATTTTGAAGATATTATCTGTAGGATCGGAGCGATAAAAGGAAGCGATGATTTTAACCTTTCAAAGAAAGCGTTGCTCATCATGTGTGCTGACAACGGCATCGTAAAAGAAGGTGTGACGCAAAGCGATTCATCTGTAACTTTGTCCGTTGCAAAGAATATGCTAAAAGGCAAGTCTTCTGCAGCTGTAATGGCTAAGAAGAATGACATTGATGTATTTGTAACAGATGTCGGAATTGACAGCGATGAAGTGTTGGATGGCATTATATATAAAAAGATAAGACGCGGCAGCAGGGATTTTCTTAAAGAGAGCGCCATGAGCGAAGAAGAAACACTTAAAGCAATAAATATCGGTATTAATCTTGTAAGAGAATGCAGGGAAAAAGATTATGACATTTTGCTTACAGGTGAAATGGGTATCGGTAATACCACGACAAGCACGGCGGTGGCAGCAGCGATTCTTTCGAAAACCGAAGTTTTGGGAAAAGATGAGAGGACCGACAGGGATTTTTTGGAAACGACAAATTCGGATTTGCTCGTGGATTCAATCACTGGACGAGGTGCCGGACTAGATGATGAAAAACTTGAGAAAAAGAAAAAGATAATTAAAGAAGCAATCAAAAAATATTCATTGAAAAATGGGGATGCTTTTAATGTTTTAATGACTGTCGGAGGATACGATATAGCGGCTCTTGCAGGAGTCTGCATAGGAGGGGCGATATACGATATTCCGATTGTATTGGACGGTGTAATTACAATGTGTGCGGGTCTTACTGCAGAAGAAATTGTTCCCGGTGTAAAGAATTATCTTTTTGCATCCCACATGGGAAAAGAAAAGGCATCAAAGATTATCGCCGAAAGGCTTGATTTAAAACCTGTGATAAAAGCTGATATGGCACTTGGAGAGGGAACGGGAGCGGTAATGATGCTTTCTCTCATTGAAGATGCCATGGAAGTATATAAGAATGCCGCGGTTTTTTCGGATATATCAGTGGATAATTATGTAAGAAGTTCAAAATGATATAAGAATATCGTTAATGACTCATAAATTTTCTGAATGATATGATTAAATGATTCAAAAATTATCTAACTGATATGGATTGTTATTAAAAGATTCAAATATTTATATTATATACAACGTGGGTTTGACAGGAAAAAGGCAGGGGTATGGTTACATTAATTTACGGCGGAAGCGCCAGCGGAAAATCACAATTTGCGGAAGATACGATTTGTTCTCTTTGCAAAGGAAATAAATACTATATTGCAACCATGAAGGTCGGCGATGATGAGGAAAACATCGAGCGTGTTAAGAAACATCGCGAGCAGAGAAAAAACAAAGGCTTTGAAACGATAGAATGTCCCAATGATTTAAAAAGTGCCATTCCTCAAATGAGTAAAAGCAAAAATGCATTACTTGAATGTGTGTCAAACCTTGTCGCAAACGAAATGTTTTTTAACGGTGAGATTATAGGAAAAGAAGATACTGTTTCGAAGGTTGTTGACGGAATAAAGGAACTTGCGGCTTCTTTGGATAATCTTGTGATAGTAAGCAACAACATATTTGAATCCGATTCTGATTACGATGATATAACTCTTTCCTATATGCAGGCTCTCGGTGAAGTTAATGACGAAATTGCAAAGATGGCTGACGAAGTATACGAGGTTGTGGTCGGCATAAGTATGAGGATTAAATAATGAGTGTGATTAAATCATTTTTCATAGCATTGGCAATGTATTCAAAAATCCCGGTACCTCATACGGAGTGGAAGGAAGAAGACATGAAATTCGTATTTGTATTCTTCCCTTTTGTAGGTGTGGTAATAGGAGCGATTGAACTTGGATGGTTTTACCTGTGCGCTCAGGTTGAAGGCATTCCCGACATTTGCAAAGTATTTATTGCTGCGGCAATTCCGATTGCGATAACCGGCGGAATACATGTGGACGGCTTCATGGATACGATGGATGCGTTTCATTCGTATCGTGAAAGAGAGAAGAAACTCGAGATTTTAAAAGATCCGCATATCGGTGCATTTTCAGTGATTATGCTGGCTCTTTACGGCCTTTGCTTTTTGGCGCCTCTCTCATTTTTGGAAGATGCGAGAGAGGTAATCATCTTTTGTATCATATTTGTTTTATCAAGATGCGTGAGCGGTTTTTGCGCAATCTCTTTTAAAAGTGCAAAAGAAGGTACGCTTAATCTTTTTGCAAAAAGCAGTTCGGTTACGGCGGTAAAGATTATTACGATTATCGAAGCTTTAATCTGTATCGCGGGAATGGCATTTTTGATGCCGTTAACATCTGCATTTTTAGTATTAACCGTTGTTTTGACGGTGGTTTGGTATTACTTCAAAACCAAAAAAGAATTCGGCGGCGTAACGGGAGATACGGCAGGATATTTATTATTGATTTTAGAGAGAAATCTTTTGTTTGTTACGGTTTTGGTTCCGGTTATTTTCAACGGATTAAACAGGATATTTATGTAATAAGTCCAATCTTGATTTTAAAAAAGTAAGAACTAAAGGCAAATAAAAAAGGATACAATATAAAGGCATCAGCAGAGGGGCATTATGAAATTGGTAATTGGCGGTTATGCACAGGGGAAACTTGAATACGTAAAGAAAAAATACAATGCGAAGGAAGATTTTATATTTGATTGCGCACTTCCGACCAAGGAAGAAATCGAGATAATAAATCCCGGAAAAGATGATCTGCTTGTAATTTCAAGTCTTCATAAGTGGATAAGAAAACGCATCAAAGAGGGCGGAAGACCTGAAGAAGAAATTGCTTCTTTTGTAAAGAAAAATCCGGGTACAATCATCATAAGCGATGAGATAGGAAACGGCATTGTTCCGATGGATCCTTTCGAGAGAGTATACAGAGAAAGAACAGGAAGAATACTCTGCGATCTTGCCGCAAATGCAGAAGAAGTCGAAAGAGTGATATGCGGTATTCCTCAAAAAATTAAGTAATCGCTGAATAAGCAAAAGATAAAAAGACAGTTGCAACTAAAAAGGCAAAAGATATTGAGGCAGCGTCACTAAAAAACCAAGTTCAAGAAAACTTTCGGGTAAAAATATGCGAATAGCTTTAATAAGACATGGAGAAACCAAGTCCAACGAAAATCATAAATATTGCGGAAAAAGAAATGATGATCCTTTGACAAAGGCGGGAATCTATAATCTTGAACAGTCGAGAGACAGAGTCGGATACCCATCGGCAGACATTGTTTTTACAAGCCCCAAAATAAGGAGCAAACAGACTGCAGACATTTTATATAAAAATAAAAAACAGGTAATGATAGAAGAATTTGACGAGATTGATTTCGGTGATTTTGAAGGCAAATCATATCATGAATTAAACGGGAATCCTTTGTATCAAAAGTGGATTGATTCAAACGGCGAAATGCCTTTTCCAAACGGAGACAATAAGGAAGATTATTGCAAAAATGTGGTAAAAGGCTTTAACAAAGCATTGGGTACAGCAAAGAAAAAAGATGTTTCGGATATCGCCATAGTAGTGCACGGCGGAACCATAATGGCATTAATGAGCACCCTTGCAGGCATGGGCTATTTTGAAGCAATGGTTGCAAACGGCGGCGGATATTATCTTGAGACGGTTGAAGAAGATGATATCAGGCTTAAGGTAATCGGGAAATTATAAAAAACGATGATTAAAACTATTATTTTTTATCATTTAATTGCACTTGTACTTGGTTTCTTTTTGGACCTCTTGATTGGAGATCCGCATTGGATTTACCATCCCGTCCGTTTTATGGGACTCATTATTTCATTACTTGAAAAAATTTTTATTGGACGAGATGCGGGGAAAGAAAAATCAGAGGACGGCATAGAAAGAAACGAGCCTGACACGAACGGGGGAAGATCGGAGTCTGAAAAGAATAGAGAAAAATTGGAATCTGACAGAGACAAAGGAAGTAACAAAACTAAAATATTTTACGGTGTCTTAACTGTCATAATAGTACTTTTTTTGACACTGTTTATAACTTCACTTTTAATCGTCGGCTCTTATATGCTTAACGATTATCTCGGACTGGTTGTTGAAACTTTAATGACATATTTTATTCTCGCGACAAAGAGTCTTAAATACGAGAGCATGAAAGTATATAAAGCTCTCAATACAGGTACGCTTGATGATGCAAGAAAAGCGGTATCGATGATAGTCGGAAGAGATACTGAGAATCTAAGCGAAGAGGGTGTTGTGAAAGCCGCTGTCGAAACCGTAGCAGAGAATACATCGGATGGCGTAATTGCACCGATGATTTTTACGGCAATAGGCGGACCGATTCTTGGCTTCTTATACAAAGCCGTTAACACCATGGATTCGATGATCGGCTACAAGAACGATAAATATTTGTATTACGGTCGTGCGGCTGCAAAACTTGATGATTTTGTAAATTTCATACCTGCAAGAATCAGTGCATATTTAATGATATTTGCAGCTGCTCTTTGCGATAAGGAATATTCAGCAAAGAAAGCACATAAGATTTTTAAACGTGACAGATTCAATCATGCGAGTCCAAATTCCGCTCAGACAGAATCCGTATGTGCCGGTGCACTTGGAGTCAGACTTGCAGGCGATGCTTCATATTTTGGTAAGATTGTAAAGAAACCCTATATCGGTGATGCCGACAGAACCATAGAAAGAGAAGATATCAAAAGAGCATGCAGACTCATGTATATAACGGCATTTCTTTGCATGATTATCTGCACGATTGTTTTGCTTTCTGTCTGGGAGATATTAATGTTTGCAGGTTTTTAAAATATAGAATATGTATTTTTCTTTGAAGGTGAAATTACTTTGGAAGGATTAGATTCGTTTAAACTGTTATATATATAAATGAGGTCAGATAATTGAGTGAAATTATCCACGGCGGTGACGTGTACAGAAATAAAGTGAATATTGATTTTTCGGTAAGCATCAATCCGCTTGGTTGTCCGGGGAATGTTAAAAGTGCGTTGGAGAAAGCAATCACTGAGGTTGAAAAATATCCCGATATTAAGTGTGAAAAATTAAAAGATGCATTGTCGAACATGTTTGGTGTGAAAAAAGAAAACATCGTTGCGGGAAACGGATCTTCCGAAATATTCTTAGCTATTGCCCATGCAATAAATGCAAAGAAAACTTTGATTGTCGAACCTTCTTTTTACGGATATGAATATGCATTTTCAAACCATTCTGAAAACATATCTTATTACGAATTAAAAGAAGAAAAAGACTTTGCATTAAGCAAGGATTTTTTGGGAGTTTTAAATGACGGTTTGGATCTTTTGGTAATTGCCAATCCAAACAATCCGACAGGAAAGCTTATCGAAAAAGAACTTTTAAAAAACATCATTGAAGTTTGTAAAGATAAGAATATAAAAGTTATTCTTGATGAATGCTTTATCGAATTTGCTGGCGAAGAAAATTCACTCATTAATGAAATCGATTCGTACCCTAATCTTTGCATCGTGCGTTCTTTTACAAAGATATTTGCAATACCGGGAGTGAGAATCGGATATGCTGTTTGCTCAGATGTTGAATTTGTAAATGAAGTGAATAAGCATCTTCCTGAATGGAATATTTCCGCTTTTGCGAATGCGGCAGGAATTGAATGTACGAAGTGCAATGAATTTGTAAATGAAAGTTATGAATACGTAAAAGAGCAAAGGAATTATCTTTCCGGTGAATTAAAGAAGCTTGGAATTAAAGTCTTTGATTCGGATTGCAATTTTATCCTTATAAAAGATAAAAGAAATCTTTCGGATTTACTTTTGGAGAAAGGGATTCTTATAAGGAACTGCTCAAACTTCAGAAGCCTTTCAAATGAGTATTACAGAATCTCGATAAAGAGCCAAACCGAAAATGAAAAACTCATTTCAGAATTGGCAAGTATCTAAATGAATACACAATAAATCTAAATATGAAGTCCTGTTTTCGAAAATAAAGGCCGGAGAAAAGGAAAAAATGGAGACAACAAACTTACTTGATAAAATCGAAAGACTTCTTCCAAAGGATATTGAGAAAAGAAGTTTTGAGATTATAAAAGATGAATTAAATAAAGAGGGCATTTTGCTTGATAAAGAAAACGAGAGTGTAATTATGCGTGCCATTCATACAGGTGCTGATTTTGATTATGTGAATACTCTTAAGTTTTCAAACGATGCCGTAAAGAAAGCAAAAAATCTTATTCGAAACGGAGCCGATATTGTAACAGATACCAATATGGCAATGTCGGGTATTAACAAAAAAATACTCGCACAGTACGGTGGAAGCATACATTGTTTTATGGCCGATGAGGATATAGCGAAAGAAGCTGAAGAGAAGGGTTTAACAAGAGCGTATGTGAGTATGCAGCATGCCGCAAAGATCGGAAAGCCCCTTATTTTTGCAATAGGCAATGCTCCGACTGCACTCGTGAGCTTATATGAAATGTATACAAGCGGTGAGTTTAAACCCGATTTTATCATCGGAGTTCCCGTAGGTTTTGTTAACGTGGAAGTTTCGAAAGAACTCATAATGAGTACTGATATTCCCTACATTGTCAACGAAGGCAGAAAAGGCGGAAGCAATATTGCCGCCGCCATTTGTAATGCATTACTGTATCAGCTATAAAAGTTATTGCATTAAATCTTCCATTGAACAGTGAAGAGTACGGGAAAGACGAAGCACGGTATCGGCTGCAGCCTTACGAATGTCCTTTTTCCCTTGCTCATATTGCTCTATCATTCGTACCGAAACATCAGCTTTTTCGGCAAGTGCTTTTTGTGACAAGCCGGCATAGGTTCTAAGTCTTGCAAGAGCACCGGTATCTTGATGACGGTTGATTAAAATATACATTTCATCCGAAAACTGTCGGATGTCCATTTCGTGATAGGGAGAATACATATTTATAATTTGACTGACAGGAACTTTGGAGACAATTGATTCGAAAGGAATTCCGCTTTCCCATTCAAAATAAGCCAAAGCCCAGCCGGCCCAGTATTCGGGAGTTTTATTAAGAGCATAGGAAGGTTTCTTGTTGGGACAATTTCCGGTAAGAACATAAATTGTTTCCATAGCCAGTTCGGCACCGGACATTCCCAATACATATTTTGCTTCTCCTAATCCGAAACCATATGCAATTTTAGAATTAATGAACATGGCAAAGAATTCATCAGAGTCCATTTTTAAATCATGAACTGCGTAATGAAGTGCTCCTCCAAGCGTTCTTTGTGCATAACTCATATAGGATTCATCGTAAGCGTGCATCGTTCCTTTTTATCTCCTCATCAAGAATTTTAAGTATATAAAGATCGCCTTTAATATACTTTCTGTCTACGGAATGATAAGCCTTTTTAGCGTTGGAATTACGTGCTTCCTTTTTCGGCAGCCAAATTTCTTTTTTCACTTCTTCAGTTTTGATTAGCTTAATTTTGTCGAATGCTTTTCGACTTTTTAATACAATTTGATTACCCAACTCTCCCAAATGCATTGCTTCGGAAAGTTGCTCTAATGAAATTGAACCATTGATAAAATCACCGGCAATTGTACACCTACAGATGTATATTGTAAAGAGACAAGGCGTTAATTCAATTTTTGTTTAATTAGATAATTAGCGGAGAAAAAATGAGAAACGGATTTACAACCGGAAGCTGTGCTGCCGCTGCATCAAAAGCAGCCGCGATTATGCTCTTTTCCGGAAAAGAAAAAAACATAATAAAGATAGATACTCCCAAAGGCATACCTTATACTGCCGAGATTCTTGATATTAAAAGAAGCGAAGATGAGGTTTCCTGTGCAGTAAAAAAAGACAGTGGAGACGATCCGGACGTAACCAACGGTTTATTGATTTATTCAACGCTTTCTTTGATACCTGAAGGATTCGAGATAGACGGCGGAGAGGGTGTCGGAAGAGTCACCAAACCGGGACTCGATCAGCCCGTCGGAAATGCCGCAATCAACACTGTCCCGAGAGAAATGATTGAAAAAGAGGTAAGGGAAATCTGCGACTTCTATGATTATGAAGGCGGTGTGAAGGTTATAATCTCTGTTCCGGGCGGTGAAGAGATTGCAAAAAAAACCTTCAATCCGAAGCTTGGAATAGAAGGCGGAATATCAATTATCGGAACAAGCGGAATAGTCGAACCGATGAGTACTCAGGCAATTCTTGATACGATAAAAGTCGAACTTAATCAAAGGAAGGCTTTGGGATTTGATTATGTGGCTGTCTCTCCCGGCAATTACGGCCTCGATTTTATGAGAGATACATACGGCTACGATTTGGACAAGGCCGTCAAATGCAGCAACTTCATCGGAAAAACCATAGATATGGCAAAGGAACTCGGATTTAAGGAAATCATTCTTGTCGGTCATATCGGAAAGCTTATAAAAGTCGCCGGCGGCATCATGAATACACATTCAAAGGAAGCCGACTGCAGGATGGAGATTCTCTCAGCCTTGGCGATCAAGCATTTTACGCCGGAAGATACGGTAAGAAAAATTCTTGACTGTGTAACCACGGAAGAAGCAGCGAAGCTTTTAAAGGAATGCGGCAAATGCGACGAGGTAATGGCGGAGGCAGCAGTGAGGGTTTGTGAGAATCTTAATAAAAGATCGGGGGGAAGCATTAAGAGCGAATGCATTCTTTTTTCGAAAGAACTTGGCGAACTTGCAAGGAGCGATAATGCAAAAAGCCTAATAGATAGGATGATTAAAGAGGCATAGTGTCCAATTCGCACAAAAAAATATTTTTCCGTTGACTTGAATAGTCCCATGCGTTAAAGTAATTCAGGTATTTTGTTATAGGAGATAAATTGATGAAACAGGACAAAATCAAACCGATGCTCTTTAGCGTGCTTAAGAACTATGACGGTAAGAAATTTATAAAAGATGTAGTGGCAGGCATAATTGTAGCGATTATTGCACT
>Ga0129307_1002166_pt1 | contig 16780 bp, 14 predicted proteins | sample P1105metagenome_FD_94437 | JGI IMG/M metagenome (GOLD analysis project Ga0129307, IMG submission 94437) | Capybara group fecal microbial communities from Wisconsin, USA - P1105 metagenome | ecosystem: Host-associated > Mammals > Digestive system > Large intestine > Fecal | place: USA: Wisconsin... | reverse complement strand
TGAACTCCAGCGTGAGGCTGTCGTCCCAGTTGAGATATTCGTACTCACGCTCCTTCAGTTTCACGCGCTCCTGCTGCGGCCCCTTGTCGGTAACCACGGTGTATGCCGGCGAACGCTTGTTCACCACGAACGAGTATTCAGCCAGCTGCCCTTTCCGTGTGACAGCATTCTCCACCATGAGGCGTCGAGACTCCGCCCTGACCACCGTCTCCGCTTTGCACTTCTTGCTGCCGAGGGTGACTGTGACGAGGTAGTTGCCGTCAGGCACTTGCACGGAGAAATACTGTGGCGAGGTGATGTTCACATCGAAAGTGCCCGTCTGTGCGACAGCTGGCATGGCTGTCACACAGAGGGCTGCAAGGAAGTGTCTTGGCTTCATCCCTTGCTCAGTCTAAGTGGAACACTTCCTCGATGGGGATGCTCACGGGCGAGTTGTCCTCGTTCACCTCCATGATGTCGGCCATCATGTCCCACCATTTCTGCGTGATGGGGTCCACGTCGGTAGTGTCCTGACTGTTGGTGTCGCTGCTGCACTCCTGGTAGGCGAAAAGGATGTTGGTGTCCTTGTCCCAGTAGATGCTGTAGTTGCCCACTCCGGCCTCCTTGATCATTTTCACCAATTCCGGCCATATAGCCGCGTGGCGCTTGGCATACTCTTTCTCACACCCCGGTTTGAGGAACATTTTAAATGCAAATCTTTTCATTTTCGTTGGGTTTTATAGATTAGTATCATTTCACTTACTTACGTCCATCAGTCCGCCGTCGCTACTGGGCAACCTGACCTCCCAGCCGGTAGTCTCCCATCCCTCCGATTCCAAACGTTCCACCACGAATGTGTAGTCGCTGGAACCAAAACTGAAACAGCAATTTTGTTGCCCAAGGTGTATCATATCAGAAAATCACACATCACACGGTCATTGACAACTCAAAAAAGAATATCGTTTATTCCTCGTAGTCCGTATGGTCGTCAATCCCGGCTTCCCGAAGAGCCTGCATTCTCTCCCGGCAGGTGGCGCAACGCCCGCAATGTCTTGGTCCGCCCTTGTAGCAGGAATAGGTGAGTGAGTAGTCGATGCCCAGCTTTTTTCCTATTCGTGCGATGTCGGTCTTGCTGATGGTAGTGTAAGGTGCCAGGACCTGCACGCCGACGTAGGTGCCGGCCGTCATGGCGGATGACATGTGGCGCACGAACTCCTCGCTACAATCGAGATAGATGACGTGGTCGCCAAAGTGGTTGGCCATCATCACACGGGTCAGCTCCCGACTTTCTGCCAATCCTGCAGCAATGGCGAGCATGATGCCGTTGCGGAAAGGCACGACGGTGGAATGGATGTTTTCGTCATTGTAGTCACCCTCCGGGATGGCCTCCGCTCCCTCGAGCAGCGACGATTTGAAATACCTTGCCATGAAGTCGAGCGGGATGATGATGTGCTCGATGCCGAGACGCTGGCAGTGGAGTGCTGCGCATGCCGCCTCTCGCTTGTTGTGGTTGCTGCCGTAGTCGAAGGTGATGGCCAAGGCGATACGCTCTTGGTAGTCGTATAACAAGGTGACGGAATCCATACCGCCAGAAAGAATGATAACCGAATCTTTCATAATAATTTATTCATTGACGCCATGTTGTTGTTCATGGTTTTTTATGTTGGCATGCTGACGTTAGCCGTTTTCGACTGCGAAGATAGGCATTTTTTTTGAATTGGTCGGCCAATAACAAAAAAAAACCAAAAAATCTTCATTCTATTGGCAACATATTGCAGATAAATGACTACATTTGCAAAAAGAAGACCATACGGTTTGAAATCACAAGATGAAACACATACATGACAACAATCCCTTTATCCACCAACTTATGAAAAGAAACCATATCATCCTGCTGACCTTGTCGCTATTGGCCATGTCAATGCCGACCCATGCCTCGAAGTTGATAGAAGTAAAAGTCATTGACAAAGACTACCTCATGGTGCATTTCCGCGATGGCGAGGTGCGTTACCGTGACGACGGCACCGGACCAAGCGCCTATCTTGGCCATTCCTTCGCCGAGGGCGACGACACACTCCTCGTGTTTGGAGAGCGTCTGAAGGCAGCAGAAGCCCAGCAAGCGTCACGCTGGCGCGTCAGTTCATTCGACGACCCGGCTTTTGGCGAAAGCCAGCCATTGGAAGTGTGGCGCAAGTCGAAGCCCATGAACACCGACAACACGCTGACGAGCGAGTTGGACCACTGGCTTTTCCTTCACCTGCCCCACTCGATGCGCCAAGGCCGCACCTACCAAGTCAGCATTCCCAAGGACATCGGTTCCGACCAATCGTCAGCCAACATCCGTTTCGACGTATGGAACTCCCAGTCTGAAGCCATCCATGTGAACATCATCGGTTACTCACCAAGGGAAGCCCTCCATGCCGCCGACCTCTACCAATGGTTGGGCGACGGCGGCTCCCGTGACTACAAGCCATGGGAAGGGCGCAAGGTGTGGCTCTACCAAGTGAACACCCGCAAGAAGCAGAACGCCGGTGTGGTGAGGTTCTGGAAGAACGCCGGCGAGTCGGACAAGGAGGCCGGTGGCAAGAACCTTGTGGGCACCGACGTATGGAACATTGACTTCAAGGGAGTGCAACCGGGACGTTACCGCCTCGTGGTGGAGGACGTGGGATGCAGCATGGACTTCGACATCTCTCCCGACGTTTATTTCGAGCCCTTCCACTATTCTGTCCGGGGATATTACTACATGCGCTTGGGTGAGCCCAAAGACCCGGAACACGTTTTCCCCATCCCGCGCCAGCCACAGTTCATTCCCGAGGAAGACCCCAAGGGTTTCACCATCTACAAGACCGACTTCCATCCCTGGAGTCCGGGATGGCGGGAATTGCGCACCGACGTGTGGGACGAGCCACACTTCAAACCCTTGAAGCAGTCCATCTTCTGGCGCCACCTGCTGCCGGGCAACCCTGTTGCCATTGATGTTCGCGGCGGCCACTCCGACGCCTTCGACTGGGACCGTCACCTGGCCCATGTGAGCAACATCTACGACATGCTCCTTCCCTACATCCTTTCGGGAGGCAAGATTGGCGACGACCACCTCGGCATCCGTGAGAGCGGAAACGGCATCCCCGACATCATCGACGAGGCCCGCAACGAGGTGGACTTCTTCCTCAGCATCCGCGACGGGGAGGCCTATTCACAAGGTGTGACCAATCCTTGCAACGACTGGTCGGTGATGTTCCAAGCCGGATGCACCACGATGGCTGCCTGGGCGAACGCCGCCAACTGCGCCGTGCTGGCCGAGGCATTCCGCATCCAAGGCAACGACACGTTGCGCCAATATTATACCGATGAAGCCATCAAAGCCTACCGCTTTGCCAGTCGTCAGGAGAACCAGCAGTTGGACGATATGCAGGATGTGGGGAGCATCAGCATGCGTGGCCGTGACTTCAAGCAGTTGGCCGCCGCCTTCCTTTATAATGTGACGGGCGACGAGCAATGGGAGCGTGTCATGGCCGAGGAGAGCATGGTGAAGGACGGCAATTCGTTACTGTTCAACAAGGGTCGTCAAGGCTTTTTCGTGGCCAATGTCACCAATGAGTTCAAGGCCGGCGAAGTGGGGTTCTGCCAAATCTGGGCTGCCGCCGCCTACCTTGCTTGTCCCCATCCACGTCATTACGGCGCGTTGTATGATAACCTGAAACGCAGCGTCAACGCCCAGGCGACAGCCTACAACATCAGCCATACCGCCCTCCGCCCGTCGCGCCGTGCCGCCAACGACAGCCGTTGGCAGACATCGCAGAACCTCCAGCTGGTAATGCTTGCCCATTACATCGCCACGGAGAAGAGCCGTCGCAGCGAACTGGAGCATATCATGTACATGGAGGCAGGTTGGAGTCTTGGCCGCAACCCCGGCAACATCGTCGAGATGACCGGACTGGGCGAGCGTCACATCACCGATGTATATACCACTGGCAGAAACGACGGTGCTCCCGGCACCCACCCCGGCCAGACCCCCTTCAACGGTACAGAGACGTGGTCGCCCAACAATGGCGGTGACGCCCGCATCCTGCTCAACCGCTGTTATCCCTCATGGAACGACGGTGGCTGGCCTCGTCAGGAGTCCTATTTCAACCAGCGTTACATGTGGGTGAACGGCGAGTTCACGCCTCGTGAGACCATGCGTGGCAAAATGGCACTGATGGGGTATCTGTACTCCATCAGATAGAGGACTGAATTCTTGAATAGATGAAGCGCCACACCCTGTCACACAAGGTGTGGCGCTTCATCATTCCGAGGCCACCTTGATATTCACAACAAATGTTTGGCGGGTAAGCGCAGAAATAATCACGCTTGAAGCCACACAATCCCCGTGCTATTCTTTATACAACCTGTAAGCCACAACATCGTGGCCGGGGATGGTCACCTTGCGCCACAGTTTGCTCTTCTTGGAAGTTTTTCCTTCATCCTTCTTCGTCCAGAGGTTGCGGATGCGATAGGTGTTTTTGTCAAAATCAGTACTCAAGCCGCTCACTTCCTTGTCGGTGAAATTGAACTGCTGCCAATCGATGGCGTATGTCTTTTCAGTCTTCGTGGGGTTGAGGATGGCGAAGGCCCAGTCTCCTCCAGCCAGGGGCTTGAACCAGAATTGCAGGCCATCGGCATCTCTCAGATGGAGGCCTTGCACGCCAAGCGTATCCTGGTCAATGGCTATCATCTCGCGGTTTGTCAGGATGGCGAGCACTTCGGGCGACATGTTCCGCAGGTCGTTGCCGAGGATGAGCGGACTGGCCATCATGCACCATAGAGTGAAATGGGCACGGTCCTCGCCGACGTTCATGCCATTTCCCACTTCCAGCATGTCGGGGTCGTTCCAATGACCTTTTCCGGCATACTGTCGCAGCGTGTCGTTGAAGGCGATGCACTGCATCACCCCAAACTGGCTGTAGCCTTGGGGAAAGACGCGGAGGGAGTCGAAGCTGCACCAGATGTCGGGGGTGGTGCGCCAGGAGTGACCGATATCCCGTGCCCATTTCCACGGCCGGCTGTTGCCCCATTCGCACATGCTGAGGAAGATGGGCCTTCCGGAGGCTCTCAGCGCATCGCTGATGAGTTGGTATGCACCCTGTGGGTTGACGTTGGTGGTGTTGCACCAATCGTATTTCAGGTAGTCCACTCCCCAACGGGCATATTGCAGTGCATCCTGGTATTCATGACCCAAGGAGCCGGGCATGCCGGCGCAGGTGCCCGTTCCAGCATCACTGTAAATGCCTAATTTGAGACCTTTTGCGTGCAGATAGTCGGCCAGTGATTTCATTCCGCTTGGGAATTTCACTGGGTCGGCCTGGATGAATCCATCACCATCGCGCTGCCCATGCCAGCAGTCGTCAATATTGATATAGGTATAACCAGCATCACGCAGTCCTGTCTCCACCATGGCATCGGCAATGCCCTTGATGACCTCCTCGGAGATACGCTCCTGGAACTTGTTCCACGTGCTCCATCCCATCTGCGGGGTGTCGGCCAACCCCTCCCACTTTTGTGCCATTGCTGCCATGGGCGCGAGCATCCATACGACGCAGCCTGTCAAGACCATCCTCCATGTTTTCGTTGTCTTCATATTCTTATAATTTTGGTTGTGAGGCAAAATTACGAAAAAAAACGAAATCAATGGTGATTTTTCGCAAAAACCTATCATATTAGACATTAGAGTATCTAACTCCGTCAAAAAAAGCAAATACTATTCGGATATGTTCTGAAAATTTTAGCAAAGAAAGATATAAAATGAAGAATTTCCAACTCCCTCCTAACTTGTATTTTTGCATAACTTTGGGGAGTTATAATTATTTTTTTGTATCTTTACCATCGAAAAACTGACGAGCCATGACACAAAGCACCTTGGGAGAGCAACCATTTTGAGGCTACAAAGCGGATGCCTTGCAGCCTCAAAACTTTTGCTTGTCCATAGATTCCAAAGAGACGGTGTCAGAGCAGACCGATGGTCACTTGACCACTTTCTTCTTGCGGTCCTTGATAAAGACACCTCTTTTCGGCTTCGCAGTCTTGATGCCATGGATGCTGTAGTTTTTATCATACATACGAGATCCACACCATAGATAATGGGTTACATTTCATGTTTTCACGGCACATAAATCAAAAAACGTAGTTGATTTTTCACAAATCATGCGTTTGTTTCATTTTTCTTGTGTAAATTTGCAGCAAACAAACGACCAACTATTACCTTATTTATGAAAACAAATTACGAGATTCGCTATGCATCCCATCCGGAGGATGCAAAGAGTTATGACACCACCCGCATCCGTCGCGACTTCCTGATAGAGAAAGTCTTCTCTGCCGACGAGGTGAACATGGTTTATTCGATGTATGACCGCATGGTGGTTGGCGGTGCCATGCCAGTGGCCGAGGAGCTGAAACTGGAAGCCATCGACCCGCTGAAGGCCAGCACCTTCACCTTGCGCCGCGAGGTGGGTGTGTTCAATGTTGGCGGCCCCGGCTGCATCAAGGTTGGCGAGGAAGTCTTTGAGTTGGACTACAAGGAGGCTCTCTACATCGGCCGTGGCGACCGCGACGTGATATTCTGCAGCAAAGACCCTCAAAACCCGGCAAAATTCTATTTCAACAGTTGCACCGCCCACAAGGAGTATCCCTGCAAGAAGGTGACCAAGGAGAATGCCGTAGTGGCACACATGGGTAGCCTGGAGATGAGCAACGAGCGCGACATCAACAAGATGATTGTCAACCAAGTGCTGCCCACCTGCCAGTTGCAGATGGGCATGACGGAGTTGGCCAAGGGCAGTGTTTGGAACACCATGCCCGCCCACGTTCACAGCCGCCGCATGGAAGCCTATTTCTATTTCGAGGTACCCGAGGACCAGGCCGTCTGCCACTTCATGGGTGAGGTGGAGGAGACACGCCACATCTGGATGCGCGGCGACCAAGCCGTCTTGTCACCCGAGTGGAGCATCCACAGTGCCGCCGCCACACACAACTATACCTTCATCTGGGGTATGGGCGGCGAGAACCTCGACTATGGCGACCAGGACTTCTCGCTCATCACCGACTTGAAGTAGCAACCAGCATTCAAGTTGTTGAAGGAAAAGAAATGTTTAATAAATTTCAACCATACATCAAATGACAACAAATCCATTTTCATTAGAGGGAAAGAATGCCTGGATTACGGGCGCATCCTATGGCATCGGTTTCAATATCGCAAAAGCTTTCGTGGCAGCCGGTATCAAAACCATCATTTTCAACGACATCAATGAGGCTGCATTGGAGCGCGGTCTCAACAACTACAAGGAGGCCGGCATTGAGAACGTGAAGGGCTACGTTTGCGACGTGACCAAAGAAGACGACGTGAAGGCACTGGTGGAGCAAATCCACAAGGAAGTGGGCCAGATTGACATCCTGGTCAACAATGCCGGCATCATCAAGCGCATCCCGATGCACGAGATGAAGCGCGCCGAGTTCCAGCAAGTGATTGACATCGACCTGGTGGGTCCGTTCATCTGCTCCTCAGCCGTGCTTCCCGAGATGATGGAGCGCCGCGAGGGAAAAATCATCAACATCTGCTCGATGATGTCGGAGCTGGGCCGCGAGACTGTCTCCGCCTATGCCGCCGCCAAGGGAGGTCTGAAGATGCTCACCCGCAACATCTGCTCAGAATACGGCGAGTACAACATCCAGTGCAACGGCATCGGCCCGGGATACATCGCCACGCCCCAGACAGCCCCGTTGCGCGAGCGCCAACCCGACGGCTCTCGTCATCCCTTCGACTCCTTCATCTGCGCCAAGACACCCGCTGGACGATGGCTCGAGCCGGAGGAGTTGGGCGGACCAGCCGTGTTCCTTGCCTCAAAAGCCTCCGACGCCGTCAACGGCCATGTGCTGTATGTGGATGGCGGCATCCTCGCCTATATCGGCAAGCAACCTTGATACTTCAACTACGGAGGCGGTCGTCAACCAGCGACCGCCCTCCAACAATACAAATGAGACGGAGCGCGTGAAGCACCCCGTCTCATTTGTGAATTTCCTTTACATTTCATTTCAAGGCATCAGCCAATTCTGCACCAGCCTTGAACTTTGCCACTTTCTTCTCCGGGATGAGAATCTTCTCGTTTTTACGGGGATTGATACCCTCACGAGCGGCACGAACGTTGACACTGAAAGTGCCAAAACCAATAAGAGCCACTTTCTCATCGGCTGCAAGAGCCTCCTTGATAGCCTCCAAAGCAGCGTCCAACGCCTTTCTCGAATCGGCTTTCGTCAAATTTGCCTTTGCGGCAATTTTGTCAATCAATTCTGTCTTGTTCATGATTTTTTGTTTAAAAAGATGATAGGTTGAATGTGATGTCATAATTTTAGGGCAAATATAGGTTAATAGTTTCACAAATCAAACAAAAAACGAAAAAAAATGAGCAAAACATCGATTTTTTTCATCTATGAGGTTGATTTAATGTGTAATAATGGATATTTTTAGTAATTTTGCCCCGATTTTCCAACATAAAAGAGTAGCAAAGATGAACAGCATACCCACAGTCACAAAAAACCTGCTGATAATTAATGTATTGGCATTTTTGGCATATTTTGTCCTCTCCACCCGGGGCATCGACCTCAATGGAATGTTCGGACTGCACATCTTCCTTGCATCAAAATTCCACTTCTACCAATTCGTCACCTACATGTTCATGCATGCCGGATGGACCCATCTTTTCTTCAACATGTTTGCACTATGGATGTTCGGATGTGTGATGGAACGCGTGTGGGGCCCTGGAAAATTCCTTTTTTATTACATCTTCTGCGGCATCGGCGCTGGCTTGGTACAAGAGATAGTACAATATTTCCACCTTTACCAGGTGCTCTCCAACATGAACAATATCGGCATCGCCACCCTGGCCACCACCGTGTGGGGCGACCCTTCCTTGGCCGAAACACTCAACGGATGGACCACCGTGGGTGCCTCGGGAGCCATCTACGCCATCCTCCTCGCCTTCGGCATGACATTCCCCGAGGAGCGCATCTTCATCTTCCCGCTGCCAGTACCCATCAAGGCCAAGTGGTTTGTAATGATTTACGTTGGTATAGAACTGTATATGGCCTTTGATTCGCCCGGTGACAATGTGGCGCATTTTGCACACCTTGGTGGTGCTTTCTTCGGCTTCCTGCTCATCAGATACTGGGCGAAGCATCCCGATGCCGCCGGACGCTATGGCCGCGGCAACGGCGAGCAGTTCTTCGAGCGACTGCGCAAGGGATGGGAGCGGCGCAAGAGCCAGGACAAGCCGGTGAACGAGAAGACCGACTGGGACTACAACGCCGACAAGAAGGCCACAGAGGAGGAAATCGACCGCATCCTCGACAAGATACGCAAGAACGGCTACGCCAGCCTCTCCAAGGAAGAGAAGCAGCGCCTCTTCGACAGCAGCAACAAGAAGTAAGATGGGCTTTTTCGGAAAGGTAACACGGTTTGTTCGTCGTGTGCTCGCCACCATCAATATCGTGGTAATATTAGTTATGTGCGCCTGCGGCTACGCGGGAGCCTTCTCACCGGCGGCGCATCCCTGGACGGAATTGCTCGTCCTGGCATTCCCTGTGCCGTTCACCCTCAACATCCTCTTCTTTTTGGTGTGGCTCGTCGTGAGCCCCCGCTACGTGTTGCTGCCCATCATCGGCCTGCTGCTCTGCTGGACCCCCTGCCGCCGCTACTGCCCCATCAACAAAGAGGGAGAGCCCGACGGCAAGTGCATCAAGGTGATGACCTTCAACGTGGCAGCCTTCTACCTCTGTGAGAAAAACACGAAGCGCCTCAACGGCGTCGTGGAATATCTTGTCGATAACCCTGCGGACATCACCTGCCTGCAAGAGTCCCACTTACACAAATACCATCTCGGAAAGTTCACCGACCTACTGCACCCGATTTACCCATACATCTACCGTGCGAATCCCCAAAAAGGGGAAACATTGACCTTCCTCAGCAAGTATCCCATTCTCGATAGTGAACAAATCAAATACAAGACCACCAGAAACACCAGTTGGGCTTGCCGCATGCTCGTGGACGGCGACACCATCCTGGTGGTCAACAGCCACATGGAAAGCACACTCCTCAAGCAGGAGGACCGAGAAGAGATAAGCGACATCCTCAAGAAGCGGGAAATCAACACCAAGGAGCGCACCATCCTCGACAAGCTGTGCATGGCGGCGGTGAGAAGAGCTCCACAGGTGGACTCCTTGGCAAGTTACCTGGAGCGTCACCGCGGGATGACCACCATCCTTTGCGGCGACTTCAACGACACGCCCAACTCATACGCCTACGACCGTATGGCAAAATACCTCGACAACGCCTTCGAGCACACCGGTACCGGAATGGGGCACACCTACAAAAATTATCACATGAACGTGCGTATCGACAATATCTTTCTTTCCCCTGATTTGGAAGCAGTAAAATGCAAAATAGACGATAAAACCCACGTTTCAGACCATTTCCCCGTCATCTGCTGGCTGAAAAAACGCCCAAAACCCTAAAAAAACAATAATATTCCGAAAGAAATTTTCCCGAAAGTGAAAAAATGACTATCTTTGCACCCTATTATGCAAATCGGCGAGAAACAACGAATTAAATAACATAAAAACAGAAATGCAAAACAAAGGAATTGTAATTGTAGTAGCGGTCTTGATGACCCTCGCAAGTATCTTCTATTTGTCGTTCTCTGTGGCGTCGAACTATTTCGACAAAGAGGCCTCCAAAATCAAGGACCCCATCGCCCAGCAGGACTACAAAGACTCCGTGAAGTATTTATGGTATTCTTACCAGGACTGCCTTGAGACACAGGTGGGCCTCGGCCTTGACCTCAAGGGCGGCATGAACGTCATCCTCGAAGTCTCCGTGCCCGACCTGGTGGAGAACCTCGCCGGTTACAAGAAAGACGCCGCCTTCACAAAAACCATGAAGGCCGCCAGGGCTGAGGAAGAAGAGACACAAGGAGACTTCATCTCCATCTTCATCAAGCATTATCGTCAAAACGCACCCGGACACACGCTCGCGGAGGTTTTCGCAACACAGCAACTCCCGGAGGTGAAAACCAACAGCAACGACAGCGAGGTGGAGAGCATCCTCAGGCAGAAAGTCCAAGAAACAGTGGCCGATGCCAAGAATGTCATCACCAACCGTATAGACCAATTCGGCGTCGTCCAGCCCAACATTCAGATGCTCGAGGGCCAGGAAGGACGCATCATGGTGGAAATGCCAGGTGTGAAAGACCCGGAGCGTATGCGCAAACTCTTGCAAGGCAGCGCCAACCTGGAATTCTGGGAGACCTATCCCTCACAGGAAATCGCACCTTACCTGCAGCAGCTCGACAGCCGTCTGGCCAATGGCGAAGGTGCACAGAGCGCCGACACCACCAAGGTTGCCGAGGCCGCTCCTGCCGACACCGTGAAGACAGCCACCCTGGCCAAGGCCGACAGCACCAAGAGCAGCTTGGGCAAGGAGCACCCGCTCTCCAGCATCCTCAGCCTCCGCGGCGACCAATACTGCGTGGTGGGCTATGCCAACGTGGTGGACACCGCCACCATCAATGGCTACCTGCAGTCTGAACTCGCCAAGTCGGTGTTGCCAGCCGACGTGAAGCTGTTGTGGAGTGCCAAGCCAGCAGAGGGTGCAGCCAACAAGCGCACATACGAGCTCTACTGTCTGCGCATGACCGGCGTTGGCGACCGTGCACCCCTTGAGGGTGACGTCATCGAGAGCGCCAAGGACGACTTCGACCACTTCACAGGCAGGCCGGTCGTCACCATGCAGATGAACGACTTCGGTGCCCGCGAGTGGGCCGCCCTCACCAAGAAGAACATTGGCAAGCCCGTGGCCATCGTGCTCGACAACCTTGTTTATAGCGCACCCAATGTCAACCAGGAAATCACCGGTGGCAACTCGCAAATCAGCGGTAGCTTCACCGTGGAGGACACCAAGGACCTCTCCAACACCCTCAAGTCAGGACGTATGAAGGCTCCCGTGCGCATTGTACAAGAAGAGGTGGTAGGCCCGTCGCTCGGTGCACAGTCCATCAAGCAGGGTATCATCTCCTTCATCGTGGCATTCATCGTGCTGATGCTCTACATGGTCCTCATGTATGGCTTCATACCAGGCATGATGGCCAACTGCGCCCTCATCATCAACCTCTTCTTCACCATGGGCATCATGGCCTCCTTCCAGTCGGCACTCACCATGCCAGGTATCGCAGGTATCGTGCTCACACTCGGTATGGCTGTGGACGCCAACGTGCTTATCTATGAGCGCACAAGGGAGGAGCTGCGAGCAGGAAAGAATGCCAAGCAGGCACTGGCCGCCGGCTACAGCAACGCCTTCTCGGCCATCTTCGACTCAAACCTCACCTCCATCATCACAGGTGTGATCCTCGCACTCATCGGAACAGGACCTGTCAAGGGCTTCGCCATCACGCTTATCATCGGTATCTGCTGCTCCTTCTTCACCGCCGTGTTCCTCACACGTATCGTCTATGAGTACATGATGGGCAAGGGCAAGTGGCACAACCTCACATTCACCACGCCAATCTCTCGCAACTTCATGCAGGGGAAGAACTTCAACTTCATGGGCGGCTACAAGCGCTCATACACCATCTGGGGCATCCTCGCCGTGGTGTTCATCGCTTTCTTCGCCATCCGCGGACTGAGCAAGAGTATCGACTTCACCGGTGGCCGCAACTACGTCATCGCCCTGGACCAGCAGACAGAGGTGGAGAAAGTGCGTGAGGCTCTCAAAGGCACCTTCATCAACACCTTGGGTTCCAACAAGGACCAGGAGGCCAACACCAGCGTCATCGCCCTCGGAACCGACGGCAAGACCATCCGTGTGTCCACCAACTGGAACATCGAGTCCAACAGTCCCACCGTGGACGACGAGGCAGAGGCCATGCTCTTCCAGGCTCTTAAGAAGGCCGGCATCGTCACACAGTCTTCAGAGGCTGACTTCAAGAACCCCGACGTGCGTGAGGGAGGCTCCATCATCAGCAGCACCAAGGTGGGTCCGTCCATCGCTCGTGATGTGACCAACAAGGCCATCATCAGCGTCATCGTGGCACTCATCGCCATCTTCCTCTACATCCTCCTGCGCTTCCGCAACGTGGCCTTCTCCATCGGCTCCATCGTGGCATTGGCGTTCGACACACTCATCGTCATCGGCTTCTTCTCCGCCTTGTGGGGCATCGTGCCGTTCTCACTCGAGATTGACCAGACGTTCATCGGAGCCATCCTTACCGTCATCGGTTACTCCATCAATGACAAGGTGGTGGTCTTCGACCGTGTGCGCGAGAACCTCAGACTGTTCAAGAAGCGCGACCTGCAGACCCTCTTCAACGACTCACTTAACCAGACGCTTGCACGTACCATCAACACCTCCGTGTCAACCCTCATCGTGCTGCTCTGTATCTTCATCTTCGGTGGAGCGAGCATCAGGAGCTTTGCATTCGCCATGATCCTCGGTGTCATCTTCGGAACCCTTTCCTCCATCTTCATTGCTGCCCCGACGGCATACCTCACCATGGGACGCAAGATCAAGGAGGAGGAGGCTGCCGAGACTACCCCCGCAAAAGCATAATCATTTTTCACACAACTTCCGTTCCCCGCAAGCCTCGTGCTTGTGGGGAACGTTTTCAATTATCGCCCCCCCACTGCATGCACCCGCCATTTCCTACCAAATGTTTCTTGACAGCGTGCCTGCTGTATTTGCTTGCCACTCCCTTGGCGGCAGCCTCGGCAGTCCCAGGATTTGGTCTATGGAAGCAAGCAAAAGATACACCTTATATATATAGTGCAGGATTGGCGAGCGTCATGGCACAGTCCACCCTTCCCGGCGACGCCAATGGCGACAAAGTTGTGGACGTATTGGATGTAATGACGGTGGTGAACAAGGTGCTTTGCCTCCAAGTGGAAGTGTTCATCACATCCAATGCCGACCTCAACAACGACAACCAGATTGACGTCTCCGACGTGATGCTCCTCGTATATCTCGTCCTGCATGGCAATGAGGGCATGGGTCCGGGCAGTGTGGAAGACCCCGACGTGGACGGCAATTAGTGCCGTTTCGCATTTTTTAATACACAAAGGGCAGAAAAATGCTTGAAAATGCATACCTTTGCCATCATTTCCACAACAACAAAACATTAAAGTCATGAAGATAGCACTAATAGGCTACGGCAAGATGGGAAAGATGATAGAGCAGATAGCCATCGCCCGAGGCCATGAGATTGTCAGCATCATCGACATCGACAACCAAGAAGAATTCGACTCACCGGCCTTCGCCTCAGCCGATGTTGCCATTGAGTTCACCTCGCCCACAGCAGCCTACGGCAACTACCTCAAGGCTTTCGCCAAAGACGTCAAGGTCGTCTCAGGCTCCACAGGATGGATGGCCGACCATGGCGAGGAAGTTCGAAAGTTGTGCTCCGAGGGAGGAAAGACACTCTTCTGGGCTTCCAACTTCTCCATCGGCGTGGCCATTTTCTCCGCCGTCAACCGATACTTGGCTCACATCATGGACGCCTTCCCACAATACGAAGTGGAGATGGAGGAGACCCACCACATACACAAGCTCGACGCCCCCTCAGGCACAGCCATCACCCTTGCCGAGGAACTTGTGGAGGGCTTGGGACGGAAATCGAAGTGGGTGCCCGGCACACTCACCTCACCCGACGGAAGCATCAGCGGCACCAAGGAGCACCGCCCCGACGAGGTGACGGTGAGCAGCATACGCCGCGACGAGGTGCCAGGCATACACAGCATCACCTACGACAGCGAGGCCGACAGCATCACCATCACACACGACGCACACTCCAGAAAGGGTTTCGCTCTGGGTGCCGTCTTAGCAGCAGAGTACACCGCCGCACACACCGGTCTCCTCACCACCAGCGACCTTTTCCAATTCTGACACACCCCCATAAACAATAAAGCATCATGATAGACAAGCGCAAGGCCAACCTCAACATGAAAGTGCAGTGGACGAAATTCATCATCGTCCTCATCATCTACCTCATCTTCCTCTTCTGGGTGAAAAGCTGGCTCGGCCTCATCGTCGTGCCATTCATCTACGACGCATACATCTCCAAGAAAATCAACTGGCAGTGGTGGAAGGACTCCGCAGGCCCCGTCAAGTTTGTCATGAGCTGGGTCGATGCCATCGTCTTCGCACTCGTGGCCGTCTATTTCATCAACATCTTCTTCTTCCAGAACTACGTCATACCATCAAGTTCGCTGGAGAAGTCGCTGCTCAGGGGCGACTACCTCTTCGTCAGCAAGATGAGTTATGGGCCACGCATACCGCAGACACCGCTCACCATGCCACTCACGCAGCACACGCTCCCCATCTTCAACACCAAGTCATACATCGAGTGGCCCCATTGGGACTACCGCAGGGTGAAAGGCTTGGGCGACGTGCAACTCAACGACATCGTGGTGTTCAACTACCCCGCCGGCGACACCGTCATGATGGCGGATAAATACCAGGCGCAAGACTACTATGAAACCTGCTACGCCTACGGAATGGACAGCTACGGCAAGCACGTGGCACACGACTCCCTCTCCCCTCAGCAGCAGTGGGACTTCTACCACAAGGTGATGGCAGCAGGAGCGTCCGTCATCAAGGACAACCCGGGTGAGTTTGGCGTGGTGGACTCACGCCCCACCGACCGCCGCGAGAACTACGTGAAACGCTGCGTGGGCCTGCCCGGACAGACACTTCAAATCAAGGAGAAAATCGTCTATCTCGACGGCAAGCCCAACAAGGAGCCCGACAATGTGCAATACAACTATGTGGTGAACTTCAAGGGCTACATTTCCAATGAGTTGCAAGAGGAGTTAGGCATCACTCTGGAGGACATCGAGAGCAACAACATACAGAAAAACATGCCGCTCACCAAGCGGGCAGCCGAAGAGCTTGCCAAGCATCCGGAACTGGTGAGCGAGGTGCGCATGGTGACCGACGCCGACCATGCCGACATGGGCAAGACCTACCCTGTGGACGCCAATACCGGATGGACACGCGACAACTACGGCCCGGTGTGGATACCGGCCAAGGGGAAGAGCATCAAACTCACCATGGACAACATCGCCGTCTATGAGAGGCCCATCCGTGTGTATGAGGGCAACGATTTGGAGGTGAAAGATGGCAAAATATCCATCAACGGAAAAGAGAGTACGGAATACACGTTCAAGATGGACTACTACTGGATGATGGGCGACAACCGCCACAACTCCCTCGACTCCAGGTACTGGGGCTTCGTCCCGGAGGACCATGTCGTGGGCAAGCCCATCTTCATCTGGCTCTCCATCAACCCGGAGACCATCGGCCCGAAGATTCGCTGGAGTCGCCTGTTCAACTTGGTGGACAACATCAAGTGACCCTATGGTGTTCCAACTCACAGAGGAGATTGGTTTCCCCGACCCGCGTCTGGGTGAGCCCGACGGCCTCTTTGCAGTAGGAGGAGACCTCTCCCTTGAGAGGCTGATCTTGGCCTATTCGTATGGCATCTTTCCATGGTTCGCCTGGCGCCAGGGACAGATACAGTGGTTTTGTCCTATGAAGAGGTTTGTCATCTTCCCCGGAGAGATACATGTGTCTCACTCCATGCGCACACTCCTTCGCAAGGAGAAATATACGGTGAGCATCAACAAGGACTTCCCACAAGTCATACGTTGCTGCAGCACTGTTGACGAACGCGATGAAAACGAGTACGCCTGGCTTGGAGAGGATATGATACAAGCCTACACGCGC
>Ga0129307_1002165_pt1 | contig 16816 bp, 15 predicted proteins | sample P1105metagenome_FD_94437 | JGI IMG/M metagenome (GOLD analysis project Ga0129307, IMG submission 94437) | Capybara group fecal microbial communities from Wisconsin, USA - P1105 metagenome | ecosystem: Host-associated > Mammals > Digestive system > Large intestine > Fecal | place: USA: Wisconsin... | reverse complement strand
TCATAGCGCGTGAGCGCGTCGGAGTCTGCATGAGACGGCATCTGCGCCCTTGGCGCAGATGGGCGACGCTTTCAGCGGCGCCTTTTCAATAAAAAGTGCCTACTTTTTATTGGAAAATAGTATAACACAGCACGGCGGGCCGCCCGGTCCGCCTCCAGGATTGTCTCCAGATCCGGCTCCCTCTGGACAGGCACCGCTTCCCGTGCGGACGCCACCAGCCGGGGGATCTCGTTGAAGCCAATCCGGTCCCGCAGGAACAGTCCCACCGCCGCCTCGTTGGCGCCGTTCAGAATGGCGCAGGCGGTGCCGCCCTCAGCGGCGGCCTCCTCGGCCAGCCGCAGGCACGGGAAGGATTCCCGATCCGGGGCCGCGAAGGTCAGCGGCGGACAGGTCAGCAGATCCAGCGGCTCAGCGGGATTCTCCCCCCGCTCCGGGTACGTCATGGCGTACCGGATGGGCAGGCGCATATCCGGCGTACCCATTTGGGCCAGCACCGCGCCGTCCCGGAACTCCACCAGAGAGTGGACAATGGACTGACGGTGGATGACCACGCTGACCTGCTCCAGGGGCAGGCGGTACAGCCGCATGGCCTCGATGACCTCCAGTCCCTTGTTCATCAGGGTGGCGCAGTCGATGGTGATTTTCGGTCCCATCTTCCAGTTGGGGTGCTTCAGGGCGTCCGCCCGGGTCATGCCCGCCAGCTCCCCGAAGCTCTTTCCGTAAAACGGCCCGCCGGAGCAGGTCAGAATCAACCGCTTGATCTCCCGCCGGTCGGCGCAGCCCTGCAGGCACTGGAAGATGGCGGAGTGCTCAGAATCCACCGGCACGATCGCCGCGCCGTACCGCTCCGCCGCGTCCATCACCAGCTGTCCGGCACAGACCAGAGTCTCCTTGTTGGCCAGGGCGATGCGCTTTTTCTCCCGGATGGCCGCCAGAGTGGGCCGCAAGCCCACCATGCCCACCACGGCTGTGACCACGGTGTCGGCCTCAGGAACTGTGGCGGCCTCCATCAGGCCCTCAAAGCCGCCGATGACTTTGGTGTCTATGTCCGCCAAACGGACGGCCAGGTCTTTCGCCGCCATCTCGTCGGTCAGCACGGCAAGGCGGGGATGGAACTGCCTACACTGCGCCTCCATACGGTCCACGCTGGAGTTGGCCGTCAGTGCAGCCACCCGCAGCCCCAACTGCTCCGCCACGTCCAGGGTTTGACGGCCGACGGAGCCGGTGGAACCCAAAATCGAAATTGTTTTACTCATCAGAACATCCTATCCTTACAGCGCTCAGATTATGCGCAGCAGCAGCCACACAAAAGGCGCCACAAAGGTCACGCTGTCAAAGCGGTCCAGAATACCGCCGTGGCCCGGCAGCAGCTTGCCGTAATCCTTGACGCCGAACTCCCGCTTGATGACGGAGAAGCTCAGATCACCGATCTGACTGACCACACTGCCGATGATACCAAACAGCAGGATATGGACCGGTCCCATAAAGGCGTCGTGGATGGCATTGGCTGCGATAAAGGTCAGCAGCAGTGTGCCCACCACGCCGCCCACCAGGCCGCCGATGGCGCCCTCCACCGTCTTTTTTGGGCTGACCAGAGGGGCCAGCTTATGCTTACCGAACAGCATCCCGGCGAACAGGGCGAAAGTATCGCTTCCAAAGGCGATGCACAGAGGCAGGAACACCAGGGCTTTACCCATGACACCTTCCACCAGCCGCAGCCGCAGCAGGCAGCTGAGCATCAGCGGGAACACCAGCCCCCCAAAAATGGCGGCGGTCAAATCCCCAAAGGGGATGGCGGTCTCCCTGCCGTAGTGCAGGATGGCATAGACGAACAGCAGGAACACGAACACCAGCGCCAGCGCCGCCGTAAAAGGCAGCTCGGGCATGGCTGTCAGGGCCGTGTTCCGTATTCCCTCCTCCAGGTAAACGCACACCGGTACCAGCGCCGCTGCAATCACCGTCAGGGGAACCAGGCGCTTGCCCTTCTCCCCTCCCACGGCATGGAGCAGCTCATGAGCGCCGATGGCGCACATACCGGCTACCAGGATCATGGTGGCCCAGTCCGGCGCCCAAATCAGCACCAGCAGTAAAAAAGGAATGCCCACCACGGCAACCATCACACGTTTCAACATGAGATATCACCTTTCTCTGTGAAGGATTACTTCTTGACACCGCCGAAACGGCGGTCTCTCTGCTGATAGGCGGCAATGGCACGATCCAGCTCCACCTCGTCAAAGTCGGGCCACAGCACGTCGGTAAAATAGAACTCCGAATAGGCGCACTGCCACAGCAGAAAATTGCTCAGCCGCAGTTCCCCGCTGGGCCGGATAATCAGCTCCGGGTCCGGAATGCCCCGGGAATCCAGATAGGAAGAGAACAGGGCGTCGTCCAGTTCCTCCGGCTTCTTCTCTCCAGAGACACAGTCCGCGGCGAACCACCGCACTGCCCGCAAAATCTCGTCCCGGCCGCCGTAATTCAGGCAGACGTTGGCCTGAAAGTCGTCCTTGGAAAGATGCTCTGTGATTTCGTCCGTCTCACGGGCCAGGGCCCGCAGCTCCGGGTCGATGGGCGTCATGTCCCCGAAGAAGTGGAGCCGGATGTGGTCCCGCTCCATGGTATCCACCGCCTCCAGCAGATACTTTTTCAGCAGGGCCATAATGGCCCCCACCTCATCGGCGGAACGCTTCCAGTTCTCTGTGGAGAAGGCGTACACCGTCAAATACCGCACGCCGATGTTCTTACAGTAGGTGGCGATGCGGCGGAAGGTCTCGGCCCCCGCCTTGTGGCCGGCGGTGCGGGGAAGCCCCCGCTTGGTTGCCCAGCGGCCGTTGCCGTCCATAATAATCGCAATATGACGAGGCGGATTTTTCATCCGCCCCGCCATATCGGTGGTTTTTGTCACTTCCGCCATCAGACTTCCATCAGTTCCTTTTCTTTTTTGGTCAGGAGATCGTCCAGTTTCTTGCAGCTGTCATCGGTCAGCTTCTGGAGATCCTTCTCTGCCTGCTTCAGCTCATCCTCGGTGATCTCGGACTTCTTCTCCTGCTTCTTGAAGTTGTCCATGGCGTCCCGGCGGATGTTGCGGATAGCCACCTTGCCGGCCTCAGCGTACTTGCGGATCTGCTTCACCAGATCTTTACGGCGCTCCTCCGTCAGCTGGGGGAAGCTCAGACGCAGGGAACGGCCATCATCCTGGGGATTGATGCCCAGGTCGGAGGTCTCAATGGCCTTCTTGATCAGCTTCACGGCGCTGGTGTCCCAGGGCTGGATCACCAGGGAGCGGGGGTCGGGAGAGCTGATGGAGGCGATCTGCTGGATGGGGGTGGGGCTGCCGTAGTAGTCCACCGTGATCCGATCCAGCACAGACGCATTGGCCCGTCCGGCGCGGACAGAGGCAAAGTCCGCGGCCACGGAGTCAATGCTCTTCTTCATTTTGTCTTCGTATACCTTGTACTCGTCCTTCAACATGATCCATTACTCCTTTACAATCGTTCCGATTTTCTCGCCGCGCAGTACGCGGAGGATGTTCTCAGGGTCCTTCAGAGCAAACAGCAATACGGGGATATGGTTATCCATGGACAGCGACGTGGCGGTGGAATCCATCACCATCAGATGCTGGGCCAGCACCTCGTCGTAGCTGATGGTATCGTATTTGACAGCGTTGGGGTCCTTCACCGGGTCGGCGTTGTAGACGCCGTCCACATTCTTGGCCAGCAGGATGACGTCGGCATTGATCTCCGCCGCCCGCAGCACCGCCGCTGTATCCGTGGAGAAATAGGGGCAGCCGGTGCCGGCGCCGAAGATGACCACACGGCCCTTCTCCAGATGCCGAATGGCTCTGGAGCGGATGTAGGGCTCGGCGATGGCCCGCATCTCCACGGCGGTCTGAACCCGGACGGGGATTCCCTTCTGCTCCATGACGTCTGCCACTGCCAGACAGTTCATCACGGTGGCCAGCATACCCATGTGATCCGCACGGGTGCGCTCCATCTTGCCGCCGCTATTCTTGGCGCCCCGCCAGAAGTTGCCGCCGCCGATAACGATGCCCACCTGAACGCCCATGTCCAGGCACTGCTTGATGACGTCGCAGACCTGACCAATCATCTCAAAATCCAGGCCGCTCCCCTTTCCGCCAGCCAGTGCCTCGCCGCTGATCTTCAGCAGCACACGCTTGTACACAGGTTTCTCCATATCAAAGCCTCCATCTGTGGAATCAGTTTTATACGATTGTATTTTATCGTATTTTTCCGATTTTGCATAGGGGGTAGACAAGATTTTCCCGAAAAAACGAGCAGGCCCCTATTACCGCTCCACGATCCCCGTTGTTTCATCTCTCAGCAGGTTGCTCACATGGGGCGTCCGACCGGCAAGTACGTTGTCGTAAAAGCCCTGTTTCCAGTCGATGTAGCGAACAGCATCCTCCAGCTCTCCAATCCGTTCCAGAAGCTGCTCCCGCTTCTGCTTCAGGATGATTTTCCGCTCCGGGATGGAGGATTGCCCCTGGAGGCACAGGCCGATATAACTCTTCATCTCCTGGATGCTCATGCCGCAGCGCTTCAGGCATCCCAGGCTTTCAATCCAGGCCACGTCCCGGTCATCGAATACCCGATAGTTATTCCCATCCCGCTTCACGTTTGGAATCAAGCCCTGGTTGCAGTAGAATTTCAGCGTCTCATAGGTCATCTTCGTCTTTTGGCAGACGTCTTTCATGGAGTACAGCATCCGATCCCCCCAATTTTTTCAAAAAGCCCTTGACCGGTAGTTACTACCGGCATTTACACTAAGAGCATATCACAACGGTGCCCCGCCGGCAAGGGTGAAAGGCGCCAATCTTTCAAAAAAAGAAGCAGGAGGAAATCCATCATGGAGTATGCAACACTGTACAACGGCGTGAAAATGCCGATGCTTGGCTATGGCGTCTATCAGGTGACGCAGGCAGAGTGCGAGCGCTGCGTCCTGGACGCGCTGGAGGAGGGCTACCGGGCCATCGACACCGCCCAGAGCTATTTCAACGAGGCGCAGGTGGGCAGCGCCATTGAGAAATCCGGTATCCCCAGGGAAGATATTTTCCTTACCACCAAGGTGTGGATTGAGCACTATGGCCATGAGCAGGCCAAGTCGTCTGTGCTGGAATCCATGGAGAAGCTGCGGACGGACTACCTGGATTTAGTGCTTCTGCACCAGCCCTTCGGGGACTACTACGGCGCCTACCGGGCACTGGAGGAGCTGTATGAGGATGGAAAGCTACGAGCCATCGGCGTCTCCAACTTCTACCCCGACCGGCTGGTAGACATTGCCTCCTTCTCCCGTATCCGTCCCATGGTCAACCAGGTTGAGACCCATCCCCTGAACCAGCAGACGGAGGCAAAACAGTGGATGGACAAGTATGGAGTGCAGATCGAGGCCTGGGCCCCCTTCGGTGAGGGCCGGGGCGGCCTGTTTACCCATCCGGTCCTTACAGAGATCGGCGCCAAATACGGAAAGACGGCGGCCCAGGTAATCCTGCGGTGGCATCTCCAGCGGGGTGTGGTGGTCATCCCCAAGTCCACCCACCGGGAGCGGATGCGGGAAAATCTCAATGTGTTCGACTTCGCCCTGACGCCGGAGGACATGGCTGCCATCGCCGCTCTGGATCAAAAAAAGAGTGCCTTCTTCTCCCATCAGGACCCGGCCATGGTGGAGTGGTTCGTCCAGATGGTGGAGGAGCGAAAAAAACAGCAGGACTGCTCCCGGGAAAAAAAGAACTGGTAAAAAGACGTGCTCCCCCGATCTGTTTTCACCGTTTTCCGCCGCCGCAACCGATATTTGACAGCCGGGTGGTAGCCATTTTTCCCAGGCCGTGGTATGCTGATCTCAGAAATCCAAAAGGAGGCGGCACCCATGACCCTTGGACAGCGGATCAGTCAATACCGAAAGCAGCTGGGTATCTCCCAGGAGGAACTGGGAGCCCGGCTGGGCGTCAGCCGGCAGGCGGTCAGCAAGTGGGAAACCGGCGCCGCGTCTCCGGATATGGAGAATCTGCTGGCCCTGGCCCGGGAGTTCGGCGTGTCCGTGGCGGAGCTGTCTGGGACACCAGAATCCCAAAAGGAACCTTTGACAGACATGTCCCAAAAAGCTGGCTCCCGCCTTGGCCGTTGGATTGCCTTGGGTGCTTTTGCGGCGGTCACCAGCGTCCTGCTGGGTGCGGTCATTGCTTGGTGCGTTCACGCAGACGACGGACAAGTCAGTAACATACACGATTCACCGGACACCTACGCTACATTGGATCCTGCCTACGCTGGTTCAGATTTCGCTCTGATGTGGCCCTCCAATATTGATGGGTTCGACTGCGCTTTGGAGCTGGGAGAACAGGGCTCCTTCTTCCCATTTGGCACCAATCTGGAACTGACGGCGCCCGAGGAAGTGCTGGATACAGACTATCACCTGACCACCCTGCACCGGGCAGACTGCGGAGCCATTCAGATCGTGTATCTGCACATTGGATATGACGAGGAGTTGGATCCCGGTTCTCCGGAGCAGGAAAGCATCACCTGCCTCTCCACCATCACCTCAAGTGTTCACACACCCAGAGGCATTCATGTGGGCAGCACCAAAGCCGAGGTAACGGCGGCCTATGGCGACGAACTGGTGTACTGCATGAAAGAGGAGGGCGGCTATACCCTGGTCCAGCACGACTACTATTACATCTATCAGCCGGAATCCGCTGGTTCCCGCTATCTTGCCATCTATATGCGGGACGGCCTGGTGGCAGGACTGTGGACGGAGGACCTGATCGATGCGGGGAATGACTTCTTCCTCCCCAATAATGTCTTCCGCTTCCCTATCGTGGACGGCGAGCCTGACTTCTCTCAGCGGGTGGAACCGGAGCGGGAGGAGCGAAGTGACACCTGGCAGGTCTACCACGCCTGGAATGAACTGGTGACCAACAACAATCTCTCAGCGGAGGAAATTTATACCTATCGCTGGACCATCTTCAGTGGTCTTTCCAGCCTGGACTGGCAGGAGTTCGACGGATTGGGCGTCACGGAGTACCCCGGTCAAACCATCGAAGCCCTGATGTCCTGGTTGAGAGAACAGGCCCCTTATTCAGAGGCGGAGATGTTTCAGCTCCAGATGGGCTGCACAGCCAAAGGACTGGACGGAGCCTATACAGACATGTACTGCCATCTCCTGTCCACCGCCTTTTTCCAAAATCCCATCGTCTTTGTCAAAGGATTGGCCTGTGACGGTGCAGAGGACACCATGTATCAAACGATCCGCTTCACTGCCTATGCCGCAGAGTTATACCCGGTGGAACTGCGGGATGCAATGGCCACACTGGAAGCCGCCATGGACGGCGGCGGTTTCACGGAGACAGAATTAGGATGGGCTAAGCTGCTGCGTCTGTATCTCATCACTCCCATTGATGACCGGAATGAGCTGCCGCAAAGTCCGGAGGAACCGCAATAGGCAAGAAAAAGGAACGGCTTTCGCCGTTCCTTTTCTCTTATTCACAAGCCGCCAAAAGAGCCCGGATCAGCTCCTCCCTGCCGGTTCCCTTTTCCGCGGAAAAGGGAATCAGCAGATCCGCTTCCGTCAGCTCCAGCGTCTCCCGGATCAGATTCAGAGCCGGGTCCACCTGACTTTTCTTCAGCTTATCCAGCTTGTTGGCAACGATGATCTCCGGACAACCGGTGTCCCGGAACCAGGTGTGCATGGTCACGTCATCGGCGGTGGGCTTGTGGCGGATGTCCACAATCAACACGCCCAGCGTGATCAGTCCGGCCTCGTCCTGAAAATAGGACTCCATCAGCCGGCCCCAGCGCTCTTTCTCCGCCTTGGAGACCTTGGCGTAGCCGTAGCCCGGCAGGTCTACCAGATAGGCGCCGCCATCCACCCGGAAGTAATTGATCTGGGTGGTCTTGCCGGGGGACGCGCCCACATAGGCCAGGTTCTTCCGGGCCACCAGCCGGTTGATGACCGAGGACTTGCCCACGTTGGATCGCCCCGCGAAAGCGAACTGAGGCAGCTGGTCCCGCAGGAAGTCCTCCCGTCGCGCGGCGGCGCGGACAAATTCGGTTTTTCCAAAGTTCAAAGCCATGGTTTCCTCTCACTGCCGCAGAGCGGCGCTGTCGTTGTTTTCCCGGGAAATGGGAGCAAAAGCCGCCACCGGTTCCTCTCTCTGGGCGGAGTTCACCGGTTGGGGCAGTGCCTCCGCCAGCACCTCGTCCACCGTGGACACCGGCACGAACCGCAGAGCAGCCCGGACCGTCTGGTCAATCTCCTCCAGATCCCGGAGGTTATCCTTGGGGATAATCACTGTGTGGATGCCGTTGCGCAGGGCCGCCATGGTCTTTTCCTTGAGCCCTCCGATGGGCAGCACCCGTCCCCGGAGGGTAATCTCCCCTGTCATGGCCAGGCCGGAGCGAATCTTCCGCTCCGTCAGGGCGGAGGTCAGCGCTGTGGCGATGGCGATGCCGGCGGAGGGTCCGTCCTTGGGCGTGGCCCCCTCCGGGAAGTGGACATGGATATCCCTGTTCTTGTAGAACTCCGGGTCAATACCCAGCTGCTTTGTCCGGCTCCGCAGGCAACTTAGGGCCGCCTGGACGGACTCCTTCATCACGTCACCCAGGTTTCCGGTGAGCTCCAGCTTGCCGGTGCCCTCCATTACATTAACCTCCACCTCCAGAATCTCGCCGCCTACCTCGGTCCAGGCCAGACCGTTGACCACGCCGATCTCCTCTTTCTCCGTGTGGAACGCGGGGGGATAGGGCACGGCGTCTAGGGCCTTAGGCAGGTCATTTTCTGTAATGGTAATTCGCTTTACATCTTCTGTCAACAGGCGCATATCCGTCTTGCGGCACAGCTTCGCCAGCTGTCGCTCCAGCTGCCGGACGCCGGACTCCCGGGTGTAGTCCCGGATGATAGCCCGGATGGTGTCGTCCCCTACCCGGAGTTGGGTCTTTTTCAGGCCGTGCTCCTTCAACTGCTTGGGCAGCAGATGCTGCTTGGCGATCTGCAGCTTTTCCTCGTCAGTATAGCTGCCCAACTCAATGACCTCCATCCGGTCCAGCAGGGGCCGGGGGATGGTGCTGGTGGTGTTGGCAGTGGTGATGAACATGACCTTGGACAGATCCACCGGGATTTCCAGAAAGTGATCCCGGAAGCTGCTGTTCTGCTCGGAATCCAGAACCTCCAGCAGAGCCGAAGCCGGGTCACCCCGGTAATCACTGCCCAGCTTGTCGATCTCATCCAGCAGCAGCAGCGGATTCATAGACCCACTGCGGCTGATGGCCTCGATAATCCGGCCGGGCATGGAGCCTATGTAGGTCTTGCGGTGTCCCCGGATATCCGCCTCATCCCGGACGCCGCCCAAGGACAAACGGGCCAGCTTCCGGTTCAGGGCCCGGGCGATGGAGATGGCGATGGACGTCTTGCCCACGCCGGGAGGTCCCACCAAGCAGATGATGGGCGCCCGGCCCTCCGGGTTCATCTGCCGCACCGCCAGCGTCTCCAGGATGCGCTCTTTCACCTTCTGCAGGCCGTAGTGGTCGTGATCCAGAATCTTCCGGGCCGCCGCCACATTGAGCCGCTCCTTGGTGCTCTCATTCCAAGGCATCTCCAGGCACACGTCCAGATAGCCCCGGATGACGGCGCCCTCGGCGCTGCCGAAGGGCTGCTTGGAGAGCTTATTCACCTCTTTCAGCAGATGCTTCTCCGTGTCCTCCGGCAGCTTCAGCTCCAGAATCCGGTTCCGATAGCTCTCCAGCTCGTCATCCTCGTCTCCCTCGCCCAGCTCATTCTGCATAACCTTGATCTGGGTGCGGAGAATCTGGTCCCGCTGAGAGCGCTCCAGCTGCTCCCGGACCTTCCCCTCCATCTCCCGCTCAAAGCGCAGGACGTCATTTTCACGGGCCAGGAAGCTGTTCAGACGTTTTAACCGAAGAACAGGGTTGGTCTCATCCAGAATCATCTGCTTATCTTCGATCCGGAGACTGATATTCTGGGCGATGTAGTCCGCCAAATAGCCCAGATCCCGGCAGTCCAGCACAGCGGCCTGCACGGACTCGGGGATTCCTCCCGCCTGCTCCGCGTACTCAGCGAATAAAGTCACCGTCTGCCGCAGCAGTGCCTCTGTCCGGGGGCTTTTGTTGAAAGCTTCGGAGGCAGCTTCCTCCGGAATCATTTCCACATTGGCCTGCAGATAAGGTTCCGTCTGCCACAGCCGCTTCATTCTGGCCCGCTGTTCTCCCTCTGCCATGACGCGGATGGAGGTGGGCGAGATTCGCAGGATCTGCTTGATGTTGGAGACAGTGCCGATCTCGTACAGATCCTTCTCTTCCGGGTGGACCACGCCGATCTCCCGCTGGGTCACCAAAAAGATCTTTTGATCGGTCTCCATGGCGTGTTCCAGCGCCCGGATGGAGATGGGCCGCTCCACGTCAAAGCTCAAATTCATATGGGGAAATACCGTCAGGCCCCGCAGGGCCAAAACCGGAATATTCCAGGTCGTCAGTTCCATGAGAGTTCCTTTCTACGCACAGGAGGGACACCTTACGGCATCCCTCCTGTCACGCGTCCACAAAGGACGCTGAAGTTCACGACGCCGAGGCGGGAGTGGAGGGCTTTTTCGCCTTCCCCTCGCCCTTGCCGGTGTTCAACTTCACCGTATAATTGATTTTATCGGGGTTTCGGGTCAACTCCGGCTCCCCCTTCCCCTCCACACAGTCGCGGGTCACAACCGCCTTCTCCACCGTGGGATCGGAGGGAATGTCGTACATGATCTGGGTCAGCAGGCTTTCCATGACAGCCCGCAGACCCCGGGCGCCGATGTTCCGGGCGATGGCCTTGTCGGCAATGGCCTCCAGGGCCTCCGGCTGGAATTCCAACTCCACGTCATCGTATTCCAGCAGCTTCTTATACTGCTTGACCAGAGCGTTCTTGGGCTCTGTCAGAATGCGCACCAGATCCTCCCGGGTCAGGCTGTTCAGAGACGCCACCACAGGCAGGCGGCCCACCAGTTCCGGAATAATGCCGAATTTCAGCAGATCATGGGGCTGCACCTGCTTGAACAGCTGTCCCACATCCTTGTTCTTCTTGCTCACCACCGGAGCGTCGAAGCCGATGCTCTTCTCCTCCACCCGGCGCTCAATGATCTTGTCCAGTCCGTCGAAGGCGCCGCCGCAGATGAACAGGATGTTCTTCGTGTTCACCTGGATGAACTCCTGGTGGGGATGCTTCCGGCCGCCCTGAGGCGGCACGTTGGCCACCGTACCCTCCACGATCTTCAGCAACGCCTGCTGCACGCCCTCACCGGACACGTCCCGAGTGATGGAGGTATTCTCGCTCTTCCGGGCGATCTTATCGATCTCATCCACGTAGATGATGCCGTGTTCGGCCCGCTCCACGTCAAAGTCAGCGGCCTGCAGCAGCCGGAGCAGAATATTCTCCACGTCGTCGCCCACATAGCCGGCCTCGGTCAAAGTGGTAGCGTCGGCGATGGCAAAGGGAACCTGCAGAATCCGGGCCAAAGTCTGGGCAAACAGGGTCTTGCCGGAGCCGGTGGGACCGATGAGCAGAATATTGCTCTTCTGCAGCTCCACATCCTCGTCTCCACCGAAGAAGATCCGCTTGTAATGGTTGTAAACCGCCACGGACAGGGTGATCTTGGCCTCCTCCTGACCGATGACATACTGATCCAGGACCTCTTTGATCTCCCTGGGCGTGGGCAGCTTATCGGGGATATCCTCCAGGCCGCTGCTGCTCTCCTCGTAGCCGTCGTTCAGAATGCTCATGCACAGCTGTACGCACTCATCACAAATCCGGACACCAGGCCCCTGGATCATCCTGTGAACCTGCTGCTCGTGCTTACCGCAGAAGGAACAGCGGAGAGATTTCTTGCCGTCGTCGTTCATGCAAACCTCCATGCGTTTCCCGCATCAAAATGGAATGAAAAATCTCCGGGGATGGAGGTTTTTCGGGTGCTGCCGCCATGAATGACACGGCGACAGCCTGTCAAGGAATTTCACTTGCCGAAACGCTCTTCAGAAGCAGTTGCGGTTTTTGAAAGGCTTACCGGCTGGTGATAATCTTATCCACCAGGCCAAAGTCCCTGGCCTCTTCAGCGGTCATCCAGTGATCCCGCTCAGAGGCCTCTTTGATCTCCTCAGCGGTCTTGCCGGTATTCTCCGCCAGAATCCGATTCAGCTTCTTCTTGATCCGCAGGAAGTGCTCCACGTCGATCTCCATATCCGTCACCTTGCCTTGGGTGCCGGCGGAGGGCTGGTGGATCATAACCTCCGCGTTGGGCAGGGCGATGCGTTTGCCCTTGGCGCCGGAGCTGAGCAGGAAGGCACCCATGCTGGCGGCCATGCCCACGCAGATGGTGGACACATCGCATTTCACATACTGCATGGTGTCATAAATGGCCATGCCGTCGGTGACGGAGCCACCGGGGCTGTTGATATACAGCTGAATGTCCTTATCGGGGTCCTGGGCCTCCAAATACAGCAACTGGGCCACCACCAGGCTGGCAGTGGTGGCGTTGACCTCCTCCCCCAGAAAGATGATGCGGTCATTCAGCAGACGGGAGAAAATGTCGTAAGACCGCTCTCCCCGGTTGGTCTGCTCTACTACATAGGGAACTAAACTCATTTGGTAGTACCTCCTTAGAAACTATGCTCTTCCACTTCGTGTCCTCCTGCTGACACACACAACCTGGTATAAGGCAACAGCGCCGCGGTCCCCCGGAAAGAGGCCGTCCGGCGCTGAGCCATCAGCAGCACCAAGATCAGCTGTGATCTATGATACTACGATACCTTGGGAGAATTTGTCGAATTCATGTAAGAGCGTACCGCTTCTCCGCCTTTTGCCGGCAAAAAGTAGTATAACCGGAATTATTTGGTTTCTTCCGTCTCCTCAGCCTTTTTTGCGGTCTTCTTGGCAGCGGGCTTCTTGGCAGGCTTCTCCTCGCCGTCCTCAGCCTTCTTCACAGTCTTCTTGGCGGCGGGCTTCTTGGCCTTCTTCTCTTCCTCGTCGGGCTCCTCAGGCTTGGTGGCAATGGCGCTCTCCGTCACGATGTTAATGGCCTTCTGAGTCTTGACCTGATCCTCCACCACTTCCCGGGTCAGATACTTCTTCACGGTCTCCACGTCCATGCCGTACTTCTCGGACATGGTGGTGTACTCCTTCTCAATATCCTCGTCGGTGGCCTCGATATTCTCTTCCTTGATGATCTGGGCCAGGGCCACATCCAGGCGCACCTGACGCAGGGCGGGCTCCTTGGCGTCCTCCAGCAGCTTGTTCTCGTCCATTCCCGTGATCTTCAGATACTGGTCATAGGGAATGCCCTGAGACTGGATCTGCATCTGGAAATTCTCCACAAAGCGGCGAGCCTGGGTGTCCACCATGGCCTGGGGCACATCACAGGTGATGTTCTCCGCCACCTGACGCATCAGCTCGTCCTCAAAGGCCTGCTTGGCAGCGGTCTCCCGCTCCTCAGTGATCTTCTTCTTCAGGTCGGCCTTCAGTTCCTTCAGGGTGTCAAACTCGCTGACATCCTTGGCGAACTCGTCGTCCAGGGCGGGCACGTCCTTGGCCTTGACCTCGTTGACCTTCACATGGAACACCACGGCCTTGCCGGCCAGGTCCGCGTGATAGTCCTCGGGAAAGGTGATGTCGATGTCCTTCTCCTCGCCGGCCTTCATACCGATGATCTGGTCCTCAAAGCCGGGAACAAAGGAACCGGAGCCGATCTCCAGGCTGTAATTCTCAGCGGTGCCGCCGTCGAAGGCCACGCCGTTGTCGGTGCCCTTGTAGTCGATGACAGCGGTGTCGCCCAGCTCCACGGCGCGGTCCACGGACACCAGACGGGTGTTGCGGTCGGTCAGCTCCTTCAGTTTCTCATTGACATCGGCCGCAGTAACCTTCACCTCGGCCTTGGGAGCGGACAGGCCCTTGTACTGGCCCAGGGTGACCTCGGGATAGACGGGGACGGTGGCCTTAAAGGTAAAGCCGGCTTTGGTGACCTCACCCTCCAGCTCCACCTTGGGATCGCCCACCACCTGCAGGTTTTCCTCGGTGACGGCGTTCTTATATGCATCGAACCAGACGAGGTCGATGGCGTCGGAATAGAACACCTCGGCGCCATACATCTTCTCGATCAGCTGGCGGGGGGCCTTGCCGGGACGGAAGCCGGGGACACGAATGTCCTTGCGCTTCTGACGGTAAGCCTTCTCAACGGCAGCCTCGAACTCCTCCGCGCCCACTTCGATGGTCAGCGCGACTTCGTTTTTCTCTAACTTTTCGCAGCTCTTCACACTCATTTTGTTTACTCCTCCGTTCATCATCGGCTCCAAGCCGGTGCAAAAACTAATTCTAACAGAAAATAATTGAAAAATCTATACCTTTTTCACTTATTCGCAAATTTTTTTTGGAATAAATCCCAGATAGTCCGCCGAAATCAGGGAAAATGCCGTTCCAAATCGCTCTCCCTCCAGCCTCCGGCGGATGGCCGGGCCGTGTAGATGGCCGTAGCAGCAGGACTGTACCCGGTGCCGCTCCAGCACCGCCAAAATCTCTGGGCACTCGTAGCCCTGATACAGCGGCGGATAGTGGAGAAAGCACAGCTTGGGCCGCTCTCCCGCCGCTTGCAGCGACGCCTCCAGCCGCAGAACCTCCCGGTTCAGGACCTTGGCGTTATGGGGCTTCTGCTCCTCCTCCAAAAACCAGCCCCGGGTGCCGCAGAGGGCGTAGTCTCCGTAGAAAAAGCAATTGTTGTGGAGAAAGTCCAGGGAACGGATGCCCCGCTCCTCCAGAAACCGCTTCATCTTGGACACGGTGTTCCACCAGTAGTCGTGGTTCCCCTTCAGCAGCAGCTTCCGGCCGGGGAATTGATCCAGGAAGCGAAAGTCCGCCTCCGCCTCCTCCATGGACATTCCCCAGGAGGTGTCCCCCGCCAAAATCAGGGTATCCTCGTCGGTGAGGGCCGACAGGCTCTCCGCAATGCGGGCAATATAGTTCTCCCAGGCGGGGCCGAACACCTCCATGGATTTGTCCGCGGTCAGGGAGAGGTGCAAATCCCCGATGGCATACAGGGCCATTCGCGCCCCTCCTTTCCTCGCCGTCACAAAGTCCGCTTCGCTGGGTTATGGCAGGGTCCCCGTTGATTGATTTGGCGTCTTCCTTTGGGCTTTTCGGTTATTTCAGGAACTCCAGCACCACATCGTCCATGCCGGCCTTTTCACAGCTCAGATCGAAGCGGCGGGTCTTGCCTTTCAACGCGGCCAGGCGGCGGGGCGCCGTGACGCCGGAGACACTCTGCAGCTGGTCAATCAGCTCCACACTCTGCCCCGCCGGGTTTTCCCCGATGGCCGTCAGCACATGGTTGCAGAACTTGTAGGGGGACGCGGTGGACACGAACACGGTGACCGTCTTGTCGCCGGTGGCGGCGCGGTACTGGTCCATGACGTTGGCCGCAACGGCGGTGTGGGTGTCGATGAGATAGCCCTTGTTCTTATAATAGTCCGCGATGGTGGCGGCGGTGCCGGCCTCATCGCAGAAGCCGCCCCAGTACAGCTCCTTCAGCTTGGCCTTGATATCATCGCTGACCTCATATTTTCCGTCCTTCGCCAGGGCGTCCATATAGCCCCGGACCTGGGCGTCGTTCTCTCCGGACAGGTCGAACAGCAGACGCTCCAGGTTGGAGGAGATCAGGATGTCCATGGAGGGGCTCATGGTGGTGTGGAAGGGCCGGTTGCGGTCATATACGCCGGTGCGCAGGAAGTCTGTCAGCACGTCGTTGCAGTTGGACGCGCAGATCAGCTTGTTCACGGGCAGGCCCATACGCTTGGCGTAGTAGGCGGCCAGGATGTCACCAAAGTTGCCGGTGGGCACGCAGAAGTTCACCTGGTCCCCCATGGTGATCTTTCCATCCCGCAGCAGATCGCAGTAGGCAGAGATATAGTACACCACCTGGGGCAGGATGCGGCCCCAGTTGATGGAGTTGGCGGAGGACAGAAAATAGCCCCGGTCCGCCAGGATGGCCCGCATCTGCTCATCGGAGAAAATGCGCTTCACGCCGGCCTGAGCGTCATCGAAGTTGCCCACCACGGAACAGACGCCCACGTTGGCACCCTCCTGGGTGACCATCTGCAGTTCCTGGATAGCGGAGACGCCATCCTTGGGATAGAACACCATGATCTTGGTCTGGGGCACGTCGGCAAAACCCTCCATGGCGGCCTTGCCGGTGTCGCCAGAGGTGGCCACCAGGATGCACACCGTCTTGTCCTCCCCGGTCTTGCGGAGAGCGGCGGACAGTAGCTGGGGCAGCATCTGCAGGGCCATGTCCTTAAAGGCGCTGGTGGGGCCGTGCCACAGCTCCAGGCAGTAGGTGCTCTCATCCACCATGCGGACGGGGGCCACGGCGGTGGTGTCAAATTTGTCAGGGCCATAGGCGTTGTCGGCAAAGCCCTTCAGCTCCGCCTCGGTGTAGTCGGTCAGATACAGGGCCATCACCTTGGCCGCACGCTCCTGATAGGAGGCAGAGACCAGGCTCTGCAAAAACGCCTGGTCGATCTGGGGGATCTCCACAGGGGTCAGCAGGCCGCCATCCCGGCTCAGGCCCATTTTGATGGCCTCCGCTGACGTCTGACGCAGCTGATTGTCTCGGGTACTGTAATACTTCATTGTACATTCCTCATTTCACAGGAAATTTAAAAGGGTTGATTGTAAAATCAAGTTGGACACTTGAGTAAAAAATCCATAGTGATTTTTCTCCCCGTGGTAGAATGAAGTTACCACACAACTTCTACAGAGGGAGGGCAATCACTATGGACTG
>Ga0129307_1002163_pt1 | contig 16838 bp, 8 predicted proteins | sample P1105metagenome_FD_94437 | JGI IMG/M metagenome (GOLD analysis project Ga0129307, IMG submission 94437) | Capybara group fecal microbial communities from Wisconsin, USA - P1105 metagenome | ecosystem: Host-associated > Mammals > Digestive system > Large intestine > Fecal | place: USA: Wisconsin... | reverse complement strand
CTCAAAAAGGGCGATATAGTTGCAACAAAGGGCGCAACCGTTACCGCTGGGGATGGAAAGACAGTTGCTTATATTGATAATGGTACCAAGGGTATCAGCATGGATACTTCACAGTTCTATCCTCAGACAGAGGGCGTATATCTGTTCAGAAGAAATGTTGATTTAGCTTCAACAGCTAATACAGTAGATGATTATGAGTACAGCGGTTACTATTATGTACCTGCTACCGGCGGAAAGCTGATCACAGACGGCGAACACTATCTCGCACTTTATACTGACGGAAGCGCAACAGGCGGTTCTAATCGTTCAGATTATACTGTTCCTAATAATGCAGTTACACCAGCAACACCTACTGAACCGGGAAAAGATATAGTTTCTGTAACTCCATCTGAAAATATGAAGTTCTATAATGCTAAGGAAACAGTTGTTGAAAACAGCGGATTAACATGGGCTTATGATGCTACTGGCAAAAAGCTTACAGCAACTTATGCTGGTGCTAATGGTTCAGCTTATAACATTGTAATTGATGTTGCTCTTGCAAATATCGGTACAGGCGGTCAGACATGGACAGCTAAGACAGCTGATGGCAAGACCACTACATTCTATTACAATGATGATGTTGAGGCCGGTGATACAACTACAAAGCTTGTAGATTCTGTAAAGCTTGCCGATGCAACTACTCAGCACGCTTATCTCGCATTCGACTTTGACCTCAATGTATTCCTTGAGTCTGTTCAGGTTACTATTGATGAAAACGGTCAGGAAAAGACAACACCTGTTGAATCGGGTGGAGCATTTACAACACCTCCGACTAACGGTGTAGGCGCATCAGCAGCAGCACAGACAGCAGATGAAATAGCTGACCTTGCATGGAGCTAAAATTAGTTTCCATACTAAAATTAAATCATAAATAGTCAAAAGGAAGGAGGCTGGCTAAATGAGGGCAAAAAGAATATTTGCTTCTCTGGTAAGCAGCCTCCTTCTTCTTAATCCTGTCAATAATATGACAGCTTTTGCGGAGGTTGCTTTGCCAGATGGTGCGGTAAAGGGACTTCCGGAGAGGCTGACTGCAATGGACTCCGATGGTAATGTCGTGAGTTCCGACACAGGTGAATACTTCTTCCATGTAGAGAATATGCAGTACGGCACAACTTATACTAAAGATGTACAGCTTATGAATCTGCGTGACGACAAAGCATATCACATTTATTTTTATGTTGAGCCGCTTTTCAAGAACGGTGAGATAGACCTTGAAAAAGGCTGTGAATGTACATTCTGGCTTGACGGTCAGGAGTTTTACAAGGGTACTGTCACAGGCGAAGGAAACTTTGATCTTACAAAGGAAGTCTACGACTGCGGACTGTACAATCCGGGCGACAGCCATACGCTGAAATGCTCGGTAATTTGGAACGATCTTGACGTACTTGTCGGAGTTGACAACGGCCACAGACTCATTGATATCAACGGTGAACACGTACTTGTAGGCTCACAGGATTCAGGCTATGTTGAAGGCGAGATAGAGTTCAAGTGGATATTCTATGCCGCCGTGGATGAGAACTATGATCCTCCGAAAACCGGCCTTTTTATAACTAACAACAAGATATGGATGACAGCTATAGCAGTTCTTGCAGTATTGACAGGAGGTATGCTCCTGCTTGTCTTCTTCAAGAAACGTGAAAAGCAGAAAGAAAAGATGCAGGGAAAACCTGATGAAACATAAGAGCATATTTGCTATCCTTCTTCTGATGCTGGGTATCGGCGGCTACTGCGGTTACAGATATTATCGGGATGATGTTCTTCCCGAAAAAATCATAGACGAAACCCATGATGAGCAGATAAAGCTTTTTGAGCGGGTTAAGCCCGAAACCGGGGAAAAACCTTTATCGAATGAGGAAACGAACGATCCTCTGAAGCCTGCGGAAGAAGTAAATGATGCAGTAGTCGGTTGGATAACAATAGAAGGTACGCATATCGACTTTCCGATCTGTCAGGCGCAGGATAATGATTTTTACTTGCATAATGGTTTTGACGGCCGGTACAATAATGAATTGGGTTGTCCGTTTCTCGATTATCGCTGCGAAAGTGATTTCAGCGGCTTCAATTCCATTGTGTACGGACATCACATGACAAGGCAGAGGATGTTTGCTGATATTGCGCTGTTCAAGGATACGGCGTACTTACAGTCACACCGGAAAGGGACACTCACGCTGAATGACGGAGTGCATAATGTTGATTTCTTCGCATATATGAATGTAAAAAACACCGCACCTGCTTATCATGCAGTGTTTGTCAGTGATTCCGAAAAAGAAGAGTATATTGACTATATTTTCTCGGATGCGGTATATATATTGAATTATTCGGCCGATGACTTAAAGCGGAATGACGATCTGCATCTCTTGCTTTTGTCAACCTGTACTTATGAGTTTACTGATGCGAGAGGTATCTTAATCGGTATAATAGAATAACAGAGTCTATCCCCCATGATGCTCTGCTTATTATTTGAATAATAACAGATTTTATCTGAATACATATAAAACAGAGAAAAATATAAGGGCAGAGAGAATAAATTTCTGTCCTGAAGCCGCACTTGATTCTAATGGGGGAATTGGGTGCGTTTTTGTTATATTTACAGATGATTACAGAAGGAGTTGCTTATGCAGCAATATTATGGCAAGAAAGATATTCAATAAAGTATATGAAATACTATCAACAACTGTGATTACAATAGGCGTGATACTGGTTATAATCTACCTCTGCGGCATCCGGCTGTATCACGTTAAATCGGGCTCAATGGGAGAATTGCTCCCCGTCGGAAGTGTATGTTTTGTAAGCACTTACAGCAAATATGACGATATAACAGAAGGCGATGTGATATCCTTCAGCGTAAACAGGGATATTATGGTAACACACAGAGCAATAAGCGTGACGGAAGACGGAATAATTACACAAGGTGATATGAACAATGCACCTGATCCGGATTATGTCACACGTGATAATTATATCGGAAAAACTGTGTTTGCATTGCCGTATATAGGGAAAGCACTTGAATTTTTCCATACGATAAACGGACTTATCGTAATTGCTGCAGTTGTTCTGATTATGTTAATAACAGGAACATTCTATAAGCGTGACTGAAAATGAAAGGAGGGGGTTCCATGCGATTCAAAGCATTTATTGATAATCTGCTTAAAAAGAATAAAAGGCAGAAGATCACTATGATATCGGTGGTTTTTATTGTATATGTTATGCTGCTTGCAGGAATTTTCTCTTATTTTCAGAGTGAGGATATGGTTACAAACAGAATGGAAGCTAAAAACGGTTCTGTAACTATCATTGAGCCGGAATGGGACAGAAAAGGTCAGTATAAAGCGAGAGCGTCTGAACCCGGTATGGAGATAGAAAAAGACCCGAAAGGTCATAATAACGGACAGAATGACCTCTATATCCGCCTGAAGATGACGATAGATTTAGGCACTTATACAGCGAAAAATGATTCTTATGAGGAGAACTTCCCGGATGATGACGGACGCCGGATCGATTCAATCCTGAAAGCAATAAAGCTCGAAAACGGCAATGACTTTTTGAATTCATCTTTAACAGAAACCAATAACTCTGATTTTAAAATGGATACAAAAACCCAATCGGGAAAAACAGTTTATTATTTCTATTATACCAATGGTGATACGGATAATAAGATGTGTATTGTTAAGCCGGATGAAAGTACATCAGAGCTTTTTGATCACTTAGAGATACCAATATACAAAAAGGATTATCTTGGTGTTTTTGATCAGCCATATAGTATAACACTGACAGCTGAAGGTATTCCTTCAGCAAATTATCCCGACGGACTTACATTTGATGAAGCGAAAGCTGAGAATGGTCCGTTCAAAGGATAAAGTTTTATCTGTAAATTATTCAGAAAGGTAGATGGCGTAATGTTTGATAAATTTGCAAAAAGAATAGTCAGTCTTACAGCGGCAGTTATTATGGCTGTGTCAAATGTACCGTCAGTTTATTCGCAGGAAATAATAACTACTGATATAAAGACAGAAACATTGATTTCAACAGGTACGACCGTATGTGAGACTGAACCGGCGACAGAAGTCACAACAGAAGAGACAACAGAGGGAATAACAGAAGAACCTGCAACGTCATATACTGAAGCCGATTTATCACATCAGAGCATTGAGATTCATCCTGATGAAGAAAACACTGATAAATCAGTTATTCTTGAAGGCCTTATGCCTGAGGGCGCAGAGGCTGTAGCTGTTGATGTTTCCGAGAATTATGGCGGAGTAGCTGCTTATGATATCACTATTACAAATGGTGAAGACGAGTATCAGCCCGGAGAGGAAAATCCTATTCTTGTTGAGATCGCCGATCCTGTTATCCCGGAAAGTGATACTATTGAGCTCTGGCATATCAGGGATGATGATACCTTTGAGCAGATCTTTGATTTCACAGTTGAAGCAGGAAAGATAAGCTTTTATGCTACTGGATTTTCGGTTTATGAAATCGTTCAGGCCGGTGAGGTGTATGAGCCGACTGCTGTTTATGCAACCAGTATTGATGAGCTGGTGGCTACAGATGATGAAGGGAATCCGATTCCGTTTGTCATGGGCAAAGAAGATAATTATCTTACAAACAGTCTGAACAGCAATTCTGCATTCATAACAGTTACCAGTCCTTCGAATGCGAGCATGTGGTATTTTGAGTTGCTTCCGACAGGTTCTTATGGAATCTATACCTATGTGAACGGTCAGAAAATGTATGTTACGAATCCGAGCGGCAATTTGGCCGGCCTCGGCACCACTCCCGCTGAATTTGAAATCTCAAAAGCGGACGATCGCAGGTTTTTTCTGAAATTAAAAAATCAAAATAAATGGTTTCAGTTTTCAAACGGCGGAAGCGGCTATCGCTTCTATACAGACAATAATAATACAAGTAATGCTCGGCTTAAAATGATTTTTGAATCTTCGCTTGAGATGCCGGATGATCCCTACCACCTTGACAATAAAACCTACGGTCTGATGGTTTATGACAGCATGCTCGGATATGCCATGACAGCAACGGGCAAGGTGGTCAATAATAAAGATGTTCTGAATGATGAATACTTGTTTGTCCGTCAGGATCCGGTGTACCAGAACTCTGAATTGTATATTCTGGATGCGCCGTCCGACAGAGAAATCACGAAGTGGACATTCCACAATGTGTCCGGTGAGATCTATAAAATATCAGCGGATAACGGCATGTATCTCTCTATTACGGCAAACGGAGTGAAGCTGACAGACGAAGCCGATGCCTCTGAAATCACTGTGACAATGGGTACCGGTGCGAACGCCGGAAAAATCAAACTGTCAGCAAACGGATATGAGCTTGCCGAGACAAAAAAGACCGGCTATGGCGCCGGCGCTGCATCAAGAGGATCCTGGCTGAGCTTTGTTCAGAATTCTGTTTTGACAAATGATGATTTTGTCATCTATTCTGCATCCAAGATCGGCATGTCTGATAAAGAAGATGTTGTTGTAGTTGAGGATGATGTGCAGACGCCTGAAGATGAAACCGAAACAGTAAAAAAGTATGTCATCAGACAGGATTCTGAATCATATAATCAGGTTATAGTCTATACCCGTGTGTGGAATGAAGACCTAAAGGAGTATGAGTTCTATGCCGTCGATCATGATGGCAATCTGGTTCCGTGCTATGAAAGAGGCAACGAAATCATGTGGGTTGGCGGCCAGATCAATACATTGTTGTGGGATTTCGTGGATTATTACTATCCGGACGGAGTGACACACACGAACTATTATGAGCTGATCAATACCTATTCCGGCAAGGTTCTCGCACCGAGGCCGGACGGATCCGGCATATCTCCCAAAACTGTTGGTATCAATCTGAACGCGCGGAACAAGGATGAATACTCCGGTAAGATTATTGCATGGGATAAAGATGCCTATTCCTATTATGCACTGGAAGCGGATCTTGAACACGACACGGTCAAATCAGTCCTGAAAAAAGACGCAAGAGATGAAAAATCAGATTTCTATTTTGCAGTGATGAATCCCTATCACTCAGACCCCAGTACGGGAGAGCTGATACCGGTTCCGACAATTGATAATAATATGTATGGCATAACCATCAAAATGCAGGATTTTGCCAATAAGAAAAATAACTCTCAAACAAATCATAATTTTCAGGATCAGCTCCTCGGTGACAACGAGATTTGGTCAGCAGGAACTGCATATACGGCTGTGAAAAATCTTTTATCGACAAATCTGGAATCAAACGGCTACCCGACAGCAGTAAATACTAATCGGTCATTATCAGATTTGTTCAATAATCCGACAACCGTCAATCATTTGTTTTTACAAAGCATTTATGACGAATCCGGTTACTTTGAATTTGACAGCTGCCAGAATTTTGCAACGCTGAAACAGCAGGACGGATCTTATTCTACCGATTTTACTGTTTTTAAGGAACTTGCGACCTCAAATGCTACCGACAAATCGACATTACAGCACGGTCAGTTCCTGCCGTTTGACAACATTGGAACGGGAGAGTTTATTGCGGATTTGGAGAATCCCAGAAACCCGTATAATCTGTATGATGCAATCGGCAATGAACTTGATGAGAGCGATCCCCGGAAGTATGAAAAACTGTATAATATTGAGGATCCGGAATACTATTACGGCATGGAGCTTCAAGCAGGCTTCGTTCAGACTAAGGACGGAACGGATGCATGGGGACATGATATCATCTTTGAGTTCACCGGTGATGATGATTTCTGGCTTTATGTCGACGATCAGCTTGTGATTGATCTCGGCGGTATTCACTCTGCAATGAAAGGTACTGTGAATTTCCGGACGGGTGAGGTTGAGACAAACGGTTCCAACGGAGTCAAGACAACTCTGGAGCAGATATTCAGAGAAAACTACAGACTGCAGAAGCATACCGATAGCGAAGCGCTCGCATATTTACAGGAAAAAAATAATAACCCTGATCTGACAATGGATGACATCAACGCAGATGAGACACTGCTCGCAGAATTCAATGATTATAAGGCAATTCAGCATTCGGAGGATGAAACAGATGCGTATATCAACAGTCTGTTCCAGCAAAAAACCATTCAGGTTGGCAATACAACCGAGACAGTCTATGTGTTCAGGGATTATTCGCCTCACAAAATGAAAATCTTTTACATGGAAAGAGGTGCCGGCGCTGCAAACCTGCACATGCGCTTTAACCTCAGCTATATCAAGCCGGACAGTGTTGTTCTGAACAAACAGGTCCAGGGCGCAGGCGATATCGACTACAGCCTGATGAAATATCCGTATCAGATAGAGGTTCTGGTTCAAACAGGAAATACGACAACTTGGAAAAAGCTTACACCGTCCGATCCGGATTTTGAGATCAACTATCTCAATCCGTTCAAGCCGGTTGATGACTTCCAGCCAACTTATACGGTGGATTCGGCAACATATGAAAATGTATTTTTCATAACGCCCGGAAAAGAAGTGTCCGTAAAGTTCCCTGATGACACGATCAGTTACAGGATCACGGAATGCGGTCTGAATTCCGAGGTTTATGATACGTTAATCTGCAACGGCGAAACTGTGTCGGGAAATCCAAGTGCAACTAAAAAGACAAAAGACTTTACGACTTCTGCTGATACTGTTGAACACAGACCGACCATGCAGCTGACGAATGTAGTCAGCCCGGACGCATCCAAGACACTGACCATTGAAAAGAAACTGGTCGATAAAGACCGCAATGAGATTCAGGATGACAGCAGCACCTTTAATTTCCGGCTTTGGCTGGAGGACGGAAGCAAGCAGGATAAACCCCTGACGCTTACCAATATGCATACCTATTATGTTGTGGATGAGTACAACAGATTATGTGTATGGAACACCCAGTCCGGGGGCTTTCAGCCGACTGAACAGTATTATATTGATGCTTTTGAGGAACTGTCGGAAGAAGAAAAGCTATTTTATGCAAATGAAACCTCTCCGAACGGCCAGATTTCTAACATCCCTGCCAAATACAAGGTCAAGGTGCCTGGTCTGCTGAACGGAACGAAATTCATGGTCGAGGAGCGTGAAAGCGATAACCCGATCGGCTATCAGGTTTATAAGCTCGCTGGCTATGAATGTATGCATGACAGTTCAGGCGACGAACCCAGCAATCCGACCTACGAGGTTGAAAGCGGCACAAAGCAGAATGCCGGAACTGTAATAAAGGATTACTCGCCGCATCTGCGTGTTACAAACCAGAAAGGCTGGGGCATTGAAGTTACAAAGGAGTGGTCGGACGCCGATTATACATCCGAGCATGATCCGGTCTATGTAGCGGTTTATGTAAACGATGAATTACAGCGGGATACTGTCAGAAAAATCGGCAAAATCAGCGATACGCTTACCGTATCCTCTCAGCGCTATTTCTTTGACGAACTCGAAAACGGCACGACTTTGGGACATACGAATCCGACTGATGAAGAATCAGATTATTATTACGAGGTTCGTGAGGTCAAGATCACGCCGGATGGCTCTCCACTGACGGTGGATGAAACCAACGGTTATGTTACGCTGGCAGAGACTCAGAATGTTGTACCGCTTACAGAATGGACGGATCAATCGGGAAATCAATATACCGTGGAGTATTATCCGGGCGAGCCGGAGGGACATAGTAATGATCAGAATGCCCGAAAGGATACAATCAGAAATGTCCGGAACGACGGCATTGCCATCCGCCTGTTTGACTGGGGAAACGATACCCCGCTTCCCGGCGGTACATTCCAGCTGACATGGCAGGAAAATGAGAATAATGCACCGGTCGTTGTCGGAAAGAATCATTATACCTCAGACGAGCTGGGCGAAGTGATGGTTCTTTACGGCGCGAAAAAAACAGGAACTTATACGCTGACGCAGACTGCTGCACCGAACGGTTATGTCGGCCTGCCCGAAGAGCTGATTCAGTTTACTGTTCATTCAGACGGCAGCGGCGGCCTGAATGTAGTCATAACCAAAGATGAAAACGGCCTGGACAGCAGCGGCGGAGACAACAGGAATTACTGGGTAGATCCGTCAACGGCTGATCCGACCGGCGTTTATCAGGCGGTTATTGATGTTCATAACAGACCCTTTGGTCTGAAGGCTGTGAAAATCGACGGAGAAACCCAGGAAGTGATGAAGGGTGCGACATTCGCACTTTATAAAGGCGTTAAAAACCAAAAAGGCGAAATCATCAAAGACTATTTCCCGATGGCGGGCTATGAATCACTTGTGTCCGGTGCGGACGGCGTGATTCCGCAGATCACAAATGAGCTTTTGCCCGGTATCTACTTTCTTGCGGAACTCAGTGTTTCTGAACCTTACCTTCTTTTGGATGTACCTGTTGAGTTTTCAATCAGCAATCTTGGATATGTTACAATTTTAAATGCATCGCAGTGCGGCTGTACGCTGAAGGGCAGTCCGGTATCTGATCCGAACGCCAACCCGGCTTCTGCGGCAGAGGAAGCATTTGTTATCACAATCCCGAATGTGAAGAAAATCAATGATTTCTATTTCAACATCGAAAAGTTTGCATTTCTTGATAAGAATGTTCACGGCAGCACAGCCGACTCCGAACAGAAGTTTGTATTCATGGTTGAGCGATTCACGGATGAGGACACGGCGATGAATTCACCGCTGGAGACATTCTATGTTACACTGAACTGCGAAGAATTATGCAATGATCACCTTCACCCCGGAATTCTGAACAACTTTGCAGATCACAGCTATTCATCCGGCCGTGTGGAAATTCATTACGCTGACAGCGAAACCTATTCGTTCCCGACGGCAATCGAACGCGGTGTCAGGACTGTACATGTCAAACAGAAGGGTATTTACCGCGTGACGGAAATCAAAGGCTGGTCATCGACGGATTATGATTTCTGGGAAGGCTCAAACGGCTGCTTCGGAACAACAGTCGGCAATATTATTGCACAGGGTACAAATTCGAAAAATGCTGCCGGACCTTATGTCGCATTCAGGATTACTGATGCGGATTCTAAAAACGATGATTCTCTGACCACCGCAAGCTTTACCAACACAGAAACTGAATATGCTTACCTCAGTTCACAGGCATATGCAGAAAACACAATTTCCAAATAATCAAACGTCAGGAGGGGTGTTGAATGAAAAAAGACAAGAAACGTACAATCATCATAAGCAGCATCATTGCAGCCATGTTCATCGCTCCTCTGATTGTTTTCGCAATTGCTTATTACAGCAGTGAACGGACAAACAGCTTTATGCCGGGCAATGTGGATATTCTTCTGCATGAAGAAGGAAGCGGAATCCTGAATACAGGTGAAGACCCGGAATTGGAAAAAGAGTTTCACTGGGACGATGAGACCTATTCCACTGAAAAGCGTGTGAAAATCAAGGATACCCGTAAGAATCCGGGAGAAGTTCTCCGCGTCTGCCTTGTTCCGATGTGGGTTGACAGCGCAGATCAGAATATCATTTGCGGCGGTGTATTCAACTTCACAAATCCGGTCTGGAATGCATCCAACAATGCATTGACTTACACAGACGACGAAATGACGATTACACTGAATCTGGATTCAAACTGGCAGGCGAACGGCTGGAGTTATCAGCCCGCGGACCATTGCTTCTACTATACCGGACCGCTGGATGAAACCAAACTGACAGCACAGCTGCTGCAAAGCGTGCAGCTGAATGAAAATGCTTATGCATTGACGGAAGACTATCTATTCCGCCTGGACGTTCTTGCAGATGCAATTCAGAGCACGGGGAATGCTGGTGCAGACAGAGGCTGGAACTCCCCACAACCATAACAGAAATCATTAAGCTGCGGACAGAACTATACTATCCGCAGCCTTTTTTCCCTTTCCTTTTACGCATCTGCTCCTCACAGATTAGCGCTGTGCGAAGCAGATGCCGTTTTGTTTAATAGCGAAAAAGAAATCAATATTGAAAAAGCAGCAGAATGATGATATATGTCATAGCCCATCAGTGTTTGATGAGATTGTTGCTTATAGCGTGAATCCAAGTGAGTCAGTTGACATTATGGATAACGGTAATGCGATTGTCTCTATCAATACGGATGGCAGCGGCACAGGTGTTATCATGAGTGGCTCTGCGTGCAATACCTATCAAAATAAAACTACATATGGTAAAAACACGGTAACGATGAACGGTAATACACGCTACTACTACAACTTGGATACAATTCGTAGTGGAAGCCCTTCAGATGCTGAAAAGCTGTTGCTCTGGAGTTTACAGCAGTATGCACATTCAAGTATTGCAGGTTATAACTACTTCGGAACGAGCTTTACTCCGTCCGGAACAACTTTAGACATGACCGGCCTTTCGTATTATACGATTGACTATGCAAATTCTTTCCCGTTCAGCAACAGAAACTTCTCGCTGACATTCTACAACAAGGAGATCGAGACGGGTGAAGGCGGAACAGGAAACACGGACAATAATCCACGTAGTACGGTAAGTACATCTAGCCAGCACTATATGATGCATTGCGGATTATTCCGAAACGCTCCTGCAAATTCGCTGACACTTGGTAGTGTTACACTGTCTGGCAATGTGGGTAAGTACAATGGTGGTTCAGGTTTTATTATTAGTGGTAAGCTTGGCGTTGATGCATCTGTAACAAGTCAATTTTCCGATACTGGAATTACTCTCAATGGTGCTTATACTTACACAGGTGACAATGCAATTGCTGCCGGTAGCTATGCGCCATTACTGTTTAACTCTGTTGGAAAGAATGCAGACCTGAAAATAAAAAATGTTTCAACTTCTGGATATACATCTTTCAGTGGCTATGCAGCATCCAGTTTGATTGGTAAAGTGGGTGCGGATGATGCTTCTGACAGCAACATGAACATTGAGTTTTCAGGTGTTACATTAGATGCCAGAAAAACCGCAAATGACTTTTCAGGACAGGATTTTAATACTATATATGGTTCTACAAAGTCTATTTTCAGTAATGCGACTTTGTTGCAACACTATATTTACAGTGGTACAGATTTCAAGGGCGTGTATAATTATCGCTGGGATGAAGACTGGACAAATAATCAGCATCATGTCACCTATGGTGCTGAAATTGACAATACTACTGATAACAGAGACAGCGACAATGTTAGTGAGCAACGCAATTATTTTGGTAGCGATAAGTATACTCATCCTACTAATAATAATGCAGCATCCGCATATGGCAATTTTGCTTCAAAATGCATCCCTTATGTTGCCAACATCGGTAACAGCAACAGCGATAATATTCACGAACTTCGTGTTAATATCCCAGTTGTAAACCTGACAGATGGTTGCGGTACTTATAATGACCCTTATGTTATTAAAACGCCAAAGCAACTTTATACGGCGGCTGATTTGATTAAAACTTCATCTTTCTCGGACACAACATTCCAGATTAATTTGCCATCCAGCATTTCAGACAATCTGCATTGGTGTAACCCCGCTACAGGTGATACGCCGGAACACAAAGCATTCCAGCTTAATTCAGAAAATACACCACAGTTTGTGAACGGCAATACAAAGTTCACACGAGAAGCAGTTCGTAAGTATCTGGCAGGTGCATATTTCTTGATTGACGATGATCTTATTCTTGCAAATGATTTTCCTGGATTGGGAGCAGGTACGACTGGTGACTATGCATTTCGCGGCGTTATCGTTGGAAAAAACAACGGAACAGAGTCAACTCCGGATTACCCGACTATTACTTTGACGAATGGTGTTCCGTTTGTATACAATAGTAACGGCTGTGTGATCAAAAACTTAGACTTTGTCAAGGAAACGATAGCAATTGGTACGCAGTCTGACAAAGCACAATTCCAGTATGATAGTGGTTGCTTAGCATATGGCGGCATTATCAACAAAATTATGGGCGGCGACAACATCATTGATCATGTTGGCATCACATACAATTCTACTGTTACAAGCATCTGCGCGTTCAAAAGAAGAATTAGAACATAATGTGCGTTCACACCTGAAATCATTACAGCTGAGTCCTTCTAGATTCAGTTCATTCTTTCATGCTCCAAATACAAAATATGCGTCTTAATTCCGGCAAGGTTTAATTGGGGTAGCAATATTCAACAGTTGGCAATGCGATGTCCGGAAACAAGCTAACACTCTATAGCACAACGAATCCGGTTTCATACACATTCTATCCGAACAATACGCAAACATGTGCAGGTTTTACTCCGATACCGATCAATGATTTGCTGTATATCACAGCATCAACAAATGACAGCGGCAAGTATGCGATTTATGATGCTTCAAAGGATGCGAATGATGCAACGAAAGCGCCAAAAGTCTCAGCATATATAGGCAATGCAGCAACGCCAACGCTCTTCCGTGATGCAACAAGCAGCGATACAACCAAATACAAGTTGACAATCGTTAACAGCATGGAGAACAAAACAACTACCGATCTTGCAGAAACGGACACCATCGAGATTTCAGAGCGATATTATCTCTCCTTCTTCACGGACAAATCGTACTACGCACAAAATGAACTCGCAACCGCAATTCACTATTACACAGTTACCTCTGAGCGTCTAATAAATGGACCGGCATCAGCAAAGTACAGTGTCACGCCTGATACCAAGCAAGTCCTGTTTGCAAACCTTTTCAATCAAAATAATGTTCATTATTATACTGAAAATCCTAATCCGGAATCCGGGCTGAATCCGGAAGAGATCAACAGTGTAATGAACAGCGTGAAGGTAAAACTTGAAGCCAACATTCAGTTGACACAAGAAGCGAACAGCGCAGTTGGCGGTCAGCTTTCTACGGTAGATATGTTCCAGAGCTTTTTGGTTTATTTGACCAAAAATGACGGAAATGAGCATGATCGAGCAATACTTGGTAATCCTACTGCATATGCAGACATTACAATCAGCTCTACAAACGGTGAAGATCCGCTTACTTTGAGTCATACTGCTGCTGATAATTACGCTACTGTTGGAATGGACTATGTAGAAGTAGGGGCGAATACTTCAATCGGCAGATTCCTTGCAGGCACAGTTGAAAGCCCCGCTATAGCGACAATTAAGGCAACGGCAGTTATTACTTACACATTAACAGCGCAGCAAGAGGCTCAGTTTCCCGCACGAAAAGATAAAGGTGAATCCGAGAAGAATGCAACAGTTTCGGCATATTCAAATATTGGCTTTGAGGAAGGTAAAACTGCATTAAGTAAGAATCAGACGAATGCACTTCACAAGGGTGCAGGCTACAATGATTATAAATATTACATCATTTCTCAGACTGAGCCAACATTGGATATTTACGCATACGCTTCTGATGGACAACGCTATGGACAGCTTGGAATTAACGCAAATGATCTTCCTGATAACACCGGAAAAGTGCATATTTCAGCGGCAGCAGAGTTTGATGTCAGACCGATTGCTGCATCTGTAAAGAATGCAACTCATGTAAAATTTACAGTATCTTTGCAGCAGAAACAACAAACTACTGGTACGTTCAATTATTCCGAATACACAAATATTGATGATATTGATGCATATCTCTATAACATCAATATGGACTTGACGGATGTGGTATCGACCAATGACGGAACAATGTATACGTTCATTGTGCCGAGAGACAAAGTTATCGCACTTGATGACGCCGTGGCAGGCAAGTCTTATTACATGAGAATGCCGATTAGCTTTGATGTTTATACAGGTTCTGATACTCCGGTTGATAGCAATGGCAATGCTATCACAAAAGACGGAGCAGCACTGGGCTCTTTCGAGAGCAGAGGACTTGTATACGCAAACTATAAGGTTAAGGTAACAGCACAGATGCTCAGTAGTGCAAACGCAAATGATGGTGTTGGTGCAAGTGCGCCGACTTTGTATAAGACGCTTTAGGAGTTAAAATCGTGAAAGTGAATCGTATCATGCAACGCGGTATAACGGTGGTGTGGGCAAAGCTGACACTGACAGCGCAACACAAGTAACACAGCGCGCACCGTTGTCTACGCTCAACGCTCACGGTACCACCGGCATTCATGGGACGCGGTATGGTTATGCGGTATAACGACGGTGTGATTAGATGCGATAGTGCATTACGCTTCCACTAATATGCTTTCCTCTGCTGATAAGATATCATATATAATAGTTAATATGTAAGACATTAAACAATAGCCTCGCATTGTTGTATACAAAGTATTGATATAAGCGTAACTACCATTTGTGCATAAAGCCGAAATATTGTAAACATTTTGTGAACATACTGCTGTTTTGCTCTCTCCCATGACAGTATATGAGGGAAGATACTTTATACGCATCTATATGAAAGTTCATTGCTTTCGTATAGGTGCTTTTTTGTTGCAGTTTTTTCTTACCACCTTACAATTCCTAGTATCTCATGAAACAAAGCGTCCAACAAGCCGCTATAACAATAGTTCAAAAGGAGCGTGATGCTAATGATTGTTAAGTCGTTCACCCGTCAACACAACTGTAAAGGAGAAGATGTCAAATGATAAAAACAACCTCATCGCCAATGACTGTATATATAAGTTCAGTCAGCGGTCAGAAAACCAACACAAGCTATCCGTTTGAGGTGCCTGTCGCCACAGAAGCCGACCTCACTAAAGCTGTCGCCTATGACCATGTGTGTGCCCGTTTTGCAGACGGCAGGAATAACAGGGGTAAGAACATCAGGGCGTATCGTTCCAAGAAAACCTTCCTTTCATCAAACTGCCTGCCGATGGACTGCGATAATACGAATACCAATCCGCTGGAAGGCGATGTTCCGGAGAGCGAATGGAAATCACCAGAGGATGTCAGAGCAGCATTTCCAGATGTACCGTTCTATGTTGTGTATAGCCGCAACCATATGAAGGTGAAGAACGGTCTGCCTGCACGCCCTCGGTTTCATGTGTACTTTCCAATCGATGAAATGAAGAATGTCACCGCTTATGAAAAGCTGAAAGCAGCGGTACAGCAGAAGTTCCCGGCATTTGATGATAACGCTATCGACGGCGCACGTTTTTTCTTTGGAGTGGAATCACCCAGAGTGGAATACTTCGCAGGTGATACGCTGATCAACGAATATATCTTCAATGCTGCATATCTTCCCGACATCATTACCTCCGGTACTCGCAATGCAACATTTGCATGGTTCAGCTCTAAGGACGAGGTTACTAACCGTCTGAGCGCAAGCGCTGCTTATGATGTAAGCATTGCCGAAGATTTCCAGCCACCTGAGGACTGGATTCCGGGTCAGACTATCAACAAGGACGTTTCTGCTGTAAATACAGGTAACGTTGATGCTTTTGTAAGAATGTGGCTCGAGGGTGAGATGAGCATATTCAACAGAACATCACAGAATGATTCTGTAGCAATTCTAACTGGAACATCTACACCTCTGACAGCTACAACTGATGAACAGTATAAGAATCTCGGATTTACTTATTATGATGCAAACGGTAATTATTACAAAGAGTTAAGCACTCTTCAGAGAAAAAATCCGGATTTAAATGGTACATCAAATGATGAAGCCAATAATCAGCCTGCTACATTCAACGAAGTTCAGTCAATGCAGGCTGGCGGATACCTTGCTTCCTGCCCTGACAGCGCTAATTACTACTATGTATTAGAGCAGGCTACTACAATTGAAGCGTATGATTCAACTGCTGCAGACGCTACTAAAAAAGTAATCGACCTCAAAAAGGGCGATATAGTTGCAACAAAGGGCGCAACCGTTACCGCTGGGGATGGAAAGACAGTTGCTTATATTGATAATGGTACCAAGGGTATCAGCATGGATACTTCACAGTTCTAT
>Ga0129307_1002162_pt1 | contig 16844 bp, 13 predicted proteins | sample P1105metagenome_FD_94437 | JGI IMG/M metagenome (GOLD analysis project Ga0129307, IMG submission 94437) | Capybara group fecal microbial communities from Wisconsin, USA - P1105 metagenome | ecosystem: Host-associated > Mammals > Digestive system > Large intestine > Fecal | place: USA: Wisconsin... | reverse complement strand
CAGCATATACATCAACACTACTGTCAGTGCCTTGTCGCTTATCTTCCACACCTAGATGTGCAAGACATACTACAAAGTCGACTGTTGGGTTTTTCTCCTTATCGATCTCAGTACCATTTGTGTTTCTTAAATCATCAACTTCAAGTTGAGCGCGGTCTATAAGATCTTGACGTATTAGTACATTTAAATCCTCACCCTGTCCCTGGGATGTACTGAGATGATTTTTTTCTGAAGTCTCGCCTGTATCTAAGCCGAAGAAGCCGATTTTCATATTTGTTTCTGGACTAATATATACATAGTTGTGATCGGCAAGGGCTTTTCCTGATTTCCCATCAGTTACATTTGCGCTTAGAATTGGAAAATCTGCTAATTTGATTCTGTCTGTAATCAAAAAACGGTTGCCGTCTTTATAATTAACATCAAATTCGTGATTACCTAATATACCTACATCATAGCCGCAGGCTTTCATTATTTTGAGTGCTGCAATACCATCAGAGCTTTCTACAGCATCGCTTCCCTCGCTGTAATCACCACAGTCGATGATAACAACATCATAACCTTTACTTTTTAAGAGACGTTCAAGGTCAGGAATGTATGCAAATCCGTCTACAGCGCCATGTGTATCATTTGTCATGACGAAAGCAGTTTTTTCTATTGGAGCATCCTTTTTTGCATCCGGCAAATCTTGAATATCCGCTATAGTTCTTATAGTTGGTTTGTCAGGCACAAATATTGTACTTGTAGAAGAGCCCTTTTTAGAACTCTTATCAACCTTAGAGCCCTTGTCGCTCTTAGAGTCATTATTGTTTTTTGAACCTCTATTGTTATCAAAATTTTTTTCAGTAGTATACTTTGGAGTTTTGTCTTTATGTTTTCGATCATTGTGTTTTGCCTCTGCGGTCATGTTAGAACCTAAAAGAAGGGCAAATGCAAGTGAAAATGAAACAATAGACTTAATAGTCTTATTCTTTCTTATCATTTTAATTTCCTCCATATGTGAGTTGTTAATTTGAGTTATAGTTTCTAAATAAGAGTATGACAGGTGTAATCCTGCATGAGATTGCTCCTGATGATTTTAACGCCGACGTTTTAGCAATCTTAAAGTTTTTGTAACATATAATTAATAATATGTCAAATTATGACACAAAATAATAGAGTCGCGGCAAAACGACCATGGGACGCTCTAAAAATACCGTATTTATAGGGTTTTTCACAATTATATAGATTGAAAAGTACAATATGAATCTACTTTACAATTATAAAAAAAACATTAAATCTAGCATGGGATTGCTTATTATTTGGGCTCATAGCGATATTTCAATAACTTTATAAAATGAAAGCGGATATTAATGATTATTATTTATGACTTTTTCGTGAAAAACGTGCACAACGAAAAAAACGTGATATAATACATCTACATTAAAGGATGACACCTTGTTTTAGCACCCATTTTAAGGTTAAAAATTTTTAAAAAAAGGGGTTAAGTTTAAAACAAAACATCCGATATATTTTTTGTAAGGGCAAAACAGAAGGTTCCAATCCCAGTTTAGAGTGAAATAAATTTTTTAAAAAATTTCTAAAAAGGGGTTAAGAAAATTCTAAACCGTCCGATATAGTATTTAGATAAATGAAACGGAATTTGTTTATCTCGAAAGTTACATCACAATCAAATATCTTATTCGATACAGGACAAGGATGTTAAGGATCGGAATAATCAATAGTAGTTTCCATTTATCAATTGTTTTCGCAATTGAATTTTTTCATGCAGAGAACTAAAACTAAATATTAAACGCCAAAGTGTTGGCAAACATTACCAGGATAGCTAAGCAGTATGTCGCGCGAGTACTGTTGGTTATAAAAAGAACAAATAAATTAAAAGGTTATGTGCATAGCACATCTTCTTCAAAAGGATTTGGGGAAGTATCTACAAGGAGGTAGAAATTATGGTAGTACAACACAATATGCAAGCATCAAATGCTTCAAGAATGCTCAACATCACAACAGGAAATCAGTCAAAGTCAACTGAGAAACTTTCTTCAGGTTACAAGATTAACCGTGCAGCAGATGACGCAGCTGGTCTTTCAATTTCAGAGAAAATGCGTAAGCAGATTAGAGGACTTGATCAGGCTTCTACAAACGCACAGGATGGTGTATCTGCAGTGCAGACAGCTGAAGGTGCTTTAACAGAAGTTCACTCAATGCTTCAGAGAATGAATGAACTTGCAGTTCAGGCTTCTAACGGAACAAACAGTGAATCTGATCGTTCATCTATCCAGGATGAAATTAACCAGTTAACAACTGAAATCGATCGTGTTGCTGAGACAACAAAGTTCAACGAGACATATCTTCTTAAGGGCGATAACGGAACAAAAGATATCTATATCAAAGCTCATGATGCAGGTCTTGATGGAACACTTACACAGAACACAGCTAAGGCTACATTTACTATGAATGTACTTAAAGTTGGTGATTCTGTAACAATCGGTGGTACACAGTATCAGATTGGTGCTAAGGATCTTGACGATGCTCTCGAAGTTCTTGGCGCAAACAGCCTTACAGAAGGCAACGTTATCACAATCGATGGCAAGTCTTACACAATCGCTGGTACAGAGGATGTTCAGCAGGCTAAGATTACAGCTGATGGTCTTGCTAAGTTTGCAAGTGCTGGTTCTACAGTAACTTACAATGGCAAGTCAGTTTCAATCTTCTCTGGCACAGAGACAGCTGGTTCAGCTTACACAGATGAGAAGAAGGCTACACTTATCAATGCATCTCAGGCTTATGCAATGATCAAGACTGAGCTTGCAGCAGCTTCTTCAATCGGCGCTGATACAGCAATCACAACTGTTACACCTGACAAGACAGGCGCTGACGTTGATGATGTTAAGACAAGCACAGATAAGATTAAGTTTACATTCGATAAGCAGACAACAAAGGTTCAGAATGAACTTTCATTCAACCTTCACGTTGGTTCTGACGCTGATATGACAAACAAGATCGGTGTTACAATCGAAAACATGAGCGCAGCTTCACTTGGTATCAAGGGACTTAACGTTTCTGATGCAACAGGTAAGGCAGCTACATATGCTATCGATGCAATTGCTGATGCTGTAGAGAAAGTTTCTGCACAGAGATCTTCACTCGGTGCTATCCAGAACAGACTTGAGCACACAATCGCTAACGTAGACAACGTAGTTGAGAATACTAACGCAGCTGAGTCTCGTATCCGTGATACAGATATGGCTGATGAAATGGTTAACTACAGCAAGAATAACATTCTTCAGCAGGCAGGTCAGGCAATGCTTGCACAGGCTAACCAGTCAACACAAGGCGTATTATCAATCCTTGGATAATAGCAGCTATAGAGTCTTAAGCATAGCTTAAGAACAGATTATCCAAATTAATTGTTTTCGCGCAGACTAGTTACTATAACTAGTACATTGGGGCTTCCCTTCGGGGAAGCCCTTTGTTATTGCTATATTTAAGAATATAGGTCATAATGAAATTACTTAAGTATCGCAAACATTAGACTTCTTTGGTGAGAAAATGAAAGAACAAAAATCTGCAGTGCTTAACATGACCGAGGGTAACCCGGTATCTTTGATAATTAAATTTTCTATACCAATGTTAATTGGTAATCTTTTTCAGCAGCTCTATAATCTGGTGGACTCAATTATAGTGGGACAGTTTGTGGGGCCAAAGTCTTTGGCGGCTATTGGCGTTACAGGCTCTGTTACATTTTTATTTTTTGCTCTTTGCAATGGATTTGGAAGTGGTGGAGGCATCATCACCTCCCAGGCTTTTGGCAAAGGGGATGAGGATGAAGTCAGAAGTAGCATTTCAAACACAGGCTATATCATGTTTGTTTTTCCTTTAGTGGTTGGGGTAATTGCATATTTTCTAATTAATCCTGTGCTCAATATTCTTGAGACGCCTGCTGATATTATGGCAGATGCTAGGGCATATCTTGGGATTATGTGTGTAGGATTGATTTTTGTGTCTCTATACAACTATGTGGCTTCTATGTTAAGAGCGTTGGGGGATTCTAGGACTCCACTTTATTTTTTGATATTCTCATGCATTCTAAATACCATTTTGGATTGGATTTTTGTATGTGTTTTTCACATGGGAGTAGTGGGGGCTGGAGTTGCAACTGTAATTTCTCAATTAGTTTCCGGAATAAGTTGCCTGATATATGCGATTTTAACTAATGAATATTTTCATATGAAAAGGAAGGACCTAAAGTTTAAGGGCCTGATTTCTAAGAGAATTATTAAGCTGGGATTTCCTTTATCATTACAATTTTCCCTCATTGCCATATCATGCATGGCCCTTCAGCGAGTGGTTAATTCCTTTGGAAGTGTGGCAGTGGCGGCATTTACAGCAACCAGTAGAATTGAGCAGATTATTCATTTGCCATATCAGACATTGGGAGCGGCGCTGGCAACTTATACTGGTCAAAACTATGGTGCTCGCAAATACGATAGGATCATAGCAGGCTATAGAAAGAGCATGATGCTTATGGCGATTTTTTCTATATTAATGCTTCCTATTATGCAGTTTTGGGGAGCTGGTATCATAAGAATTTTTGTTAAAGATGAAGCGGTAATCGCAATGGGGGCTAAGGCTCTTAGGATTACAAGTCTTTTCTATATAATGCTTGGAATAATTTATGTAGTGCGAGGAGTTTTAAATGGTTTGGGAGATGCATTCTTTGCACTTTTAAATGGAATAGTGGAGGTTATTGGCAGATTCATTGTTCCCGTAATGCTAACTGGTGTTGCCACAATCGGACTATGGGGTATATGGTGGTCCGTTGGAATAGTCTGGTTCATTAGCGGATTGACTGCGTGGATGAGATATATAGGTTACAAGAAACAAGCGTTGCAATACTAAAGTAAAAGGAGGAGGATAACATGAACAATCAAAATGACGTGTACATGCTTTCCAATGGGGTTGAAATACCATGTATTGGATTTGGTATGTGGCAGACACCTGATGGCGAAGTGGGAGTGAATGCAGTAATCAAGGCTATTCAGGCGGGATATACTCACATCGATACAGCACAGGCTTATGAAAATGAAGACTGTGTTGGAGAGGCAATTAAAAAGAGTGGTGTGTCAAGAGACAAGCTTTTTGTAACAACCAAGATAAACAACTGGAATCACAGCTATGACCTTGTGAAAAGTACATTTGATGCTTCGCTTAAAAAGCTTCAGATGGACTATGTTGATTTGCTACTGATTCATTGGCCAAACCCATTAAAATTCAGAGACCATTGGCAAAGTGCAAATGCTGAAACCTGGAAGGCCATGGAAGAATTATGTGAGGCTGGCAAGGTTCGCGCCATTGGTATAAGCAATTTCAGACCGCATCATATTGAAGAACTACTGAAGACTGCAAAGATTAAACCGATGGTAAATCAAATCAGGCTTTGCCCGGGTGAGACTCAGGATGAAGTGGTGGATTATTGCAGAGCTCAGGGAATGATTCTTGAGGCATACAGTCCACTTGGAACAGGAAAGATTTTTGAGGTGCCAGAAATGAAGGCATTGGCCGACAAGTATGGCAAGAGCATTGCACAGATATGTGTTCGCTGGAGTTTGCAGAGAGGATATTTACCTTTACCAAAATCAGTTACACCTGAGAGAATCGAGGAAAACATAAAGGTGTTTGATTTTGAATTGGAAGAAAGCGATGTAAATTTAATAGCAAATCTCACTGGTTGTGTAGGTCTTTCAGCAGATCCGGATACCGTGCCATTTTAAAACTATTGATTGATAAAAATGCTCTTTTCGGAGAGCATTTTTATTTTTTAACTATTGAGTATAATACGAAAATATCGTATTATAAATACGAGGAAAACGTAGAGGAGCTATTTATGATAAAAGAAAAAAATGTAGGACAAGAAAAGCTTACTATATCCAACAATATCAAATTTCTTCTCAGTTACAATCACAAAACAAGGAAAGAGGTATGTAAGGATTTAGATATCAAATATACAACATTTTGTGATTGGGTAAATGGAAGAGTGGCTCCTAGTTATACAGCATTAGAAAAGCTAGGCAATTATTTTGATATAGAGGCTGTAGATTTCTTCTCACAGTTGGATGAAGCCAAAATGCAAAGCTGTAAACGAATAGCAAAATATGCATCGCATTTAATTAAAGGAAAGGTACTAGATATGAAAGTTCTAAATTCTCTTGATGATGATCAAATTAAAAATCTTATATCTTCTGGCTTTAAATTTAGACATAGATCTTTAGATGAATACGTTGAATTGGCTGGTGGCTCATTAGTAGCTTCGCCTGAGTTTGATTGGGGCGAGCCTATGGGAGATGAAATATGGTAGAGCAGGGGGACATCATCAAGGTTGAGGGAATCAAGGGTACAGCAGCAGTCATTAGTAAAACCGGTTATAATCAAAGCGGCTGCATACTTGCATGTCCTATTATAGCCAAGCGCACTAGGTCATCTTTTTTAGTTGAGTTTCCTTTTGAAGGGGATATAAGATACATTGCTAGTGACAGTGTTAAACAGCTTGATATATCTACTAGAGGTTATAGAGTTGTTGGGCAAGTACCGCTTTCGGCATTGATAGTTGTTATTGATATGATAAATGCAATAATAGAACTTTTTTAAATGTAGTATGAGGCTTCTTTTTTAGAGGTCTCAATTTTTTTATAAAAATAGACTAAAGAATTTGTATACATTTCCGATAATAAAAATAGATGGAGACAGTAGATGTATTCTTTGTCATCCACCAAAGCAATAATTTTTCATTAAATCGCGCGGAAAAGTTGTTGCTAAATGTAGCTTTACAATTTCATAAGGCTATACCATGATTCATACCTTGATAGCTAGTGGTGGTTGGTCACACCACTTGTTATATAGATACGGATTGCAAGCCTAAAGTATGTAGCATTCCATGTCAACGTTACTTATTAAAAATTATGTTATGCGACAATCGCATCTCTTATGAATGGAATCACAAGAGTATCTACAAGGAGGTAGAAATTATGGTAGTACAACACAATATGCAGGCAGCTAATGCTTCAAGAATGTTAGGAGTTACAACAAATGCTCAGTCTAAGTCTACTGAGAAACTTTCATCTGGTTTTAAGATCAATCGAGCAGCAGATGATGCAGCAGGTCTTTCAATATCTGAAAAAATGAGAAAGCAGATTCGAGGTCTAGACCAGGCTTCAACAAATGCTTCAGATGGTATCTCAGCAGTACAGACAGCCGAGGGCGCTCTTACAGAAGTGCACTCAATGCTTCAGAGAATGAACGAACTTTCAGTTCAGGCAGCAAACGGTACAAACTCAGAAAGTGACCGCTCATCTATCCAGGATGAGATTAATCAGCTTACAACTGAGATTGATCGTGTCGCTGAGACAACAAAATTCAATGAGACATATCTTCTCAAGGGGGCTTACGGCACCAAGGAAAGCGTAGTATCTGCGCATGATGCAGGCCTTTATGGCACATTGACTCAGAATACTCAGAAGGCAACATTCACTATGAAAACACTTGTTGTTGGTGACACTTACACTATTGGTGGTACAACTTATACAATAGGTGCAAAGGATCTTACTGATGCTAAGACAGTTCTTGGTATTACAGACGATCCGGGTGATGGAGCAGTTATCACAGTTGATGGTAAATCTTATACTCTATCACAAACAGAAGATGTTCAGCAGGCTAAGATTACATTTGAGGGACTTGCAAAATTTGCAAGTGCTGGGTCAACAGTAAGTTATAATGGTAAGTCAGTTACAATCTTCTCATCTACTCCTCCTGCAACAGGAGCTTATGTAGACGAAAAGAAGGCAACACTTATCAATGCTACACAGGCCTATAATATGATTGCAACAGAGCTTGCAGCTGCATCATCAATCGGTGCAGACCAGCCAATTGCATCAGGTGATATCACCAAAGACGGCACATTAGATAATGACTTGACTTCATCTACAGATAAGGCTAAATTCACATTTACAAAGCATACGGTTACAGTACAGAATGAACTTACATTCAATTTACACGTTGGTTCAGATGCAGATATGACAAACAAGATTGGCGTATCTATTGAATCAATGACAGCCGCAGCTCTTGGAATTAAAGGCCTTAATGTAAGTGATGCAACAGGTAAAGCAGCTACTTACGCTATTGATTCTATAGCAGACGCTTTAGCTAAAGTATCAGCTCAAAGATCAGGCCTTGGTGCTATCCAAAACAGATTAGAGCATTCAATTGCAAATCTTGATAACGTAGTAGAGAACACAGACGCTGCTGAATCACGTATCCGTGATACAGATATGGCTGACGAGATGGTTACATACAGTAAGAATAATATTCTTATGCAGGCAGGCCAGTCAATGCTCGCTCAGGCAAACCAGTCTACACAGGGTGTTCTTTCAATACTTCAGTAATTAGCGTGGCCAAACGCATCAGTACTTTAACAGTACTATCCAAAAAATGGGACCCTTCGGGGTCCCACTTTTAATGTGCAAAATTATTGTTTATACGAGGCGGTTGAAATAAATCCCCCAAACCCGTATAATTGATAAGGATAATATCTTTTTATCCGACTGATGATGGCACCATCCGTAGCGGAAATACAGGTGTCGCATATAGAAGGAGTTATAAATGAAAAAAGTAGAAGATTACATAAGAACTATTCCTGATTTCCCAGAACCAGGTATCATGTTTAGAGATGTTACAAGCATTCTTCAGGATGCAGAGGGATTCAAGCTCGCTATCGACGAGATGAAGAGAATCCTTGAGGGTGTGGAGTGTGACGTTATCGCTGGAGCTGAGAGCCGTGGATTTATTTTCGGAGCACCACTTGCTTATGCACTTGGTAAGCCATTTGTACTTGTTCGCAAAAAGGGTAAGCTTCCTTGTGAGACAATTGAGCAGTCATACGATTTGGAGTATGGTCAGGCAACAATCGAGATGCACAAGGATGCAATCAAGCCAGGTCAGAAGGTAGTAGTTGTTGACGATCTTATCGCAACAGGTGGTACAATCGAGGCAGCTTGTAAGCTTATTGAGCAGCTTGGTGGTGAGGTTGTTAAAATCGTATTCCTTATGGAGCTTGCAGGTCTCAATGGTAGAGAAAAGCTTGCAAAGTACGATGTTGAGGCAGTTGTTACTTACGAAGGCAAGTAATCGCAGTTAATATGATTAATATTTAGGTAGTACAATCTAGGTGGTTTGTGCTACCTTTTTTCTTAAATTAAAAGGAAAAATGAATAATTTAGATCAGAAGTCCGCTTATGAGAAGCGGACGCTTTGAAGAAATTTATGGAATTAAAAAAGATAGCACAGATACACACAGGATTTACACAAAAATTTGGTATACCTAGACAAAGCGGATTAGTTAGTGAAATAGGCCGCATTATTTTTACAAATGAGTTTCGAGACCCCAACTATATTCAGGGAATCACAGATTATGATTATCTGTGGCTTCTTTGGGGATTTTCTAAGAATAAACCTTTGGAAGGTGCAACGGTACGACCACCAAGATTAGGTGGTGAAAAGCATTTAGGGGTATTTGCAACTAGGGCACCATTTCGACCAAACAATATTGGACTTTCTTCGGTAAAGCTGGTTGGCGTTGAACAGGATTCAAAACTTGGTCCGGTGCTTTTAGTTAGCGGAGTGGACATGCTAGATGGTACGCCAATTTATGACATTAAGCCATACATTCCTTATGCAGATTCTCATCCGGAAGCTAGAGGGGGATTTACAGATGGGATTTCAAAGGATGAGCAGGTGCAGGTGGATTTTCCAGAGGAACTGTTGAATAGATTGCCAAAAGAGTATCAAGTGGCGGCAAAGGAATTGCTGTTGCAAGATCCTAGGGCTGCCTATGACAGAAATAAGGAAAGGGAATTTCGACTTGCCTTCCATGGATATGATATAATTTTTACAGGGACAGAAGGGAAGTTGGTTGTTACAGATATTAAAACTATCTAACAAGGAGGAGCTCATATATGTATGATTATATTACCATTGAACGTAATTATGGCAGCGGGGGACACAAGATTGCGGAGCAGCTTGCAAAGCGACTGAATTATCGTTTATACGATAGAGGCGTGGTTGTAGAAACATGTAAGAGAATGGGGTTGTCTTATGATGTGGTTTCAACAATGGATGAGCAAACTCCTGTCAAAACTTTCTTCAATGCTCCAGGTGAGAACATCACCATGGAAGAGAAAATTTATGACACAGAGGTAAATGTTATTAAAGAGGCAGCGGAAAATCCAGGATGCATTTTTGTTGGACGTTGTGCCAGCGAAGTTTTGAAGGATAAAAAGTGCCTCAAGATTTTCATCACAGCCGATGAAGCTTATCGCAAAGATAGAGCCATCAATGTGGAAAAAATTGAGCCTGACAAGGCGGAAGAGGTAATGCACAAGTTTGACAAGAAGCGCGAGAAATTCTTCACCACTCATGCTGGTCAGAATTGGTGCTCGCCAGAGTATTTTGACTTGATAATCAATTCGGCTGATTTAGGTGAGAATGCCTGCGTTGCAATGCTTGAGGCATTAGCGAAGGCAGAGTAAGGAAAACGATAATATAATTTGGAAAGGTTTTTTTCAAGAAAATAATGCACACTTATGCAGTTGTTCACTAGATAGTGGAGATGCTGCTAAAGTGTGCATTTTTAAATTATTAAAATTTATAGATTATCGTATTTGGGCTAGAAAAAAATTTTTAATCTATAACTCTCTTAAAGGCAGGAATTAGTTGTGCTGCGACAACAGCTTTAACCAAATCTAGTGGAAGAAATGGAATAAATCCAGTAAGTAATCCAGTCTTTAAATCATAATTTGCTGAATGCATCAGCCAAATCATACCAATCAAATCGATAATTACAACACCAATAATGGCACAAATAGTATACCAAAAGCGGTTGTATTTCTTGCCTCGGATAAGTGGCAGGATAATTAATACAATTGGAAATGCCCAAGTGTAAGCACCATAAGGCGCAGCTAAATAGCCCACACCGGACTGGCCGCCGATAAATACTGGTAGTCCCACTATGCCAAGAAGGAACCAAACTAATCCAATGAGGAAAGACTCCTGAACTGGGAAAAGTAATGCGATGATAAATAACACAAAGTTCATCATTGTAATTTTGGGTGCCATTGGAAGTGGTGTTGGCACACTGAGATATGCGCTAATGCAAAGCAAGGCAGCAAAAAGGCTGCATAAAACTAATCGCTTAGTTGAAATAATTTGTTTTGTAGTTGAGTCATTCATAGCAAGTCTCCTTTTTCTAGTAAGAATACTATCGCAATACTAGCGAATCAAAAGATAGTGTGAAATATAACTTTCCTTCTAAAAGGAAATAATTACTTTATAAAGAATAACCATAGCGTTGACGATTGTCAACTGTTAAATAAAATATGGTTGACAATTGTTTTTTTATAGTTAACATTAGAAAAGTGGAAGTCATATTAGTGTGGGACTTTTTATGTGAGTATGACATATGGACTAAATGAAAAAGTGATACTTATTTTTGCGGAAAAGTAAGGTGGTTACCCAAGTTGGAGTATGAGGAATATCTACTATCGTAGATGTCATACTTATATTTCGAGCAAATCATAAGAAAAAAGTATGACTTTGATATATTCCCAAAAGTCATACTCCAAATATAGGCGACTAGAAAAATAGAGTTATACAAAAAAAGCGTCATATAAAAATAAGTAATCCTAACGGAAATATGTTTGTCTGAAAATATAAGAGACAAAAAATTATAAAAGCATAAAAAGGAGAAGCTATATCATGGAAAAAGAGACACTAAAGGAGATTACCCAAAGAATAATTAACGGTGGGAGTATTACAAGAGAGGAAGCAATAGATTTGGTTGGGGCTCCACTTGAGGAGCTGTGTGCTGGCGCAGATGAGTTGAGAAAAAATTTTAACGGAAACAAATTTGACATGTGTGCAATCTTAAGTGTAAAAGGCGGTAGATGTAGCGAGGACTGTAAATATTGTGCTCAGTCAAGTTGCTCCAAAGCAGATATTCCTACATTTGAAATTAGGGATAGAGAGTATGTTGTAAGCGACGCAAAATCCAAAGATGGAATTGGTATAGCACACTATTGTCAGGTGGCTTCGGGTAGAAAGCTTTCTAAGAACCAGGTGGCACAAATCTGTGAGAATGTGAGGGGACTTGTGGCAGAAACTGGCTTTGCCCCATGTGTTTCCTTGGGACTTTTAGATAAAGAAGATTTGTTGGCACTAAAAGAAGCGGGGGTGAAGCGCGTGCACAACAATATTGAATCAAGCTCAGAATTTTTTAAGTCATTATGTACCACCCATACTACCGAGGACAAGATTGCGGTGATGAAGTTAGTACGTGAGGTTGGGTTAGAACTTTGCTCAGGTGGTATCTTTGGATTGGGAGAAACTTGGGAAGACAGAATAGACATGGCTTTTGAATTGGTAGAGATTCAGCCGGATTCAGTGCCTATCAATATGTTAAAGCCAGTGAAGGGAACACCTATGGAAAATCGCAAGATGCTTACAAAAGATGAAATCAGAAGAATAGTTGCGATTTTTAAATACATTCTTCCTAAATCAGCAATTAGATTTGCAGCAGGTCGAGATGTGTTAGATGATACAGGAATAGCCTGCTTTAAAGGAGGCTGCAATGCTACAATCACAGGTGATATGCTGACTGTGAAAGGCATCTCTGTAAGGGAGGATTTGAAAAATATAGAGGCTTTGGGGTATATGCTAGGTTAAAGCTAAAGGGCAAAAAAATTGACCAGTGTTGGGTTCTTACTTTTATTTCCCAAAAGAATCTTACTAGAATATAATTTGTTGAATAATCTCAGCTACTAGCTTGTTTTTGGTGAAGGTCGCTTCGCCAGGCTTAAACAGGCTGGTGGCTGTTTTTTTGATATCAGAAGGAAAAGCCTTGACGTCTGAATCAAAATTAATTCCGATTCCAACAACTATCCACTGCACATCTCCGGTTTCAAATTCTGTGCCGGCCTCGGTGAGGATGCCGCAGATTTTTTTATCATCAATAAAGAGGTCGTTGATAGGCTTTAAGCGAGGGCGGATGCCAGTAAGCTTCTCAATTGCGGTGCAGACTGCATTGCCTGTAAAGGTAGTGATAGTATCCGGAGCGAGGCTATTTAACAGAGTTGACTTGTTGCTTACTGAATTAGTGGAAGAGGAAGATGTGTGTGCTAACAACTCCTCAGGCTTAAGCAAGATGCTCATATAAACCCCACCCCTTGGAGAGTAGAAGCTGTGATCCTTTCTGCCGCGTCCTTCGGTCTGCTCATTTGCAATGATTATTGTGCCGTGATCGCCTCCAGCGATAGCAAGCTCTTTAGCGATTCTGTTGGTAGAATTAACTGTATCGTATATACGAATCAAATCTCCGTCCTGGTATTTTTTCAAACACGCTCCATTTAGATAGGAGATAATGCCAGGAGCAGAAATAATGTCGTTACCATCCTTAAGCATGTAGCCCTTGTTGCTGACAGCATCAATCTTATATCCGCTTTTTCTAAGCTCATTGATTGCCTTCCAGATGGCAGTCCTTGAAAGGGCAAGATCAGTAGCCATAGATTCCCCTGAAATAAAGGTTCCTTTATTTAATTCTAAATATTCAAGTATCTTATCTTTAGAAGACATTTGGCTTTAACTATCCCTTCATATAAATATTATGAAATATACATACTGCAATATTAAATTTATTTATAAAACAAAAACTTTTGATAGGCAGACGTGAGAAAATGCGGCTGTAGCTATCGATAATTAGGCCCAATACTTTAAAGTGTGAAAGTTCACTAACAACCTATAGGTATTTTAGAAGTATTTAGGTTATTTTGTCAAAGATATAAAAATGCTTTTTAATTTAATTGAATTTCACACTTTAGTGTACTAAAATGTAAACTGTTTATATGTAATAGCCTAGTATAGGTCTGCGCATTTTTGCAAAGTGCAGGTATTAGCCTATTACCTACGAATAGTACCATGTATAGGAAGGTCAAGTAAATGAATTTTAATGTTGGCGTAATAAAGGGTGATGGAATCGGCCCTGAAATCGTAACAGAGGCTATGAAGGTTCTGGATGCGATAGGAGCAAAGTTCGGACACAGTTTTAATTATACTCAGATTCTTATGGGCGGATGTTCAATTGATGCGACTGGAGAGCCTCTTACAGATGAGGCAATTCAGGCGGCACTTGCATCAGATGCTGTGCTTATGGGTTCAATCGGTGGCAACACTTCTACAAGTCCTTGGTACAAGCTTCCAGCGGACAAGCGTCCTGAGGCAGGCTTGCTCAAGCTTCGCAAGAGCCTTAATTTATTCGCAAACTTGCGTCCAGCATATTTATACAACGAGCTCAAGGAGGCATGCCCTCTTAGAGACGATATTATCGGCGACGGTTTTGATATGATGATTATGCGTGAACTTACAGGTGGTTTATACTTTGGCTATCGCTCAACTAAAGAGGAGGATGGACAGCTTGTTGCTAGAGATTCCCTCACATATTCAGAGACAGAGATTCGCAGAATTGCAAAGCGAGGATTTGATATTGCAATGAAGCGTCGCAAGAAGGTTACAAGCGTAGACAAGGCTAACGTCCTTGATAGCTCTCGACTTTGGAGAAAGATTGTGGAGGAAGTCGCAAAGGATTATCCAGAGGTTGAGTATGAGCACATGCTTGTGGACAACTGTGCAATGCAGTTAGTTAAGAATCCAAGGCAGTTCGATGTAATCCTTACTGAGAACATGTTTGGCGATATTTTATCAGATGAGGCATCAATGGTTACCGGTTCAATCGGAATGCTTTCATCAGCATCATTAAATGATACTAAGTTTGGTCTTTACGAGCCATCAGGCGGTAGTGCACCAGATATTGCAGGACAGGGTATTGCCAACCCAATCGCTACAATCCTTTCTGCAGCAATGATGCTTCGCTACAGCTTCGACTTAGATGCAGAGGCATCTGCAATTGAAGCAGCTGTTAAAAAGGTTTTAGCAGATGGTTATCGTACAATCGATATCATGCCACAGGAGGCTGACAAGCGCGCCAGCGTAACTCAGGTTGGCACAGCAGCCATGGGCGACCTAATCGTAGAGAGATTGTAATAGCCTGCCCCATAATGCCACCACCCAAGGCTGGCCGCATAACCAGCTATAAGGTGTTATAGTTGTCAATTGGAAGTTTTATATTGAATTTTATTAATTAGATGAGTCTGTTAACGCTAGAAATTAATTACATTAGCCAGTAGCATGACAATCTCTATGTGTTGTCTGAGGAGACGTGTTAGTCGACGAAGGCAATATCATAGGATTGTTTGCGTAACTGGCTGACATAGGCTTGAGAGCGTAACAGACGGACTAAAAAAGGAGTAAGGAAATGAGAAGTGATAATGCAAGAGCTGGTATGCAGCAAGCCCCAGCACGTTCTTTGTTTAATGCCTTGGGATTCACTCCTGAGGAAATGAAAAAGCCAATGGTCGGCATCGTATCTTCGTACAACGAAATCGTGCCAGGTCATATGAATATCGACAAGATTGTTGATGCGGTTAAGCTTGGAGTTGCCGAGGCAGGCGGTGTTCCAGTAGTGTTCCCAGCAATTGCTGTTTGTGACGGTATTGCAATGGGACATATTGGTATGAAATATTCTTTGGTTACAAGAGATTTGATTGCTGATTCTACAGAGTGTATGGCACTTGCACATCAGTTTGATGCTCTTGTTATGGTTCCGAACTGTGATAAAAACGTACCAGGCCTTTTGATGGCTGCAGCGCGTCTTGATTTGCCAACAGTATTTGTCTCAGGCGGTCCTATGCTTGCAGGTCACGTTGGCGGTCAGAAGCGTTCACTTTCATCTATGTTTGAGGCAGTTGGTGCTCATGCAGCAGGCAACATGACAGAGGATGAGGTAGAGAACTTTGTTGAAAATGTTTGCCCTACATGTGGTAGCTGCTCAGGTATGTACACAGCCAATTCCATGAACTGTCTTACAGAGGCACTTGGTATGGGACTTAGAGGCAACGGTACAATCCCAGCTGTATACTCAGAGCGTATTCGTCTTGCAAAGCATGCTGGTATGGCTGTTATGGATATGTATAACAAGGGCATCACAGCTCGTCAGATTATGACAAAGGAAGCTGTGCTTAACGCTCTTACAGTTGATATGGCACTTGGCTGTTCAACTAACTCAATGCTTCATCTACCAGCTATTGCCCACGAGATTGGCTTTGATTTTGATATCGAGTTTGCAAATCCTATTTCTGAAAAGACTCCAAACCTTTGTCACCTTGCTCCAGCAGGTCCTACGTACATGGAAGACCTTAACGAGGCTGGCGGTGTTTGGGCAGTTATGAAAGAACTTGCAGACATCGGACTTCTCAACACAGATTGCATGACAGTTACAGGCAAGACTGTTGGTGAGAATATTGCAAATGCAGTTAACAGAAATCCAGAGGTTATCAGACCAGTGGATAATCCATATACAAAGACAGGTGGACTTGCAGTCCTTAAGGGAAACCTTGCACCAGACGGCTCTGTTGTTAAGAGAAGTGCTGTTGTTCCAGAGATGCTTGTTCACGAAGGTCCAGCAAGAGTATTTGATAGCGAAGAGGATGCTATTGCAGCTATCAAGGGCGGCAAGATTGTTTCAGGCGATGTTGTTGTCATTCGCTACGAAGGCCCTAAGGGTGGTCCAGGTATGAGAGAGATGCTCAATCCTACATCAGCAATTGCTGGTATGGGACTTGGTTCGTCAGTTGCACTTATTACAGATGGTCGTTTCTCAGGAGCAAGCCGTGGCGCTTCAATAGGACATGTTT
>Ga0129307_1002161_pt1 | contig 16856 bp, 19 predicted proteins | sample P1105metagenome_FD_94437 | JGI IMG/M metagenome (GOLD analysis project Ga0129307, IMG submission 94437) | Capybara group fecal microbial communities from Wisconsin, USA - P1105 metagenome | ecosystem: Host-associated > Mammals > Digestive system > Large intestine > Fecal | place: USA: Wisconsin... | reverse complement strand
TCTTACAGGTGTATTAATAAAATCACTTAAATCAAATACATCAATAAATTCTTGTATTTTTTTATCTACTATTTTATCAGGTATATCATACATAGTTCCAATAAATTTAAAGTTATCATATGGAGTCAAATGTAACCAAAGTTGTTCTTTTTGTCCTATAACTGAACTAATTTCATAAGATAATTTTTTTCTATCTTTTGATGGATCAAATCCCAATATATTAATACTTCCTTTATCAGGATATAAAATACCTGTAAGCATCTTAATAGTAGTAGATTTACCTGCGCCATTAGGTCCAATAAACGCTAATACTTCACCCTTTTCAACTTCAAAAGAAATATTATTAACAGCTTTCTTTATTTTATATTTAGGTTTAATTATAGATTTAATACTACCTTTTAAACCTTTTTCTTTTTCTTTGGTTTTAAAAGTTTTACATAGTTTTTTTACTTCTATTACTGCCATAATACTACCTCCCTATTCTATTTTAATTTTAACATAAAAAAATGTTAATATGATAAAACATATTAACATTAGTTTGTAATTTTACGCTTCAAGTTTAATTTTATTACTATTATTAATCTTTTTAGAAACAAGGCCTACAATCCCATATGCAATTTCATTAATATCTTTTGTTTCACATTCTGATTCTTTAATAGCTCCATCAATCATTATTCTATAGAATTCTTGATTTCCTATAATCAATTGATCTACCAAATTTAAATAATGAGTATTATCTTTATTCTTTAAATCATAATAATCAGACCTATCAAACACTTTTCTTTCATGATATAAATCTTCTATTAATTTTGATAAAAAGACTGTTGATAAATCATTTTTAAAACCTATACTTCTTAACTCGTTTAACACAATAAAACTTACATTAATATTCTTATCACTACATTCTTTTTTAGAAATTGCTTTAGCAGTTTCAATTTCTAAACTTTTTAATTCTTCCTCTGTTAAATTTTCTTCAATATCCACATCTTGAATATCGTCAAAATAAATAAATTCTTTTGTTGTCATCTTAAAATATTATCCTCCTCTTTATAAGTCTATTCGCATTTAGCGAAGAAAAAAACACGAAATCGACTTAAAAACATTTAAGCGACTCCGCGTTAGCGTGTAGGTTTTATCCCGAGATAGCTCACAAAATGTTTATATCTCCTCACTCATTTATAGATTATACATATATAAAACTATTTGTCAATCTTTTATTTTAAAAACTATTTCTTTGTGTTATAATATCACCGGAAAAAGGGAGTGAGAAAATGCTTAAAATATATAAAACTACTATGTATGAAAAGAAAATAAAAAAAATAAAAAGAATGAGCCAAGATTCATGGATAGATTTAACTAATCCTACTAGAGAAGAAATTGATAGAGTTGTTGAAAGAACTAATATAAATCAAGAACTAATTAATAAGATGCTAGATGCAGATGAACTTCCAAGAATTGAAGTAGATGATAAAGCAACACTTATAGTAATAGATACTCCTTTAATAACAGAAGAAAAAGAATATATTACTCACCCATTAGGAATTATCATTACTAAAAGTAATTATGTTATAACTGTTTCTACCAAAAAAATAGATATACTAGATGATTTTAAAAAGAACATAGTTCATGATTTTAGAACTGCTAAAAAAACCAGATTTGTTATTCAAATTCTTATTAAGACTATTAATAAATACATTAGAATCTTAAAATCAATCAATAAAGGCATCGATAAAAAAGAAGAAGTGTTAAAAAAATCTACTAAAAACGAAGACTTAATTGATTTACTTGGAATAGAAAAAACTCTTGTATACTTTATTACTTCTCTAAGAGAAAATAAAGCTGTTTTAGATAGATTAAAAAGAGGAAATGTTATTGATTTATATGAAGGCGATGCAGACCTTTTAGATGATGCGGTAGTTGAGATGAACCAAGCAATAGATATGGCAACTATTTATAGAGATATCTTATCATCAATTACTGATACATACGCAACTATAGTATCTAATAACTTAAACGATGTTATGAAATTCTTAGCGGGTATGACTATAGTTATTTCTATACCTACTATTATTTCTTCGTTCCTTGGAATGAATGTTAAATTTGGAATAATAGGTATTAGTGAATACTCTGCAATAATAATATTTATTGGATCAATTATATTATCAATTATTGTTGCGGTATGGTTAAAGAAAAAGGATATGCTCTAATATGTATAAGATAGAAAAAAATGTAGAAAAACTTGTTAAAGGAGAACCAACTGGTTTTTTAAATCCTATTGATGTAATGAATCTAAAAGGAAAATTAAATAAAAATCAATATAAAATATTTAGTCCAACTATAGATTCAGAAAAAGTAATATTCTATAATAAAAAAGAACCTAATATATCTCTTTATGAAATAGAAACAAGTAATAGATTAAGACATCAAGAAATTCTAGGTTCTTTGTTTAATCTTAATATTGATGAATCTATGTTTGGTGATATTATCATTGATAATGATCATTATTATGTTTTTATTAATAATCTAATAGAAGACTATTTTATATCTAATTATAATAAGGTTGGAAAATACAATATATCTTTAAAAAAATTAGATATTAACTATTTAAAGAACTATCAAAGAAAATATGAAGAATTAGAATTTATAGTTACAAGTTTAAGAATAGATACAGTAATATCTAGAATTATTCATACAAATAGAGATTCTATTAAAGATAAAATTAAAGATAAGGAAATATATCTTAATCATGAACTTTTAAAAAGAACAGATTATAGATTAAAAGAAGGAGATATATTCTCTGTTAGAAAATTTGGAAAGTTTAAATTTATAAAAGTTAGTAATACTACCAAAAAAGATAATTACGTTATTATAATTTTTAAGTATATTTAATTGACTTATAATTATAGTAATGATAATATAAAAACTACATAGTTAAAGGAAGGAACATAATATGGAAAAAACAAAATTTGAAAGAAACTTAAAAAGAATAGAAGTATACCAAGATTTATTAAAATGTTATGAAAATGGTGAATCTATTGATTCAATTAAAGGTATGATTGGTCTTGATTATATTAAATATATGAGAAAGCTAAAATATAGTTTTAATAAAATAAAAGATAGTTATAATTACAATAACCCTACTGTAATTCAAGATGAGGACGATTTAACAGATGTTAATACCGCATTTGATTATTTAAAAAATAAAATTAATTTTTTAAATAGCCATAATATATATAGAGATAATTTTTATGACTTAGTATTAAAACAAAAAGAAGATTTTATAAATGAAAATGATGGAATATCTATAGATAGTTTATTAAGTATGATAGAATATGATATAAATCTATTTGAAGAAAATAAAATATTAGATAGATTTATAGAAAAAGAAAGCGATGAATCACTAAATGCTTTTTCTAAACAAGAAGAAAATACAACTGGAATAAAAACAAATAAAGAAAAGGAAATAAAAAAATTAGCTATAGAATTAATAAAAAAAGAAAACAACTAATAATTAGTTGTTTTTTATTTCAATTAAAGTATTATTTCTTCCATCATTAGGTCTATCTTTTCTATAAGAGTGAATAAATTCACTATTACACATAGAACATAATTCAGAAGAACTTATATTCTCTTTTTTTATTCCTAAGTTAATTAATACTCTCTTATTTAATTCAACTGTATCAATAAAATATTTTTGTTCATCCATAAAATCACCTTTTATAATTAAATCACTTAAATCAATATCAGTAAATTCTTTCTCAAAAGATTTTTTTAATTCTTCTCCTACTTCAAAACAACATTTATGAATTGATGGAGAGATATATACTTTTATATCTTCAGGATTTGAGTTAAAATTACTTTTCATTATATTAATTGCGTTAGTACTTATTCTTGTTAAAGTACCTTTCCATCCTGAATGAATATTACCTATTACTTTATTCTTTGTATCATAAAAAAGTATTCCTTGACAATCAGCCAAATAAGTAACTAACGCTACTCCTTTAAGATTAGTAATTAATCCGTCTACATTTTCAAAATCATCATTTATATTTTCTTCATTTAATACTTTAACTACATTTGAATGAACTTGTTTAGTTCCTATTATTTTTTTAAATTTATAGTTTATTTCTTCTTCTATTTTTCTATAATTATTTTCTCTTTCTTCTTCTTTTGTTGTATCTAGTTTAAAATTATAAGGTTTATGTATGAATAAAGAGACTATTTCATCATCTAATCCTATATCAAAAAATCCATTGTTCATAGCTATTCCCTTTCATATTTATTTTTAAAATACGTAATAAGTGGTTTAACACTCATTTCTTTATTACAAACTCTTTTACATGTTTCATATATATTATATGCACCAGCATATCTATGAATATTTTTATTTAAATAATCTGTTATTTCTTTAATTCTTCCTTCTTTTAATATAGTATCTACATTGCCTATTTCTTCATTTATTTTTTCAAGTAACATACCATCAAAAATTGAACCTAATAAGTAATCTGGAAAATATCCAAATGAAGCATCAGACCAATGCATATCTTGAAGTATTCCTTCGCTATCATTTTTTACATCTAATCCTAAATAATCTTTATATTTTTGATTCCATATTTCTGGTAACTTATCTAAGTCTATATTACCATTAAATATTTCTCTTTCTATTTCATATCTAATTATAATATGAAGGCAATATGTTAATTCATCTGCTTCTGTTCTAATTAAAGAAGTTTTGGCGTTATTTAAATAATTCATAAACTCATCTAAAGAAATATCTAACTTGGCTTTTTTACTAAATTCATCATATATCGGAATCCAAAAATTAATATTTCTTCCTAATATATTTTCATAGAATCTAGATTGACTTTCATGAAGCGCAAGTAAAGGAACTTCGACCATATTTAATTCATCAAAATCTTTTTCACAGTATAATTCAAATATACCATGGCCTCCTTCATGAATAATTGTAGTTGCGACATCTATGATATCATTAGTTTCTTTAAACGCTATTCTACAATCATTTTTAGATAATTTTGATGTATATCCATGTGGGTAAAAACCTAATTCTCTTTTATCCTTATCAAAACCAATATAATCTAATAGATAATTTGATATATCAAATAATTCAGATTTACTATACTCTTTTTTAATATCTTTTAATTCTTCTGGTTTTAGTTTATTAATAATAGGTACTATTTCATTTTTTAGTTCTTCAAATAAAGTATCTATATCCTTTGATTTAATACCTCTTTCATATTCTGATAACATATCATCATATAGATTATCACTGTCTGGGTAAATATAACTATATAATTCTTTAGTCATATTTATCATTGTTTCTAAATATGGTTTAAATAGTTTGTAATCTTGTTTTTCTTTAGCTTCTTCCCATGATTGTCTAGATTTTAATTTTTGTGTTGTATACTCTTTATAAAAATCCTTAGGTATTTTTTTATTCTTTTCATATTCTTCTTTTAAATTTAGATAATATAATTTCTTATGTTCTTCTAAAGAAGAAAACTCTTTACTATTAATTGCTTCATCTAATAGTTTAATATATTGATCTGATGTACTCATTTCAAAAACTTTGTTTTCTAATTTTGAAAAAATCTCTGAATAGTATTCTATCGAATCTTTTGGAGCTTTAGTATCTATCTCCCACATTAACATAATTAACATTGATTTAGTGTCATTAATTTGATTTAAATAATCTATAAATTCCTTCATAATATCACCTATAAATAATTATATCATAAAAAAATAATTCCTATGAGGAATTATTTTTTAGTTGTTTTTTTAACAATTGTTTCTTTATATTTTAAGAATAACGCTAACGCAACTACAATTACTATTAAAATTATAGATAATAATGGTCTAAATCTAAACCATGCAATAGCTATTACTATTAATGATATAGCTAAACCTAATACTGTAGATACTAAACCAGTTGATAGATCTACTAAATTACTTAGAATTGGTACTTTTCTTGTTAATGATTGTAATGGTGCAAATAAAGAACCAATACCTGAAATAACAAGAATTGTTCCTAATATTCTTAAGAACCATTTAATACCTTTATTTGAACTTGTCATATCTTCAAGTAATTCTCTACCAGTATAATTACCTCTTTTAGCAATTAATATAGATTTCCCTTTTTTACCAGTAAATGCTTTTAATGTGTCTTCATCTTGAACACCTAGTAAACTAACTTCTCCATCTGAAGAATATTCATAAGAAATTCTTAAATCTCCTACTTTTGGTTCATTTACATCTTCTGAATTAGTTATGTATTTTTCATTAACTACATAACCTTCAACAGTATTTTTATATTGTTCAGTTAATTTTTCATTATCATATTTTTTATTATAACTTAATAAACCAATTAATCTATCAGTTAATTTAAATTCTCCTACTCTAACATCAGAAGCAATATATTCATTTCCTTCGATTTTCATAGAAGCTGGATTTTCATGTCCCTCTTTCTTGAATTCTGAAGAATCTATAAGTTTTTCTGACCATTCTTTTTCATAAGAACATGTTTCCTTATCATCTTCATCAGTTTTACATGATTCTTCCCATTGATACATTTCAACCACTCTTTTTAATTTAACTGCTTTTATTGATATACCAAATTTAGAATCTGATACTTCAGATGAATTGCTTAAATCTATTTTGCCTGTAGTAGCAATAACCTTTCCATCATTTTTAGAGTCAATCTTTGTACTCTTAACATCTTTGTAATTTTTTAGAGCTTCATTAATTGCTTGTTGAGTTTTAACAGTTCGTCCTTCATTGAACCATAAAAGCATAATACCAGCGATTATAATAACGAAACCACCTAAAAAACCACCAGTTTTTTTAGTATTTGTTTTTGTAGCCATACTTTCCTCCTATCTACTAAAAGTATATAAAAAATAATAAAAAAAATCAATTAAAAGTAAATTTTATTTACATAATTGATTTTTTGATTTTTTTATTGATTATCCTTTTTATCAAATTCGATATCTTTCATTTGTTTATCTATTTCTTTAATCATTTCATCCATTTCTTGTAACCTATCGTTCATATTATTAATTTCTTCATCACAAAAACTTTCAAGAGCTTTTTCCTGTTTTAAATCCTTTGTTTGTTCATCAATATATTTTTCTAAATTATCCATATTATATCCTCCTTATTTTTATTATACATTAAAATAAGAAATTGTATCAAGTACTTATCACATTCCAAGTTCTTTTTCTCATTATCCAAACGTTTTAAATATGATGTTTATTCGTTTTCACGTGTCATCTCTATTATATGTTTTAGTGTAAAATTAATTACAAAAATAAAAAGTCCTTATAAAATAAGAACTTTATATACATTGGTAGCGACGGAGGGGGTCGAACCCACGACCTTTCGGGTATGAACCGAACGCTCTAGCCAACTGAGCTACATCGCCATAAAAAATTTACATAAAAGATTATAACAAAATAAAAAAAAATATACAAGTATTTTGTATATTTTTTAATTATTTTCTTTTTTTAAGTAAGTCTCTAATTTCTTCTAAAAGAACAGCTTCATCAGATTTAACTACTTCAGGAGTTTCTTCTTCTTTTTTCTTTTTACCAACTGTCATTAATTTATTAACAGCTTTAAGCATTAAGAATAATACAAAAGCCATAATTAAAAAATTAATAATTGCTGTTACAAAATGTCCCCAGTTAAGAGCTTGTCCACCCCAAATTTTTATTTTTCCTTGAACTTCTGCTCCACCAATAGAGTTAATTAATGGATTAATAAAATCTTCTGTTAAAGCACCAACTATAGATGCGAATGCAGTACCGATAATAACACCGATAGCCATATCCATAACATTACCTCTTAAGACAAATGTTTTAAATTCTCCAAAGAATCCTTTTCCTTTTTCTTTAACTCCTTTTAGTTTTTCATTATCAATTTTTTTCATAGTATTCCTCCTTAAATGTATTATATCACTAAAAACAAAAAAAGATAGTAAAAAAATACTATCTTATGAATTTAAAGATTCGGTTTCATATAAGTTTTTATATATCTTATTTGTTTTTAATAGATCTTCGTGTGTTCCTTCTCCTACTATTTTTCCGTCTTCTACAACATAGATTACATCTGCATCTATAATAGTAGATAATCTATGCGCAACTATAACAACTGTATGATTTTTAACCAAATTATCAATAGTCTTTTTAATATATTCTTGCGAATTATTATCAAGTGCTGAGGTAGCTTCATCAAATAGAATTACCTTTGTATCTTTTGTTAAAGTTCTCGCAATTGATAATCTTTGTTTTTGACCACCAGAAAGGTTCACTCCACCTTCCCCTAATAATGTATTATATCCTTTTGGTAAAGATGAAATATATTCATCAAGATATGCCATTTCATTATATTTTCTAATATCACTTAATTTAATATTCTTATTAATAATCTTAAAATTATTTTTAATAGTTCTATTAAATATAAATGGTTCTTGTCTAATAATAGAAATGTTTTTTCTTAATGATTTTTCATCTAAATCTTTAATATCTACTCCATCTAAAGTAATAGATCCTTTTCTAACATCAAATACTCTCGTTAGAAGATTGAATAAGGTTGATTTTCCTTGTCCAGATCTACCAACTACCGCAATCTTTTTATTAGGTTCTAGTTTTAGATTAAAGTTCTTTAATATATCTCCTTCATCTGGATATCCAAATGTTACGTTTTTAAATTCTACAATTCCTTTTACTTTCTTTAATTCAACTGTACCATATTTTTCATCTTCAAATTTCTTATTAAGAACAATTTCATTTATTCTTCCAAGCGCAACTGTAACTTTTTGATATGTTTGATTTAAATCAGCAATATTATCTATCATATACATATATCTATAAATATAGTATGTCATTGCAATAAAGAATGTTAAAGTTACACTTTTTTGATATAGAAGAGCCGCACAAGTTGCGAATACTCCTACTTCCATAGTAACTCTTAATATTCTTGTAATAATATTAAATTTTATATCTAAATTAGTTTCATCAACTGATTTTTTATATAATAATTCAATTATTTCTTTCATTTCAGTTAAAAGATTTTTTCTAATACCTAGGGTTTTAATTTCTCTTACTCCTCTAACTGATTCAGTAACTAGTGATGTAAATTTATCTTGTTCTTTCTTTCTCTTTGAATGTAAATCTTTCATTTTTGGATTAAAATAACGCATTACTAAAATTAATATAGCCATTATTATCAATATTTCTACACCAATAATCCAAGAATTATAAAATATATAAAATATTAATATAAATGCCGCAACTATTTCACCAAATGCAGAAATCAATCTTCTTAATGTAAATGATAAAGCATCTGAATCTGTTGTAATTCTATTAATTATTTCACCTGAAGCCATTTTTTCATATGCATATGCTGGTAAGCTTAATGCTTTAGAATAGGCTTCAAAGCCTATTCTTCTTGTTAATCTACTTTCTAGTTTAACAAGACCATTAGAAGCATATATCATTAATGCTCCACTAAAGAAAGCTGAATAAAAGAAATAAATTAATAAATAAAATAAAGATTTATTTATATTTAGTTTTGTTATCTCTTCTACTGCCGCACCATTTAGATAACCTGAAAAAATTGATGTTGATTCAACAACTAATAATAATATACAAAAGAATATAAATTTCTTTTTTTCTTCTTTTAATAAATTAAGAATTGGTTTAAATTCTTTTAAGTTTTTCATATTATCACCTCTTTTATTCCATTAAAAAAACTACTATAAATAGTAGTTAGCAAGCAAAAACAGGAGCAAAAACACATCTACTCTTCTTCCTCTTACTAACTAAAAACAATTTTATGAACTTAAAATTTCTTATTTTCATGTTTTCACTCCTTTCTCTTTAAATTCACGTTAATTTTATCAATATAAATAGTGAAAGTCAAGAAAAAAAGAAAAATTAATTATAAAATAAACTTATATATGATATAATTTAATTGGAGGCATAATATGAAGTTATTATTTTGGAAAAAAGAAACAGACGAAAAGAAAAAAAAGAAAAGACATTTGTCTAAAAGAAAAAAAGAAAAATTAAGAATAGCTAAAAAAGAAGAAAAGGAAAAGAAAAAAATAGAAAGATTAAATAGTGAACCAAAATTTGATTTAAAACCATTCTTTGGTGGTATTGCAGTTGGTATTGCTAATATAATTCCAGGCGTTAGTGGTGGAACTATGCTTGTTATATTCGATTTATTTGAAAAATTAACAGATGCAGTTAGTGATGTATTTAAAAGAAAAACAGATACTAGAAAACAAAGTATTATATTTATATTAAAAGTACTAGTTGGAACTGCAATTGGACTTGTAGCTTTTGCTAAAATATTAGGATACACTTTAGAACATTTAGAAGCAGAAACAGTATTCTGGTTTATGGGATTAATTTTATTTAGTGTTCCACTTGTTGTTAATAAAGAATTAAAAGATGAAAAGTTTAATATATTCTTCTTCTTAATTGGATTTTTAATGATTTGTGTATTAGAATACTTCAATTTAAAAGGAATGAATAATGAAGCTGCTGAAGCTAATAATGCATTTGAGTATTTAGTACTATCAGGATTAGGAATTATTGGTGGAATTACAATGATATTCCCAGGAATATCTGGATCAATGGTTATGTTAGTTTTAGGAAAATATGAAATGATAAGAAGTTATATTGATAAAGTAACAACATTAGATATTAACGTATATATAAAACTTGGAGTATTATGTATAGGTGTATTAATAGGTATTGTTGTTAGTTCAAAACTATTGTCATCACTATTAAAGAAACATAAAGGTAAAACAGTTAGTTTAATATTAGGTTTTATTATAGCTAGTGCATTAATATTACCATTGAATTTAGAAAATCCAATTAAATTTACACCAGAAAAAATATGTGGTTTATTAATTAGTTTTATACTTGGCGGAATTATTATATATTATCTAAACAAGTTAGAAAAAAGGAATTCAGATTAATGAATTCCTTTTTAATATCCTAATTCGTTTATTATTGCTTTTATTTCTTTAGTATATTTTTCTGATGCGTTTACAAATAATACTGTATTTTTAATTCTTATAGTAGTCATATATTTTCCATTACTAATAACTTGAAACTTTTGATAATTTCTAGTATTCGTTTCTATTCTTTGTTTAGCTATATTACCTGCAAATTCTATAAAATTAGATTTATTTTCACTAAAAGCAGCTTTAGCATTATTATCAGTTGCAAATTCAAAGTACTCTATTTGATAATTGTATCCTTTTTCTTGAGCAACATATACTGTTTTTACAAAAGAATAATCTGAAAATTGATTAGTTGCATCAGTAATAACAAATTGCTTACCTTCCATAATACTTTTAAAACTTGTTGGACTTATTGGTCTTTTATTAGTACATCCTGTTAGTAAAACTATAAATGTAAATATAAATATAGCTAATAAAAATTTATTTACTCTTTTCATTTTATCTCTCCTATTCTATTATTAGAATAACAAAATATTTTATTAATGACAATAAGAAAAGAGCTTTTAACTAACTAAACTGTCAAAAAACTCTTGAAACTTATTTTGAATATTTGTTATTAATTTGTTTAGATTTTTAGATGATTCTAAATAATTCTTATAATCAGAAATTTCATTTAATTCACTAAATAATAATTCTAAAGATTTTTCTTTATCAGAAGTATCTTCTTTTTTACTTTCTAATAACACAATTTCTTTTTGCATATTAGTATATTTATTAACTAATTCTTTTACTTCTTTATTACTTTCTAATAAATCATTATATTTTTTATATTCTTTATATTCATCCGAATTAATAATTAATTCTTTTAACTCTTCTACTTCATTAATTATATTATTCATTTAAAACTCCATCTAAACTCCATGTTTTAGCTTCTGTAATTTTTACATTTACTATTTTACCAATATAATCTTTAGAACATTTTACATTTACTAGTTTCATAGTATCAGTATAACCTGCGCACATTTCTTCATTCTTTTCTGATACTCCTTCAATTAAAACTGGCACAACTGTATTAACTACTTTTTCATTACTTTCTTTATAATACTTGTTTATTAATTCATTTAATCTCGCTAATCTTTTTTCTTTTTCTTTTAATGGAACATTATCTTCCATAGAAGCTGCTGGTGTATTTTCTCTTGGAGAATATATAAATGTATATGCACCATCATATTTACACTCATTAACTACATCTAATGTTTCTTCAAAATCTTCTTCTGTTTCACCAGGGAAACCAACAATTATATCAGTAGTAATAGTAGCGTTCTTAACTTTATCTTTTATTTTATGAAATAATTCTAAATAACTTTCTTTAGTATAACGTCTACCCATTAGTTTTAATATTCTATTTGATCCAGATTGAACTGGTAAATGAATATATGGCATTACATTAGGATACTTCGCAATAACATCTATCATGTCGTCATTAAAGTCCCATGGATGAGATGTTACAAATCTTATTCTTTCTATACCTGTTTTCGCAACTTCTTCTAAGAGTTCTGCCATTGTTATATTTTCATCTAGATCTTTACCGTAAGCATTAACATTTTGACCTAAAAGTGTTACTTCTTTATAACCTAGTTTAATTAAATCATCAATTTCTTTCAATATATCTTCTTTTCTTCTACTTCTTTGCTTTCCTCTAGTAAAAGGTACAATGCAGTATGTACAAAATTTATCACAACCATACATAATATTAACAAATGCTTTATACATACTATCTCTTTTAACAGGTAAATTTTCAATAATATCCCCTTCTTTAGAGAATACTTCAATTACTTGTTCATTTTTATCTATTGCTTCACTAATTAGTTTAGGTAAGTTTTGAATATTATGAGTACCAAATACTACATCAACATATTTTTTCTTTCTTTCTAATTCATTAACAACAGATACTTCTTGAGCCATACATCCACCAATAGCAAGTATTATATCTGGTCTTTTTTCTTTCATATGTTGTACTCTACCTATCATACCAAATACCTTATTATGAGCATTTTCTCTAATTGCGCACGTATTAAGTAATATAAGATCAGCCTGCTCCATATTATCAGTTTCAGTGAATGACATATCTTCTAAAATAGCTTTAATAGTTTCACTATCTCTTACATTAGCTTGACATCCATAAGTGATAATATGATATGTTTTGCCAATACCTAGCTTACTTAAATCGTTATCCAATATGTAAGAATCTGTTATTATTTTTACTTCTTCTTTAGTTCTTTTTCTAGCTTCAGAATAAGAGGGTTTTATTTTTTCCATAGTATACCTCCAAACAACAGGTATTATATCATAAAAAAATAACTTAATAAATAAGTTATTCATTTATATTAAATTTATTAGCAAGTAATCTTTTCATTACTATTTCTTTAGGTGTCCAAAAACTACATTCTAATATATACTTTTGATTTCTATCAAAAAAATACTTTGTTAATACATAATCATTTATTCTTTGTCTAATACCTTTTTCTTTATATAAAAATTTACAAGTAAATAATTTACATGCCATACATGTTTTCATAGTACATTCGCTATTAACTAAGTATTTACACTTACCTCTACCTTTCCATTCACAGCAGCCATTTTTGTGATTAGGATTTTCTTTTTTAAAACGAATACATATATCATTTTCAAATTCACAATAGTTTTCTTTTAATAATCTATCATCAAGTATCTTACAAACTGTATCATAAATATAATTATATCTCTTTTCTTTATCTTTAATATTTATCGCAGTTTTAATCATATCTAGATCATCATTTTTATAATCACAAATAAGTTCTAGATTTTTCTTATCACATATATTTATTAATTTCTTTGTCTTTTTAATAGTTTTATCTAAGTTTTCATCATTTACAAATAATATTAATTTATTATCTTTTATTTCATACTTCATAAGAATACCTCTATCTAATTATAAAAAAAAAGAAGATTAAAATCAATCTTCTTATAAAAATATTAAAAATAGTAATCCAAATACAATAAAGAAAGCGGAAAAACATAAGAAAACTATTGTTAATGCATCTAATCCATCTGATCTTCCTGGAACAACTATAAATGATTTTTTTGGATCTTTTTCATCATAGTATACATCTACTGTTTTACCTAGATCTTGATTAAAAACACTCTTAGTCACTGCAGGATCTTCTGCGCGTGAATATTTTTTTCCATTAACTTCATATTCATATATTCTATGAACCATAGAATAATAAGCATTACCGTATCCTAATTTTGCATTTGGATTCTTACCATGATTATAATTATATCCATTCATTGCAGATGAAGTTATTACTCCTGTTGTATGACAATATTTTGAAAATTTATTCTTTTTATCTTGATTAGTAATATATATAACTAATGTTAAGAATAAAAACAAAAATCCCATTGCCAAAAATGCCACAGAAAAAGTGTTCATAATAACCTCCTACTTATTATTTGGTACTAATTTATCTTTTCCACCCATATATGGTCTTAATGCTTCTGGTATTTTAACTGTTCCATCTGCTTGTAAATTATTTTCTAAGAACGCAATTAACATTCTTGGTGGAGCGATAACAGTATTATTTAAAGTATGCGCAAATACTTTATTACCATCTTTATCTTTATATCTGATACCTAATCTTCTAGCTTGTGCATCAGTTAAGTTAGAACATGATCCAACTTCAAAATAAGTTTTTTGTCTTGGACTCCATGCTTCTACGTCACATGATCTATATTTAAGATCAGCAAGATCTCCAGTACAACATACTAGTTTTCTTACTGGAATATCTAGTGTTCTAAACAATTCAACTGTATAGTTAAGCATTTTGTTATACCAAGCTTCACTATCTTCTGGTTTACAAATACAAATCATTTCTTGTTTTTCAAATTGATGTATTCTATAAACTCCTCTTTCTTCTATACCATGCGCACCTACTTCTTTTCTAAAGCATGGTGAATAACTTGTCATAGTAATTGGAAGTTCTTCTTCTTTTAACATTTGATCTTTAAACTTCGCAATCATAGAATGTTCTGAAGTGCCGATTAAATATAAATCTTCTCCTTCTATTTTATACATCATTGCTTCTTTTTCTTCAAAAGACATAACACCATTAACAGCATCACTTCTTATCATGTATGGTGGGATACAGTAAGTAAATCCTTTATTAATCATGAAGTCTCTAGCATAACTTAAACATGCACTATGTAGCCTTGCGATATCACCAACTAAATAATAAAAACCATTACCAGATACTCTAGCTGCAGCTTCTTTATCAAGTCCACTAAAACTTGCCATAATATCTGCATGATATGGAACTTCAAAATCAGGTACTACTGGATCTCCAATATGTTCTATATCAACATTTTTACTATCATCTTCACCTACTGGAACATCATCTGCGACTATGTTTGGAATTAAGTACATTATTTCTTTAATTTCTTTTTCATAGTTTGCTTCTTTTTCTTCTAAATCTTTTAATTCATCATTAATCTTAGTTACTTGTGTCTTAAGAGCAAGACCTTCTTCTTTTTTGCCTTCTCTCATTAAAGCACCAATATTATCACTTATTTCATTTCTTTCTTTTCTAAAGTTATCTGCTTTTACTTTTATTTCTCTATATTCTTCATCAAGCTTAATAACTTTATCTACTAATTCCAATTTTTGATCTTGGAATTTCTTTTTGATATTTTCTTTAACCTTATCTGGATTTTCTCTTACAAATTTAATATCTAACATAATTATTCCTCCTTATCTTTTTAATTTTTTTACTTTTTCAAATCTGTATTTTTGTTTAATTTCTGGATATTTTTCATGATCAACTTCTGACATAAACATATCAAGTGGTCTAGCTGCGTAATCAACTCCATCAACGCAATCTGTATAATATAATGGTTTATAAATCATTAATTCTTCTTTTGTTTCAGTGTGTCTAGATGTACCAATTATCTCATATAGATATGCATTTGGATCATCTTGTAATCTTTCCTCCGATAGAGTTTCTCTCTTAAAATGTTTAACTATGTCTCCTGTTTCAAATTTTCTTTCTTCCATATTATTTCCTCCTTAAATATAAAAAGGATGGTGCCATAGACAAGGAGTCTATAGACGGTACCATCCTTTATTTCACTTAATTTAATAACGGTTTTAACCGGGCAGTATTAGTGCCGCTAATAGGTAGATTCATAAAACATTTATATTAACTTTCACCAACCGTTAATTCTCTACTAATAAATTATTTTATTACTAGTCCTATATCTTCGCTTTAAATAAATTTTATTACAAAACTTATTTATAGTCAAGACTATTTTTTTAATGTTAGTTTTTTTCCTTCTTTATTAGGATCTATTTCATAATTACCAAGTCTTATATCTTCTTTTGCTTTTAGTTTTTCTCCAAGTAAACTTTCAAAAGCACCAGAAAATCCTAACATAGTAGCAGTCACATATGTTGCTGGATTATGAATAGCAATTAGATTAAGACCTAGAATAACTGTTCCTGATATCATTGAAAAATTTCCAATTGTTTCAAGACTAGCGTACAATTTTCTTCTCTTTGTTGTTCTTCTCATATTATCTCCTATTTTTCAAAATCGCAAGATGAACATTTAATACCGCCATCTTTTTCAACTAGCATACTATTACATTCTGGACATTTTTCACCTACTGGTTTATCCCAATATGCTTCTTTACATTTAGGAAAGTTAGAGCATCCGTAGAATACTTTACCTTTTTTAGTAGTTCTTTCTACTATCTTACTTCCACATTTAATGCAGTCACATACTTCTTTAGCTGGAGCTTTTTCTTTTTCTTCTTTTTTAATATA